>JACCDO010783825.1_pt1 | contig 11192 bp, 11 predicted proteins | sample 7446101 | NCBI WGS metagenome assembly JACCDO01 (sample SAMN15323440, study PRJNA562643) | freshwater metagenome | isolation source: river surface water | place: USA:Blue River Watershed | collected 2017-08-16
ACAGTCAAATCTTCTGTAAAATTACAGTAACTATACGTACTATATTAACCCGTGAGCCCAAATCTTCTCTTAAATACACTCTACTTCGGCTAATTCCTGTCAAAATACTTTATTATATTAGTTACATTCTTCTACTCCTACCCTAAAATATTATAAAATATATTATTGTAATCCATGCCATTTATTTATACATTCCAGCATATAATAGCAATAACATAGTATTATATAGTGCTTCTTGTCAAAGTAAACTCGTTCAAATATTCTCTTACAATATCCTTTCATAATTCTTTCAAAATATTTTCATTTCTCTTATAATTTCGCTTGTTATAAATATATACTTTACTAAAAAATACATATTTTCATTCTGGTTTACGTGCCAAAATCCAACACTGACAACAATTATCACGTTCATTTGGCACGTAATTATTTCTATGCAAAGAAACATATCCTGGCCACTGATGATTTGACCAAAGCTGACGAATATAATCATAACATCCCCACTGTCCAATTTCAATAATTTCAAACCCACCTGATACAAACATTGTTGCTAATCCCATAGGTGTAAATCCTCCAAAATGAATAGGGGTCATATGTGGTATATTTAACGTAGGGACACTTGTAAATACATACCCTCCTGGCTTTACTGTTTTATATATATTCTCTATCGCAATATATGGATTATATAAATGTTCTAATGTTTGATTAAATATAAATAAATCAAACCTATTTGTAAAATCATTGCCAATTGTATGTAAATCATACTTTGGATATTCTACTAATATATTTTCCTTCGCTTGAACAAACTCCAATTCAGGATCACTTGCGCAAGTATATCCAACAACATCTGGAGAATATAACTTATATTTATAAATCCATTCTTGAAAATCTAAAATACACCATACACGTGGAAAATCATTATTCTTCCAAGCATACCCCCAACATTTCAAAGGACACAATGGCAAATATTCATATTTTTTAAAATACGAATCTGGAAGATTAACCTTGTTATTATATAGTGAAATTAATTCGGTCTCTGTAAATAATTTCATTATATAATACTATGTTGATATCTTTAAATCTCTGTTATAATTGTTTAAAGACCCGTACATGATATTTAGTATAGTATAATGAGAGTTGTATTTTTAATATTATCATCTCATGATTTGCCAATATATTCTACAATGAGAGAAATATCTAGACTTTACTTTAAAAAAATGAAACAGGAATATGATTTTCATCATTTTTTTGTTGAGTTTCGTGAAATGAATACTGATATTGAAATAGAGAATGATACAATATATGTAAATGGTATTGAAAGAATTGAATTTGCAATTAATAAAACACACCGTGCAATGCAATTAATCAATCAATTATTTGAGTATGATATTATAATACGAACAAATCTATCTAGTTTTTGGAATATACCAGTTCTTTACAACTATTTAGAATCATTAGAATCTACAAATATAGCTATAGGACATAGACCATTTCAATCATTTATATCTGGGACGAGTATAATAATGTCAAGAGATATTTGTACTAAATTGTGTGAGTATAATCTAAATGGAGCACCTGATGATGTTGTTATATCACAATATCTATCGCAGTTTGTAATTCTACGTTCAATGCCAGAGCATACATTTATATATTTAGTTGAAGGTGCAAATAATAAAATTCCTGATGATACCTCAAATGCAGTAGTCTTTAGAGTACGATGTGACCTTGAAAATAGAATACATGATGGACTCACATTCAAAATACTAGCAAAAAAAATATACGATATTGATATTGATTTAACTATATTATCATAGAATCTATAGAATTTTGGGGGTTCTTTAATTTAATACAATATAAAGATTATATGACCTACGTAAATAGGTCCCATGATACTTGAATCTAGTATTTTAACAGGGGAAAAAATACAGGAACTCGCTGACTGCTACATTGGAAAACAATCTGATTTTGAATTTAATCCACGAATATTTTCACAGTCTACGAAGTTTGTTTATTTAGATTCTCTACATTCATCTTGGAATAATCCACCTATTATTTTCTGTTATTCAAATCATATTGAAGAATTTTCAAAAAAAATTAATAATATTATGAACAAATGTATTCTTATTCTTGGAAATTCAGATGAAAATATAACACTTGATAAATGTACACCATTACTAAATTATATAAATATAGTCCATATTTTTACACAAAATATGATGTGTATTCATCCAAAAATATCATTTATTCCAATTGGTATTGCTAATTCACAATGGTTACATGGTAATCTTTCAGTATTTTCAAATAATCAACTTGAATCATTCATAAAATCAAAAAATAATAGTATATTTTGTAGTTTTAATATTAATACAAATAAAGATGTGCGAAAAAAGTGTATGGATACTATGGTCAAATTTGGCATACAAAACTATACATTTGCATCACAATTGGATTATATTAATATACTAGCAATGCATAATTATTGTATATGCCCTCGCGGGAATGGCGTGGACACACATAGATTCTGGGAGGCACAACTCTTAAAAGTTGTACCAATTGTTGATAAAAATATTTTTACCGAATATCTATATGCACAGGGATACCCGTGCATTCTTGTCGACAACTGGGATACATTTGATATATATAGTATACCATCGTATGATACATTTACATGGAAATCATGCGATTTTTCTATATGGAAAAATCAAATACTAAATATATATACTGCGCATATACTTGAGCCTAGTCATACCACTACAAAACCCACTATAAATGTTGTTCTTAGTTTTATTGGAAAAATGCCAGACTATATTTTATTATGTATATCTCAATTACGGCTTTTTTATAAGGGTCCTATTTATATTATTTATAGTGATATTACTGAACTTCAAAAACAATCTCTCTTAGAAAAAACCGTAACACTTATTGAATATTCACAGGTTCGTTCAGAGCGGTTTGATTATATTTCTCAATTTAAATCATTCTGTGTTGTTGACAGGTTAAACGACCGCAAAGAATTGTTTAAAAAATCATATGAGCGACTATACTTACTTGAAAAATTAATGGATGACTATAGTCTTAGAAACGTTTGGTTTATGGAAATAGATGTTATGATGTATGTAGACCCAACTCTATTTTTAGAAACACTATTAGAAACACCCTACACGTATTGTTATCACGATAAAGACCATTGTAATACATCCATCATATTTATACGCGATTCGCAGGGATTAAATGAAATTTTAAACACACTTGACAATTTCACAGGTCCGTTCATAAGTGAAATGGTAGCAATGCGTCATCATTTAGCAACACACCCCACTGATACACACTTCCCTCTAGTATATCCTTGTGATGTAAACGAGTACTATTATAAAGATATTAATAAATATAATGGATACATATTTGATGGTGCCGTTATGGGGCAATATCTATTTGGGGTTGATTCAATTCATACAGGAAATGTTATTCTACAGAAAAATACAGAAAACATTAAACATCTATTAAATGTATGGTCATATGGTAAATTTATATGGAAAGAAACAGCTGATAAATTATATATTCCATATTATATTTCAAATGCTGATGGAAAAGAATATCCTGTCGCAAATCTTCATATACACTCTAAAGATTTACTATCAGCATCATCATTACTTTCAAAAATGACCTAAACTAATAAATTTACTATCTACATATATATGACTACACTCTATGATATTGTAACATGTGTGGGTTCAGATGATATTGAATTAGTTGATACATTTATAAATAATGTATCAACATATGTACAGAATATTGATAAAATATTTATTATTACTCCTCTTCCTGATAAAATAAAAATAAAAAAAGAAAATGTATATATTATAAACGAATCTATTTTTCCATTTACAAAAGCAGATGTAGAATCATATATTCCATCTAAAAAACGAAGCGGATGGTATCTTCAACAACTCTTAAAACTATATGCATGTAATATTCTTACAGAAATACGAGATACATTTTTAATTATTGATGCAGACGTATATTTCCATAAACCAGTTTGTTTTTTTGAAGGGAATATTCCCTTATTTAATGTAGGAGTTGAATATCATACGCCCTATTTTAAACACAGTAATAAATTACTTCCTCAATTAACTAAAATTATAAATGTATCTGGAATCTGTCATCTGATGCCAATAACACGCACTATAATTAATACTCTAATTAAAGATGTAGAATCATATAACAATAAACTATTTTGGAAATGTTTCTTAGAATACGTTTCACCAGAAGATTATGACTGGTCTGGTGCTTCTGAATACGAAATATTATTTACATATTCGTTATTAAATTATCATAATGAAGTAAAAATTCGCCCACTTATCTGGAGAAATGCGCCTATGATTGACCCTACATTTGAAGGAACATATGAAGCTTGTCACTCATATTTACGTAACTCTCAAACCCCCTCAGGTAAATCAGTAAACCATACTTATAAAGTATACTACATCAATCTTAAACATCGCACAGACCGTGACGAGCAATTTAAAACATGGCTAGCCCAAACAAATGTACCTCCTGAGAAAATACAACGTATTGATGCTACATATATACCTGGTCGCGGTCACCTCGGTTGTCTCGTAAGTCATATTAATGCAATAGATACATTCTTAAAATCAGGTGATGAGTATTGCTACATTTTTGAAGATGATTATATCCCTTTGGATTTGAATACATACTGGAATACTATTCAGCATGTATTTACTAATAAAGTGGATTTTGATATTATTTTACTCGCATACAATCAACTTAAATCAACACCAACTGAATATCCATTTTTAGAACGGGTTCAACAATGTTATACATCCTCGGGTTATATTCTCGCTCGTAAGTTTGCACTTACATTACTTCAAACATTTCAAATGGCATTCCGTCTTGCAGTTGACGAAGAATCTCGCACGCAACGTAAAACACATACATATTGCTTAGATGTATATTGGGAAACCCTTATGCCAACTTCAAAATGGTATGTATTTAAACCTAGATTAGGGCGACAAATTGAATCATTTAGTGATATTGATATGTGCATTACAAATCATGGCGTATAATCACTTCTCAAATATTCTCAAAATGTCCCTCAACTGACCTTCACAGTACTGCAAAGGGGGCATATGAAAATCAACATATAGTTTTGACTGTAGCTTTGTTTTCAATTCATCACTAATCTGTATCCATTCATTCGGAGCTGCTCGGTCCAAACGAGGTATTTCTACAGTCCATGGTATTAGACCAACACGTAATGGGTTATTATTCTGCCAATTCTTTAAAGAAAAATATAATATATGCTGGTCTGTACACCATCCTTGCCCCCCATGATTACCATCTGATTTAATATGCGTTGCACATTCTGTCATAATAGTACGAATATCTTGTACTGATGTAATACCAAATAATTCAGACCACACCTTTGGGGTCGCGCCAACATAGCATATATAAACCTGCTTGGCATTTTCATCAATTCCTCGCAGCGAAACAAACTGGTCTTCATTAAAACGTATAAAGCCTTGTGTGAAAAAATCACGTTGAAGAGGAATAATATCCATATCACTAAGTACTACTGCACCATCGCACTTCAATAGAGCAGGATACAAGAGACGAATCACTTGCGCTTGCGTGGCTGTAGGCCAACCCTCAATTGGAGGAAAATGAAATACAGCCCTATCCTCTTTTAAATAATCAGGAACTTCTTGGCCAACATATACCATCACACAAGGAATGCCAACAATCTCCCACCAGGCTCGCTTTACATACGGCCAAAATTCCAAATATCTAGGATTTCCATCACATGCTACTAAAGCACAGGATAATTTCATTCTTCTCTATATACACTGGTAAATCTTTAATTGGCTCAATGTATAGAAAATAAATTATCAAGTACTATCTTCCAACTAGATATGATATTCTTTTTCTCAGTCTCTAACCATTCCATCCTCTCTTCACGTGATACATCTTCCCACTCTGACAATAAACACATCAAATGTTCAAAAGATTCATAGTATTCTATAAAGGGATATAGATAGAAATCGGCTCGGTTTAGCCATTCATCAATTTCTTCTTCTTTAATATCATCTTCCCATCTATCATAATCCGATATAAAATCCAATTTTCCCTCAAACATATAGTTTTTATAACACTCTTTACTCGGAAAAAATAGAGGAACACCTGCCCAATACTGTTCAAAAATACTCATTGTACTCATTTCATACGGCAAATGAACAATCCCTTTGTATGAACATAGCGTATCCCAAGAATATCCAGATTTTGGTCGCTCTTCTAATAATTCAAATGCTGGAATCTGACTGTAATCGCCATATAATACAAATGTATCTTTTGTAGGTGTATATGTTGTATTTGTATACAAACACAGTGATGGAATAAGTACTGATTGAATCCCTGCTCGTGTATATAGATAATGTTGATCTGCCGCATTATTACTTATGATTTTTATTTGATTATTTGTAATCATTCGTTTCAAAGCTTCGTGAAACTTAGCAAGCATATTTGTATTTTTATTCCAACAAAATGGTTGATCATACCGACATGTATTTATAATTAAAATAGGTTTGTTATATTTTTCAAAAAGCATCGCAAAAACTGGTGTGTGAGTTACAATAAATCCATCATATTCCTGAAGCTGCTCATCATATTCATCATGAAATGCCTCTATTCGTTCCTCATCAATCATCTTCCAGGTATCTTGATTAATCCATTTTACATCAGCAGTTGGCTTACCAAATACCCAGTTATGCGAACTGACCGACCAATTTGTTATTTCAATACGGTCTCCATATAGGCGCTTACATATATTGCGTATATCTTCAATTACAGATATATGTAAATCTAAGTTAAATAATCGCAATGGGCGTGCCATTCTATTTTTATGCGTACATTGTGTTTAAATCAAGCTATTGGTGTATCAAAGAGAAACATGCCTTGTGCGTGTAAAGTACCTGCAGAAACATATCCCGAAAATGCCGAATGGGGTCCCCTGTTCTGGAAACTTCTTCACGGACTTGCCGAACTTGCGGGTCGACAAACCGATACGGTTCTCCAAGGCGACGAGGTCCGCACATGGATACAAATTCTAACACAAATGAAACCATGCATTCCATGCGATGTATGCCGTGAACACTACGGACGATGGCTCGCAGACCACCCAGTCGACGGTCTTCTAAAAATGCCTTACAAAGACACGCGCCTATGGATACAAACATATATTTTTAACCTCCACAATGAAATCAACGAAGGAAATGATAAACCAATCTTTGCATTTTCAGACCTTGCAGAAACATACAAAGGTGTGAATATAACGGCCACATGGCGCGCACTTGAACCTGTTATGAAAAAAGCTATTTCACTCAACGGAATATCCCTACTCCCTTGGAAAAAATGGATCGGCTTTATTCGTGTTCTTCAGGGAATATATGGTTAGAGAGTATCAAGTAGGTAATGCCGTTCATTGCAACGGTTGAGGGTGCTTTTGGTTATGGACGATCTGTACAATCTACATCTGACCCTATAACAACAAATTTAGTATTATGGTACGACCCAAGCAATCCATCTAGCTACCCTGGTTCTGGAACTACAATCAATGACCTATCGCCAAATCCAATCAACGGTACACTCGCGAATATATCATATACATCGCCATATTTTAGTTATAATGGTACGACTAGTCAAGTTACAGTACCTGATACTGGTAAGTTAGAACCTGGAACTGGGGACTGGTCAATGGAAGCATGGTTTAATACTACGGCATTCAAAACTGGGGTTATATTGGGCAAATTTGACCCAGGGGGTGGCTCACAAGATGTATCCTACTCCATACGAACACAGCCTAGTGGGGGACTATTTGCTCAAATAGGCGATGGTACTGGAGGTTATATAGATAGCACCATATATCAAACTACCGTATCAACATGGACACAAGTTATATATGTATGGAAAAATATAGCGATAAACAGGTTGGAAACATATATTAATGGAGCAATTGTTGGTACCGTCAATCATAGTCTAGGAAGCATATTAAATACAAGTGCCAATCTCTATCTGGGCTCCTACAACGGGGGTGAATTCTCACAATGGTATAATGGGCGTATTGGTATTGTGCGATTGTACAATACTGCTCTCACTGGGGCGCAGGTACTTCAAAACTACAATGCAGATAAGGGAAAATATGGGCTATAACCGCGCATGAATTCTTCATACCCTCTATCGTCCTCATGCGGCACATAGAAATCATTCTTGAGCCCATAACTTGTCTGTGAATTTAAAAAATCTATGGGGTTTACTTTGTCAAACTCGCAGAGGCCAAAATCAATCGCCCACAAGGCCCCTTTGGACCAGACCCACTCCAAATCTATTGGTAGAATCCCATGGTCTACCATGAGGCGATGAGCTTTGCCCATTTGATATGCGAGAAGTTCAATTGTCATCTGTGAACCCTCATCTTCCCATATATCTTCCAAAGTATACGTACTTGCGAAAAATCCTCGCGGGGGGTTTGTTGCAGATACTGGGTCTGTAGTGCGCATTCCCCATACAGTGTCTATATCAGTACCATGATACCCTAGAGGCGTATGAACTTGAGTGGAATATCCTATCGGTGGCTCTAGATACTCCATACCAATTCCACAGAGATAGGTGGTTTCTTTGTATCGGATTAAATCTTGAGAGTAATATGTGGGGGTTGGAACTTTGACGTCTGGCAAATGTGCTTTGAATAAATCATGCACTGCAGTTTGTATATCAGCCTCTTTTTTCAGTAGAGAGTAGTTCTCATATTCTTTCAAAAGTTTGAGAACTTCTCTTGAGTTTGTTTGTACAATAATCCCATAATTTCCCGCGCCAATCGTGGGGTATGTATTATAATCAAAAAATGAGCCCATAATGGGGCTATCCTATATGGTGTTGATGGATATAATTTAGGCTTCAGAGAGGAATAATCGTATCCGTATACTGAACTGCACGAAGACCATAATCGCGCATACACTTTGAGAGGAACACGCGGCACTCACTACAAGGCGCAGAAGGCATCACACTAATCGGCGTCACGCGCCAAACACAAAGCGTCGCACCGCGCAGCTGCGAAACGTCGCCAAGCTTCTTCACAACTGCGCGCTCAGCATGAATCGTATAATCCGAATATCCAGACCCCTTGCTACGGCTACCAAGACGATTCTGAGCAGAGGCAATCACCTTGCCCCTCTTCACAATCACAGCCATATGATGCGATGTTCCATGCGACCTGTGGTTCTTGCACAAGGGCACCACGGGCGTGTGCTCCTGAATCACACGCTCAAGAATATTCGTATTCATTTCAGCTGAAGTTGAGTTCGGTATTTTACGAGTCTCTAGTGTACTTACTGAGGTGGCAACTGCCGCCGTCAATTTTTTCCGTCAGTGCCGCACCGTCGCTGGAAAAGTGCTTTGATAGGTACTGTATCTCATCATAGCCATGAGTACAACAAGATATGTAAAAATATAAATAATTAAATAATGGGTTGGAATAGTCGGCTCATAGTCCATCGGATACGGCTCTGAATCAAGACGGAGAGATTCTAGTTGTTCCATTATATAGTATTTTGCAGGGCTAGTTTAGACCCCATTTTGGCACGTCTCTGCGAAACGCGTGAGGTCTTCATCCGTCTCAATCGACACAAGATGCTTGGCTACATCCGAATAATTAAACCAACGGCCCTCAGAACTGTCTGCTGCCTTATTGCCCTGATTTGTAATTACACCTTCATTGCAAAGCGTCTGAAACGTTTTTCGGTTCATACCCCAGAATTTAATGTTGGTATAATCAATCCCACACAGAAGAAGCATAGTCCATTTATGTTTGTCCTCCACATGCTGCCACTTGTAATCGTGTTCACCCCAATGACCCGACGACTTTTGCTCAACATAGATAGTCTTTCCATTTGTTGTAAGAAGATGATCGTAGCCAGTTTGCTCAGCACCCTTGCTACGCTTCTGAAGCGTCTTGAACTTGAAGCGCGCGAAATCTTCTAGCACGGTCCCCATCTTAGGACCGCCGCCAATTGCAATGAATTTTGTAATATACTCTGGTGCTTGTTTTGCTTGATAGCGCTCAAGTTGCGTGACAGTCTTCTTCTTCCCTTCAAGCGAAGTCCAGAATTGTTCAATACTATTCATTATAGTCTGCTGACCTACTTCTGCGATGACCTGTTTGAGGACTTGATTAGACATTCAAATGCGTGTATGCTTTACATGAATTTAAATGGGGCGGCAGGTCAATTTTTAGACGATAGATAATTATTATTCTACATCATATACAGTATTCATACTAAAATACTTATGAATACGCCCTCTCCGTAAATAACATGTATCAAGCGCGTCTATTTCAGACTTTTTCACGTTTGACGTAAAAATAAAAATAATATTAGGATAAAGATATACATCATCCATAAATGTAGTAAGTGTTCCTTTATCATATACCATTGTATGGAAACGTTCATTTCGTTGTACTTTATTTTCGTGAACCGTTTTAATAATCGTATCAAATTCTTCAATCACAATTACCATAGGAATATCATCAATATCGTCGCATAGATTCGCTAAATTCATAGATGGAATAAGTGGTTGGAATGTATGACAATAACTCCCGTGAATTTTTTTGGCCAAGAGTAATCCAATAGTACTTTTTCCTGAACCTGGAATACCATCAATCCATATAGACGCACGACCCTTCTTCTTATAGACTTCATATATACTTTCTACAATATCATCTTGTTCATCATTTGGATGTATAGATTCAACATTAAGATTGCGAACATTAAACGCAGAATATGAATATGAATTATTATAGTCATATACTTTTACAAGTTCACATGTATTTTTGGGAGTTGATTCTGATACTATATCATCTTCACACTCTGTAGTATTAAAATTGTCTGTAATAAGCTTTACGGCTTCATTCCTAGAAATTATATTAAATTTGTCCTCCGATATATATATCCATAATTCATGATTATCATACCGCCCAAAACAGTACCGCGTAAAAAAGAACCCAGAAAAACGTGGAATGCCATTTCGTACTATATATCCTGACGCATAGACTTCATGCTTTATATTTTTTATAATATTTTTTATTTCATCATTATTATAATCCTCTTTTAATGTATAATGAGCAAATC
>JACCDO011266470.1_pt1 | contig 11191 bp, 10 predicted proteins | sample 7446101 | NCBI WGS metagenome assembly JACCDO01 (sample SAMN15323440, study PRJNA562643) | freshwater metagenome | isolation source: river surface water | place: USA:Blue River Watershed | collected 2017-08-16
CGGGCGGCGGTGGCGGCGCGGGAGCGGGACGGGGTGCGGCGGGCGGAGGGGCGGCGCATGGGGAGCGGGCGGTTCAGGTGGTGACGCTGGCGCAGGCGACGCGCGCGCCGCCGGCGTCGGCGGAGGCGAGGGCGGCGAGGTTGAAGCGGAGGGTCTGCCGCGCGTCCTCGATGCTGCAGAGGCGGGCGGGCTTGCCCTCGGTGAGGTCGAGGAAGCCGCTGGCCTGCTCGGTGAATCCGGCGTCGCGGTCCGCGGGCGGCACGTCGTGCCAGGTCCACTGCTTCTCGCCCAGCCGCAGGACGCCCCAGCGCTGGTTGTGGATCTCGACCTTCACGCTGCCCTTCGCGGTGTTGAACTGGAGGGTGGACTCGTTCGGCGCCTGGAACTGGTTGAGCGTGTGGTTCACCAGCGCGGCGCCGTGGCGCGCGCTGATGTGCACGGTGTCCTCGACCGTGACCTCGGGGAGCGCCTGGTGGGCGCAGTCGCAGACGAGGCTGTCGGTCGGGCCGAGGACGCTCTCGACCCAGTTCACGATGTGGGTGAGGGCGTCCTGGATGGCGCCGCCGCCGAGCTTCCGGTCGCGGTAGTAGGTCTTGAAGTAGGGGACCGTGTGCGCCGGGCGTCCGCCGGGGAAGTACTGTCCGCTCGTGCTCGTCGCCTGCAGGACCGGGCCGAGCTCGCCGCCGCGGAGGAAGTCGCGGGCGGCGCTGAGCAGCGGGAGGACGTGCAGGACGTACGCGACCATGGACTGCTTCCCGGAGCGGTCGCGGGCGCGGATGAGCTGGTCGACGCCGGCGAGCGAGACGGAGAGCGGCTTCTCGATCAGCACGTGGTGGCCGCCCTCGAGGAGCTCGGTCGCGATGGGGACGTGGAGATGGGCGGGCGTGCAGACCACCGCCGTGTGGAAGCGGCGGGCGCGGACCGCCTCGCGCCAGTCGGTGTGCGTCTCGACGCCGTAGGTCGCCGCGAGGGTGGCGAGGAGGGCGGGGTTGGCGTCGCAGGCCGACACGCGGGCGCGGCCCGTCTTCTGGAAGCAGCGCAGATGCCGCTCGCCGATGCTGCCACAGCCGATAACAAGGACCTCGTGCATTTCGCCGGATGGTTGGGGAATACGTGGCTTCGGACTCCGCCACGCCGGGCTAAGGTGCCGAATTAGGGTTTGTCTTTCTGTATACAACGGTACTCTGGACGATCATGAAGAGTGTCAACACCGATGTTGCCTACGACTACATCCGGAAGCGGATCCTCGCCGGGGAGTTCCCGCCGGGGCACGCGCTGTTGACCGAGGCGCTGGCGGACGAGATCAAGGTCAGCCGCACGCCGATCCGGGACGCCCTCCGCAAGCTCGAGGCCGACGGGCTCGTCACGATCCGCGCCCACCTCGGCGCGAGCGTGAAGAAGATGAACCTGAAGGAGTTCCGGGAGATGTCCGACCTCCGCCTCGCGCTCGAGTGCCATGCGGCCGGGCTGGCGGCGCGGAACCACGACGACGACGACCTGGCGGAGATGGAGTTCGCGCTCGGCGCGATGAAGACGCTGACGAAGCGCATCATCGCGGCCGACAAGGAGCAGCCCCTGCTCGCGGAGCTGGCGAAGGAGGACATCCGCTTCCACATCGCGATCATGGGCGGGGCGAAGAACGAGCTGATGAAGCGCGAGATCCTCCGCCTGCACCTGCTCCACCGCGTCGTCTCCGGGCCGTCCGGCAGCGAGCTGCCGGCCACGCCCAAGGCGCAGTCGGACGCCCGGCGCCGCGAGGTGCTGGCGAAGCACGAGGACATCTTCCTGGCGATCAAGCGCGGCGACGCCGCGACGGCCCGGCGCGAGATGGAGTTCCATCTCCAGGAGCTGATCGACCACAACCTCCGCCTGATGTCCCGGGCCGAGGCCGGCGTGCTGGCCCGCGAGCTCTCGCCCGAGGAGATGGCCTACAGCGCGCAGCACTGAGCGCGCAGCACTGAGCGCGCGGCGGCGGAAGGGGCGGGGTCCGGCCGCCCCGGCGGCGAATCCTGTCGACGCGTTTCTTGCCGGAAACGCCGCAAATGGTGTTGACAGGAGGGCCCGCCCGTATGGGCTTGTATACATTGATTCCGGTATACCCCTTATTCGGATCAATGAACCTAATGACCTCCATGAATCGTAACGTCACCCGTCGGTGGCGGGGTTTGGTTTCGTGTGCGGCTCTCTTGGCCGCCACCGTGTCGGGACAAGCTCAGTCCGCTCCGGCGGAATCCACGACTGATGAGAAGACCGGCGTCGTCCGCCTCTCGAAGTTCGAAGTCGTGACCACGCAGGACAAGGGCTACGTCGCGAACAACGCCGCGACCGGCTTCAAGACCAACCAGGAACTCATCAAGATTCCGCAGTCCGTCACCGTCGTGACGCGCGACTTGATCGACGACATCGGGGCGACCAAGAGCTCGGATGTCATGCAGTACGCCGGCGCCTCGCAGTTCTACCGCGGCGAGTCCTTCCGCCTCCGTGGCGCGCGCGTGCTCAACGCCTACATGGACGACGCGATCGAGAACGTCCCGTACAGCGACAACGCGAACATCGACTCCTACGAGGTCATCCGCGGCCCGGCGGGCGTGCTCTACGCCAACGCCGGCCTCGGCGGCGTGATCCTCAAGTCGACCAAGAAGCCGCTGCCCTACGATTCCCGCCGCGTGAACTTCTCCTTCCGCGACTACGGCGAGTACCGCACCGAGCTCGACGTCACCGGCCCCGCCGGCAGCATCGGCGATGCCCAGGTCGGCTACCGCTTCGTCGCCGCCTACCAGGGAGGCGACCACTACCTCAAGAACGTGAAGGACGACCGCCTCGCGATCCACCCGACCCTCTCGGTGCAGCTGAAGAACACCACGGTCCGCTTCGCCCTCGACTACGTCGACGTCGACAGCATCGCCGGCGGCCAGAACTTCGTCCTGCCGAACGGCTCGATCTACACCGGCGCCGGCCGCGACGAGGGCTACTACCCGCAGGGCATCATGGAGAACCACAAGCAGCAGCGCGAGCGCATCGCGGTCCTGACGCGCCTGTCGGACAACTGGGAGTCCAAGACCTCCCTCTCGCACCTGAAGTACGTGCGCCAGGGCACCAACCTGCTCCCGTTCTCCCTCGATCTCCAGGCCAACACCTTCACGCTCTTCGCGCGCCGCAACTACCAGCGCCAGGAGAACTGGGTGCTCAACCAGGACTTCCTCGGCAACTACCACATCGGCCCGGTGGCCAACCAGAGCGCCGCCGGCTTCACGATCACCGACGAGTATAACCGCGGGTCGTTCCTCAACGCGAACGGCGCGACCACGGGCACGATCACGGCCCCGCTCTTCGGCACGAACGGCCGGCAGTCCTTCGCGATCGCGAATCCGGGCATGGACTCGGTCGCCGTCCCGAGCTTCGCGTCCTACGGCTCCCCGTCCGCGGTGGGCAGCTGGACGAACAACCGCCGCCAGACCTACTACTACCAGCATCAGGCCGAGGTCATCCAGGACCGCCTGATCGTGGTCGGCGGCATGAGCTACGCCATGCTGCAGATCAACGACGTCCCGTCGGTCGTCGCCCGCACCACCGCCGGCGGCACGCGCATCGTCAACTTCGAGGAGAACCTCCACCGCTACGGCATCGTGCTCAACGTCACGAAGGAGATCGCCCTCTACGCCCTCGATTCCACGACCTTCTCGCCGCAGAACAACAGCAACACCCGCGACATCAACGGCGTGCTGCTGCCCGCGATGGTCGGCGAAGGCACGGAGTTCGGCATCAAGACCGCGCTCATGGGCGGCAAGTTCTCGGCCACCCTGTCGTTCTTCGACATGAGCCTGACGAACGTCGCCGTGCTCCAGGGCGGCCTCAGCCCCGTCACCGGCCAGCCGTTCTTCACCGCGGCCGGCAGCCAGACCCAGAAGGGCTGGGACGCGACCCTCAGCTACTCGCCGACCCCCAACTGGCAGATCATCGCCACCGCCTATGACGGCGAGGTCAACGACCAGAACGGCGCGAAGCTCAACAACACCTACGACACGCTCTACAGCTTCTTCACCCGCTACGAGTTCGGCGAGGGCTCCCTCAAGGGCTTCGCCATCGGCGGCGGCGGCAGCAAGACCGGGGGCAACTACTTCGTCACCCCGGGCAGCTACGTCTTCCCCGTGGGCGTGACCCCGGGCCCGATCACGCTGGAGTCGGTGTGGAACGCCAACCTCTTCGCGTCGTACAAGTACGGCAAGAACTGGACGTTCCGCCTCAACGTCGAGAACGTCCTGGACAAGACCTTCGCGCTCGGCGCCCAGACTCCGCTCTTCGTGGACATGAGCCCGCCGCGGACCTTCCAGTTCTCGACGTCGTACAAGTTCTGATCGGTTGCTTGGTTTCCGGATCCCGTTCCCCGCGGAGTCGGGGAGCGGGGCCCAGTCTCAAGGCGGCCGTGCCCGAAGCACGGCCGCCCTTTTTTTCGCCGTCCGAATCACCGGAACGATGAAGATCACGGATATCCGTTCGATGCGGCTCTGGGGGCCGCGCAATCACGGCGTCGGCGGCGGGACCGCCAAGATCGCCAAGGTCGTGGTCCGGGTGGACACCGACACCGGCCTGTACGGGCTGGGGGAGGTCGACGACTTCATGGGGGTGCGCGAGGCGCTCGCCTACATGAAGGACTATTTCGTCGGCCGGGACGCCTTCGCGGCGAACGCCATCGTCTCGGAGATGCTGTACGGCACCCAGGCGCCCAACCCGGCGGGATCGCCGCAGGGCGTGATGCCGGGCGGGCGGATCGCGATCCGCATGTGCTCGCCCACCGCGACCCCGTGGGGCCCCGTCGTCTGGGCCGCGAGCGGGGTCGACATCGCGCTCTGCGACCTCGTCGGCAAGGCCCTCAAGACCCCCGCCTACAACCTGCTCGGCGGCCGGTTCCGCGAGCACGCCAAGGTCTACCTCGACCGCAGCTCCCCGGACGACGTCGCCGACCTCGGGGCCTGGCGCGCCATGGCCCGCGAGACGGTCGCCAGCGGCTTCACCCAGATGAAGTTCGACATCGACTTCATGGCGCCGGAAAGCGTCCGCGACGTCTGGAACCGCAGCCTGTCGCTCGAGCAGATGAACCGCATCGTCGAGCGGCTCACCGCCGTGCGCGAGGCGGCCGGACCGGATTTCGAGATCTGCGTCGACTGCCACATGCAGTACAACGTCCCCGACGTCGTCCGGCTGCTGGAGCGGCTGCGTCCCCTCAATCTCCTCTGGCTCGAGGACCCGGTGCCGATCATCAACCCGGATTCCTGCGCCCAGGTGCGGGCGAAGAGCTCCGTGCCGATCTGCATCGGCGAGATGTTCATCGCCGAGCAGTTCCGGCTCTTCGTCGACGCCGGCGCCTGCGACATCCTCCACCCGGACGTGCTCTTCTGCGGCGGCATGCACGAGCTGCGCCGCATCGCGGACTTCGCCGAGCTCAACCACCTGCCCGTCGCCTTCCACGGCAACGGCGGCGCGCTGGCGACCATCGCCGCGGCCCACGTCGGGGTGGCGTCCCGCAATTTCCTCGGCCTCGAGTACCACTTCATCGAGACGCCGTGGATCGGCTCGTACGTCCGGCGCGACGTGCCGCTCTTCCGCGACGGCCAGGTCGTCATGACCGACGCGCCCGGCCTCGGCGTCGAGCTCGACCTCGAGGTCTGCCGCCAGCATCTCGCCCCGGGCGAGGCCCTGCTCGCCTGATCCGCCATGGCCACGCGTCCCCTGAAGATCCTCGCCCCGCGCCTCTTCGAGGCCGAGATCCGTCCGCAACTGACGGTCGAGCATGTGCTCGTCCCGTTCGGCGGGGAAAGCGACGCCGACATGGCGGCGATGCTGAAGGACGCCGATGTCCTCCTCTCCGGCGCCTACAAGGCCGCCTGGAAGCCGCCCGCCGGCGCGCCGCTGCGGCTCATCCACTCGACCGGCGCCGGGGTGGACGGCATCGACTTCGCCTCGGTCCCCGCGGGCTGCCAGGTCTGCAACGTCTACGGCCACGAGCGCGGCGTCGCCGAGCAGGCGTTCATGCACCTGCTCGCGCTGCACAAGGGCCTGTTCCGTCTCGACGCGGCGCTGCGGCAGGGCGATTGGACGCCGGCGCAGACCTGCCTCCCGGAGATGATCGGCCGCAACCTGCTCATCCTCGGCGCGGGCCAGATCGGGCAGGAGCTGGTGCGCTGGGGGCGGTTCCTCGGCATGGAAGTGACCGTGCTCACGCGCCGTCCCACTGCCGGCCGCGCGCGGACCGGTCTCCGTCATCTGGGCGGGCTGGACGAGCTGCCGCAGCACCTCCCGTGGGCCGACTTCGTCGTCGTGGCCATCCCCGCCGCGAAGGGGACGGTCGACCTCATCTCCGCCCGCGAGTTCGCCCTGATGAAGCCCACCGCGTTCCTCGTGAACGTCGGGCGCGGCCCGGTCGTCAACGAGGAGGCGCTCTACGAGGCGCTCCGCACCCGGCGCATCGCCGGCGCGGGTTTCGATGTCTGGTACCAGTATCCGGCGCAGCCGGGCCGGATCCAGCGGCCGGGCCGGTTCCCGTTCCACGAGTTGGACAACATCATCATGACCCCGCACAAGCCCACGCTCGAGACGATGGCCTACCGCTGGCGGGCGATCGCGGGCAACGTCGCGCGGCTCGTCCGCGGCGAGCCGCTCCTGCGCGTGGTCCATCCCTGAACCGCCGATGAAGATCACCGGCATCCGCACCCACCTGCTGACGACCCAATGGGTCGACGACCCCTCGTTCCCGAACTCGGCGCACGCCACCGCGATCATCCGGATCGAGACCGACGGCGGGCTCGACGGGCTGGGGGAGTGCACGTGGGGTTACTTCGCCCCGGACGCGGTGCCGGCGATGGTGGCCTATTTCACGCCGGTGCTCGTCGGCCGCGACCCGCTGCAGGTCCTCGAGGTCACGCGGGCCCTCTGCGACGACTCGGTCTGGTGGGCGCGCTCCGGCGCGGGCCGCAGCGTGATCAGCGGCATCGAGCTCGCGCTCTGGGACCTGAAGGGCAAGGCCCTCGGCGTCCCCGTCTACCAGCTGCTCGGCGGCAAGGTCCGCGACCGCATCCCGGTCTACGCCTCGGGCGGCCCGGCGCTCTGGCCGGTGGAGGACACGGTCCGCAAGGTCGAGTACTACGCCCAGCGCGGCTACCGCGCCGCCAAGCTTTCGACCGGCCTCTTCCGGATGCCCCCGCCCGCGGCGGACCGCCAATCGCGGCTCGAGCCGGTGCGCTTCGGCCATGCGGAGAAGCTCACGGTGCTCGAAGGCGTCTTCGCGCGCCTGCGCCGCGAGTTCGGGGCGGCCATCGACCTGGCGATCGACGGCCATCAGGGCGGCGTGCCCAACCCGATTCCCGTCAGCGAGGCCGTCGCCATCGCGGAGGCGCTCGCCCCGCACCGGCTGCGTTTCTACGAGGAGCCGCTCGCCTACACCAACCTCGACGGCTACTGCGAGCTGCGCGCCCGCTCCCGCATCCCGATCGCGGGCGGCGAGAGCCTGTGCGGCCTCGACCAGTTCCACCCGCTGATCACCCGGCAGGGCGTGCATGTCATCCAGCCCGACCTCGGCTTCGTCGGCGGGCTGCAGGAGACGGTCCGCGTCATCCATCACGCCGAGGCCTTCAACCTCTCCACCGCGATCCACACCGGAGCGTCGATGGGCCCCTCGCTCGCGGCCTCCTGGCACCTCGCCGCCGCGTCGCACTCGGTCGAGTGGCTCGAGCATGTGCTCGCCGCCAAATCGATCCAGGACGCGATTCTGCTCGATCCCTTCACCGTCAGCGAGGGCACGGTCGGTCTGCCGTCCGCTCCCGGATTGGGAGTGAGACTCACGCCCGAGATCGTGGCCCGTTTCTCCTTCAAGCCCGATTCCGGCGAGCGCACCTGAGGATGAAGCTGCTCCTCAATACGATCTTCCGGTTCAGCGAGTCCCAACGGGCCGCGCTGCAGGCCGCGTTCCCGGGCATCGAAATCGCCGAGGCCAACAACGCCGTGCCGGACCAGCTCGACGGCGCGGAGGTCGACGTCCTCGTCACCGAACAGGTCCCGCGCAATCTCGCGGCCTGGCCCCGCCTGCGCTGGGTGCAGCTCCTCTCGGCGGGCTCGAACCAGCTCGTCGGCCATCCGATCCAGCAGACCTCCATCCCGGTCACGACGGCGAGCGGCACCCACGGCGTGCCCATCGCCCAGTACGTCACCTGCGCCGTCCTGATGCTCGCGCACCGCATGCCGCAGGTGCTGCAGTACCAGAAGACCCAGCAATGGCCCAACCGCCTCGCCCTCGCCGGCACGCCGCTCCGCGGCCGGACGGTCGGCATCATCGGCTACGGCAGCATCGGCCGCGAGTGCGCCCGCCAGCTTGCCGCCCTCGGCCTGAAGGTGCTCTGCCTCAAGCGCGACCCCGCGGCGCGACGCGACGAGGGCTTCAACGCCTGGCCGGGCACGGGCGACCCGGAGGGGACCCTCCCCGCGGGCTGGTACGGCCCGGCGCAGCTGGAGGAGTTCCTGCCGCAGTGCGATTACGTGGTCGTGACCGTGCCCAGCACGCCGCGGACCGAGGGGATGCTGGGCCTGGCCCAGCTCTCGCGGATGAAGCGCTCGGCCCAGCTCGTCGTCATCTCCCGCGGCGGGATCGTCCCCGAGCCCGTGCTTGCCGAGGCGCTGCGCACCGGCGTCCTCGCCGGGGCCGTCATCGACTGCTTCGTGAAGGAGCCCCTCAACGGCCCGCACGAGCTGTTCACCACGCCGAACCTCATCATGACCCCGCACATGTCGGGCGTCTACGAGGGCTTCTGGGACCTGATGGTCGGCCTCCTCGCCGAGAACCTCCGCCGCCTCCGCACCGGGGCCCCGTTGCTCAACCCCGTCGACCACCGTCTCGGCTACTAGCCCCGCCCCCTTCGACCCATGATCCTCGACACCCTCGCCAACCACGCCCAGTACGCCGCCATCTCGCCGCGCTTCGCGCGCGCCTTCGCCTTCCTCCAGCAGCTCCCGGCCGACGCCGCCATCGGGCGGCATGAGATCGACGGCGACGAGATCTACGCCTTCGTGCAGCAGCACGCGACCAAGCCGGTCGCCGAGAAGAAGTTCGAGGTGCACCGCCAGTACATCGACATCCAGTACATGGTGCGCAGCCGCGAGATCATGGCGTGGGCTCCGCTCGCGAGCCTCGGCGCGCCGTCGCAGGCGTTCGACGCCTCCATCGACGCCGCGCTCTACCCGTTTCCCGCCCACGCGGTCCACGTGCCGGTGGTCGCCGGGCAGTTCGCCGTCTTCTTCCCCGAGGACGGGCATGCCCCCTCCTGCGCGTGGGGCGATCCGGCCGAGGTCCTCAAGGTCGTCGTCAAGGTGAAGGTATGAAGCAGGGTCTCCGCCGCGCCGCCGCCGCGGCGCTGCTCCTCGCCCTCCTGCCGCCCGTGTCCGCGAAGATCGACCGCGACAAGATCGGGCTCAGCGCCGCGCTCGACCGTTCGCTCGCGCCCGCGCTGCTGCCCGTGGCCGACGTCGCCGGTCTTCCCCGGGTCCTCATCATCGGCGATTCCATCTCCATCGGCTACACCCGCGAGGTGCGCCAGCGGCTCGCCGGCCGCGCCAACGTCCACCGGCCGCCCGACAACTGCGGGCCGACCATCTTCGGACTCGAGCAGCTCGACGGCTGGCTCGGCGCCGGGCCTTGGGACGTGGTCTACTTCAATTTCGGCCTGCACGACCTGAAGTTCCTCGACGCGAACGGCACCTACATCGTGCCGGGCCCGCAGGACCGGCCGCTCGCCTCGCCCGAGGAGTACGCCGCGAATCTCCGCGCCATCGTCGAGCGGCTGCGCCGCACCGGCGCCCGGCTCGTCTTCGCCACCACCACGCCGGTCCCGGCCGGCACGGTCGGCCGGGTCCAGGGCAGCGAGCTGGCCTACAACGCCGCGGCCGTCGCCGTGATGCGCAGGGCCGGCGTCGCGGTCGACGACCTCCACGCCTTCGCCGTCGCGAATCCGCACCTGATGCGGCCGAACAACGTCCACTTCACCCCCGAGGGCTGCGCCGCGCTGGGCGACCATGTCGCCGCCACCCTCGCCACCGTCCTGCCGCCCCGAAAGCCATGAGCACCCCCGCCCCGACCGCCCCCGCCATCCTCGCCACCGCCGTCGTTCCCTGGAACGAGCGCTTCGAGTTCGAGGAGGACCGCTTCCGCCGCCAGGTGCACACCATCGCGCGCGAGCTGACGCGCGACATCTATGTCTTCGGCACCGCCGGCGAGGGCTACGCGGTGACCGAGTCGCAGTACGACCAGATCTGCCGCGCCTTCTGGGCCAGCGCGCAGGAGTGCGGGGCGAACCCGATGGTGGGGCTCATCTCCCTCTCGCTGCCGACGGTCGTCGCCCGCATCGAGCGGGCGCGGGCGATGGGCTTCCGGCTCTTCCAGCTCTCGCTGCCCGCGTGGGGTGCGCTCAACGACCGCGAGGTCGACCGCTTCTTCGCCGAGACCTGCGGGCGCTTCCCGGACTGCCAGTTCCATCACTACAACCTGATGCGGACGAAGCGGCTCCTCACCTCGGTCGAGTACCGCCGGCTCGCCGCGGCGCACCCGAACTTCATCGCGGTGAAGAACAGCACGACGGACCCCGCGGTGATCGCGGACCTGATGACCCTCACGCCGCGCCTGCGCTTCTACATCACCGAGATGGGATACGCCATCGCCCGCCGCACGCACGACGTCGGCCTGCTCATCTCCCTCGCCACCGTCAACCCGGAGCGGGCGAAGCGCTTCGTCGCGGGCGACGACGCGCAGCGCACCGCGGACCTCGAGGACCTCAAGCTCGTGCTCGGCGGCCTCAAGCTCGCGGGCGACCGCTTCCACATCGACGGGGCCTTCGACAAGATGCTCTACCGCGTCACGGACCGCGATTTCCCGCTCCGGCTCCTGCCGCCCTATGCGCACGCGACGGAGGAGGACTTCGCGCGCTTCCTCGCGGCCATCCCGCCGGGCTGGCGGCGCGAACCGGGGGCCTGAGCGATGGACCCGAACCGATTCACCGGACAGGGCGCGGTCGTCACGGGCGGAGCCTCGGGCCTCGGCCTCGCCATCGCCCGGCGCCTGCAGGCGGAGGGCGCGCGGGTCGCGCTCTTCGACCGCGATGCGGCGGGACTCGCCGCGGCCGGGCTCGGAACCGGCCACCGCGCCGTCGCGGTC
>JACCDO011597238.1_pt1 | contig 11191 bp, 9 predicted proteins | sample 7446101 | NCBI WGS metagenome assembly JACCDO01 (sample SAMN15323440, study PRJNA562643) | freshwater metagenome | isolation source: river surface water | place: USA:Blue River Watershed | collected 2017-08-16
CGGTGTGTTGTGGCACAGCGGGCATTCGGGTTGCGCGCGGCAAGATCACTGCCAAGAGTGCAAACTGTTCGTCATCGGCGTTGACCCCATTGCGTCCCTCTGAAGCGGCATGGCATTGCGCCACTTGCCAAGCCAGCCAAGGCGCTCTGAGGCTGGTGATGCCAAAAGCCACACTGGCTTGCCCCAAACGTTCGATGCAGTCGGGTGAAGGCAACATTTGGTTCAAATGATGACGAGCGGCTTCAACTTCGGCGGGCGCTAAGGCTTTGAAAGTGGGCGCATCGTGCAAGCTCAGACCTCGCAGGTCCAGCCAAAACGCCAGCCGATCGGCCAAAGAAGTTCTAAGGCCTGGCTCATCGCCCTCGGCCTCGTCAAGCGCAACAACGCCCAAATTGCTGGGGCGGCGAACGCCGGGCTCCAAGGTCTGGAGTTCTCGAGTGTCCAAGCACTGTGCCAAGGCTGCGCACAACTCGCCGCTGGCGCGCTCGGCCATGGGGACGATCACCAAGCCTTTTTGAGCGCGGGACAAAGCCCCGCTGTGCCAGCTGACCTTGCCCGAGCGCAGGCTGTCGCTCCAATCCAGTCCACCCTGAAGACCTGGGCCATCGATGTTGAGGGGCAGTTTCACCACTGGCGCATGGGACTGATTCAAAACGCTCAACCAGGTCTCGCGCACCGGACCATGTGCGGCGCGCAGCCACAGACCACCTAGGCCAGCAGGGTTGATTTGCAGCAGGTGCAAGACCCGGCTGGCCATCTCCCATGCCGCTTGCTCAGGGGTGCAATCGCCCAGCGGCATCAGCTCAGGACCTCATCGATGGCGCGTTGCACTCGGGTGCCGTTGTCGGTGTCGTCCAGCGGATTTCTGCGCAGGCGATGGCGCAAGGCCATGACGGCCACGCGCCTGAGGTGTGACGCGTCCACATGGCGTTTGCCATTCAGGGCGGCCAAGCACCGGCTGGCGCGAGCCAAGGTCAGTTCGGCGCGCAAACCATCGGTGCCCAGCCGTTGGCACAAGCTGGCGCATTGGCCCAGCATGGCGTCGCTGAGCTCGACTTTCTCCAAGGCTTTGCGAGCCTTGAGGATGCGCTGTTGTTGGGTGGTGGTGGCGGCTTGCCAACTTTGACGAAAGCCCTCAGGGTTGCGCTCAAAGGCGTCGCGCCGTTTGATGACTTCTACGCGCAGACCGATGTCTTGCGGGGTTTTGACGTCCACTGACAAACCGAAACGGTCCAGCAGTTGCGGACGCAATTCGCCTTCTTCCGGATTGCCGCTGCCCACCAACACGAAGCGGGCAGGGTGGCGAATGCTCAACCCATCGCGCTCAACCCGGTTTTCGCCTGAGGCGGCAACGTCAATCAGCAAGTCCACCAGATGGTCTTCAAGAAGGTTGACCTCATCGATGTACAAAAAGCCACGGTTGGCTTGAGCCAGTAACCCCGGTGAGAAAGCGCGTTCGCCTTGGCGCAAGGCTTTGTCGAGATCGAGTGAACCCAGCACACGGTCTTCGGTGGCACCCAAGGGGAGATCGACCACGGGCACTGGCTTGAGTGTTTTGCGCGACTTGGGGCCTGGCTTGGCAAAGCCGTGTTCGCACACATCGCCTTTGACGCTGGCCGGATCGCAGCCATAGGGGCAATCGGGCACGACGGCAATGGGCGGCAGTAAATCGGCCAAGGCGCGAACCGCGGTGGATTTGCCTGTTCCTCTATCGCCCATGGCCAACACGCCGCCAATGCTGGGGTCTATGGCCACCAACTGAATGGCCAGCAACAAGTCATCTTGCCCCACGATGGCTGAAAACGGATAGCTCTGTGTCATGAAGACTCCTCGATTCGAATTGGGTTTTGGCCGTTCGCGGCGGCCACGGGGATTTCTTGCGGCTGGCGCATCAGGCCATAGGGCTTGACCAGTTGCCAGACGTGTGTGGGGATCATGTGTTTGACCCGAGCGGGATGGTGTCGGCGCAGATGAACCACCGACTCAATGGCTTTCATCTCTACCCTTGCACGGGCGAATTCAAGACCGCGAGGCCCGATTTTGGGCATCAACCAATTGACCAGCGGACGCAACCATCCGGGTGTTCGACGCAAGGGCAAGCCACCGGCGGCGCGCAAGGTGTTGTTGAGAAATCCTTTGACCGCCCCTTGGCGTTGACCTGCGCTGGCGGCTGGCTCGAGTTGCACCCGATCCTCAAGTCCATCGAGCATGGCTTGACCTTGTGCGTTGCGCACCAGAACCCACTGTTGTCCCGAGCCGCCCATGTAGCCCACGGTGATGTCGGCCAAGGTGTTGGTGTAGTCAACGCAGGTGCGACAGGTCATGGGGAAAAAATCCTGCGGCAATTTGGACAGCGGCAAATTCAGAAATGGGATGGTGAAGACTCGGCCTCCAACTTCGCGCACTTCCACTTTGTAGTCGGGCCTGAATTCGAGGTAGTTCACCGCCTCGGGCTTGGGTGCAATCAAAGCGAGGAACTGGTGGAAGTGTTCGGTGGTGGTGTTGTCCGAACATGGCGTGCCGATCACATAGAGCGACTGCAAGCCGAATTCTTTGCGCCACTGTGCCTCAAGCTGCCTGAGCGGGTAGACCTGACACGGGATGGCAATCACAGCGAGGCGCTTGAGTCCACGCTGCAATGCAGGTTCAACCAGCGACAACACGGGGGCAAACCCCATTCGCATCCCTCGGCATCGGCTCAAGTCCTCAGGATGGGTGATCAGTTCAGCCACAGGTCGCCAACGGTCATGGGGGTCGGGCGACACGGTGATCACGGCATCCACCATGCCTTTGACCAGCAAGGCCTTGGCCAGTTCAGTGGTGATGCCCGTCCACTGCGCTCCAGCCACGGGCTGTCGCATTTGAGCCCGCCAGATTGACTGGTAGGGTCCGAAAAACCGCTCATCGGAGTCGGTTTGGCGCGACCTGCCATGAACCAGGATTTCGGCCTGGCGATGGTCGGGTTGAATGAATTGGCAGGCTTGGGCACACCGTTCGGGTGCCGAGCTGCGCGAAACCCCGCAATCCGTGCAGAGGCTGCGATGCGGTTGAGGCGGCGGGATTTCGGGTGACATACAGGTTCCATTTTTTACGAGACATATTAAAGTGTCAACATGAATTGACATTTTCTCAATTTCGGGTAAATTGGTTGCCAGCTTGCTCGGAGCCACCAATGAACCCATGGTCTGCTCAGATTCCCGATCTGGCGCAACTTCGAAACCTGCCTTTGGGCGAACTGCCCAGGGTCGCTGACGCCTTGCGTGCCCACGTTTTGCACAGCGTGTCCGCCACTGGCGGGCACTTGAGTTCCAACTTGGGAACGGTGGAGTTGAGCGTGGCTTTGCATCGGGTGTTCAACACCCCTCACGATCGCCTGATCTGGGACGTGGGTCACCAAAGCTATCCCCACAAAATCCTCACCGGTCGTGGCGATCGGATGCCGACTTTGCGCAAGAAAAACGGTTTGTCGGGTTTCCCGCGCCGTGATGAGAGTGAATTCGATGCCTTTGGTACCGCGCATTCTTCAACCAGCATTTCTGCGGCCTTGGGCATGGCCATGGGCGCGCGTTTGCAAGGTGAACGCAGGCGTGTGGTGGCGGTGATTGGCGACGGAGCGCTGAGTGCGGGCATGGCTTACGAAGCGCTCAATCATGCTGGCGAGGGGCTTGAGGACCTGATCATCATCCTCAACGACAACGACATGTCGATCAGCCCGCCGGTGGGCTCATTGAATCAGTACCTTTCTCGACGCATGCAGGGTCAGTTTTACGAGTCGCTCAAATCCTCCTCGCAGCAATGGCTGAAGTCCACGCTGACCCCGTTTTTCGAGTTGGCCGAACACCTGGAAAAAGGGGCCAGACGATTTGTCGAGCAAGAAAGCCTCTTCACTAAGCTTGGGGTCAAGGATCACGGTCCGGTCGACGGTCACGATGTCGTGGCCTTGGTGGGCTGTCTTGAAGCGCTCAAGGATGCCAAAGGCCCTCAGCTCCTCCATGTGGTCACGCGCAAAGGCAAGGGCTATGAGCGCGCTGAGCAAGACCCGATTGCCTACCACGGCCCTGGCCCCTTCGACCCCAAAGTGGGCTTGGTCAAACCCACTCAAGCACCGCCTTTGACTTACACCCAAGTCTTTGGTCAGTGGCTTTGCGACATGGCGGCAGCCGACGATCGTTTGGTGGCCATCACGCCTGCGATGCGCGAGGGATCGGGCATGGTGGCATTCAGCAAACTCTTCCCCGAGCGCTATGTCGATGTCGGCATTGCCGAGCAGCATGCTTTGACTTTGGCTGCAGGTCTGGCCTGCGAGGGCATGAAGCCGGTGGTGGCGATTTATTCGACGTTTTTGCAGCGCGCGTACGATCAGTTGGTCCACGACATTGCCTTGCAAAACTTGCCGGTGGTGTTGGCGATCGATCGGGCTGGCGTGGTCGGTGCCGATGGTGCGACCCACGCCGGTGCCTTCGATCTCGCTTTCTTGCGCTGCATTCCCAATATGGCGATTGCATGCCCTGCCGATGAAGCCCAGTGTCGACTCTTGCTCAGCACGGCATATGCCTTGTCTCAGCCGTCTGCGGTGCGTTATCCCAGAGGCAGTGGTCCTGGGGCGCAAGTCAGCATGGCATTGCCTGATCCTCAAACTGCTTTGGCCGAGTTTGGCAAGGCACGCTGGATTCGTCAGGGATCTCGCCTGGCGATACTGAGTTTTGGCAGCTTGCTCAAACCCGCAAGTCTTGTGGCCGATGCCCTGGATGCCTCGTTGGTGGACATGCGTTGGGTCAAGCCACTCGACGAGGCCATGCTGGCTGAGTTGGCCGCACGCCATGCGCGCTGGGTGGTGCTGGAAGAGGGCGCTCGCATGGGCGGTGCGGCTTCAGCGGTGATGGAGTGGCTGCACGACAGGGCGCTGTCGTGCGAGGTGCTCAGCTTGGGCATTCCCGATGCATTTACTCATCAGGGTGAACCGGGTGAGGTGTTGGCCGATCTGGGACTGAATGCTGCGGGCATCGAGGCTGCCATTGAAGCCAGATGGCTCAAAGACGAGGCCCAGACTTTGGGTTTGAGGCGGGTGGTTTGATGCATGTCTTGACGCTGGGACTCAATCACCGAACGGCCGATGTGTCGGTTCGAGAGCGATTTGCCTTGGATGCAGTTGCAGTGCGAAGCGCATTGAGCGAACTCAGGGAGCGGGTTGATCCGCAACTTGAGGTGGCTTTGCTGTCAACTTGCAACCGCACCGAAATTTACGCCGCAGGGGAGCGCGATTGGACCGCGCAGGTCTTGGACTGGATGGCCAATCTGGGTAGAACCACAACCCAAGGCCTTTCCGAGCATGTGTATGCCAAGTCGGGCCAGCAGGCTGCACACCACGCGTTTCGTGTGGCCAGCGGTCTGGATTCCATGGTCTTGGGCGAGCCCCAAATTTTGGGTCAGTTCAAAGCTGCAGTGCGCATCGCGCAAGAGCAAGGCACTTTGGGCAAAACGCTCAATCAAATGTTTCAGCACACCTTCTCTGTGGCCAAACAGGTCAGGAGCCGCACTGAAATTGGCGCGCAATCGATCAGCATGGCTGCGGCCGCTGTGAAGCTGGCGACGCGACTCTTTGAGGACATGCAATCGGTGAACGTGTTGCTCATCGGGGCTGGCGAAATGATTGAGTCGTGCGCTGCCCATTTCCATGCGCAAAAGCCCAAGCGCATCTCGATTGCCAACCGTTCGCTGGAGCGGCGCAGCGCCTTGGCCCAGCGTTTTCGTGAAGACGACTTTGCCTTGTCTGAGTTGCACGCCCACTTACACGATTACGACGTGATCATCAGCTGTACGGGCAGCTCCTTACCCATTTTGGGATTGGGTGCGGTTCACGAGGCGGTGCGTCTTCGCAGATCGCGCCCAGTCTTCATGCTGGATCTGGCCGTGCCACGCGACATTGAGCCCCAAGTGGCTCAACTGCCCGATGTGTACCTCTACAGCGTGGACGACTTGGCGCAGTTGGTGCAAGTTGGTGTGGCGCATCGCCAGCAGGCCAGCGAAGAAGCCGAGCGGATTGTGATCGATGGTGTTGAACGCTTTCAAAGCTGGATGGCTCAACGCAGTCAGGTTCCAGTGATCCAGCAACTGCTGGGGCATTCCAAACAAGTGCACGACACCGAATTGGCCCGTGTGCTTCAAGATTTGCAAAGTGGCCGCGACACCGAGAAAGCGCTGGAGGCGTTTTCCCACCGCTTGCGACAAAAAATGCTGCATGGTTTTTTGCAGACCCTGAATTCATCGTGTCCGCATGAGCGCGAGATCATGGAGCAGGCGGTTCACAAAGCCTTGAGGGCGCACACCCGCTAGCCTGTCTGCTGAGCGCCAAGTTGTCAGACAAATTTTTGTATCATGGGGCTCCTCAGACAGGAGTCAACATGAGTCATCCCCCCGCCAAACTACAAGAGCTTGCGCGTTGCGCTTGGCGCATCCGGCGACTGGCCGTTCGAATGGGAGAAGTTCAGGGGCAAGGTTATGTGGGGCAAGCCTTGGGCTATGCCGATGTCCTCGCCGTGGCTTATGGCCATGCCTTGCACCTCAAGCCCAATGATCCCAATTGGGCAGACCGTGACCGTTTTCTCTTGTCCCACGGCCACTATGCGATTGCGTTTTATGCGGCGCTCATTGAGGCTGGCATCATTCCCGAATCGGAGTTGGAAACTTACGGCAGCGACGACAGTCGTTTGCCCATGTCGGGCATGGCGACTTACACACCCGGCATGGAAATCTCTGGCGGCTCACTCGGTCAAGGCTTGCCCATTGCGGTGGGCATGGCGTTGGGTTTGCGGCTCCAGCAAAGTCCGGCTGTGGTCTATAACTCCATGTCCGATGGCGAACTCGACGAAGGTTCGACCTGGGAGGCGGCCATGTCGGCGGCGCACCATCAACTGAGCAACCTGATCTGCCTGGTGGACATCAACAACATGCAGGCCGACGGTCCCTCCAAGGCCATGCTCAATTTCGAACCCCTCAGCGACAAGTGGGCTTCTTTTGGCTGGCACGTTCAACGTGTGGATGGCAACGACTTGGCTGCGGTCTTCAATGCCTTCGAGACGGCTCGCCACCTCAAGGAGCCCAAGCCGCGGGTCATTTTGTGTGACACCCTGATGGGCAAGGGCGTGCCTTTCCTAGAAGCCCGCGAGAAAAACCACTTCATCCGGGTCGATGCCAACGAATGGCAGCAGGCGCTGGACATTCTTGACGCCAACAAGCCCTGAGGACACCACCATGAATACCGCAAGCAAACCCCGCCTGACGACTTCGGCCATGATCGCCTCGATTGCATCTGAGGGGCAACGCGTCAAGGCCGCGCCATTTGGCAAAGCCCTGGTTGAACTAGGTGCAGTCCGAAAAGATGTGGTGGGCATGACCGCTGACCTGGCCAAGTACACCGACTTGCACCTGTTCGCTCAGGCTCACCCAGAGCGTTTTTTCCAAATGGGCATGGCCGAACAATTGCTCATGGGGGCCGCAGGAGGCATGGCCAAGACCGGTTGGGTGCCATTTGCAACGACCTACGCCGTTTTTGGCACGCGCCGGGCCTACGATTTCATTCATCAGGTGATTGCAGAGGAAAACCTCAACGTCAAAATCTGCTGTGCCTTGCCGGGCTTGACCACGGGTTATGGCCCCAGCCATCAGGCCACCGAAGACTTGGCCATGATGCGCGCCATTCCTGGCATGACGGTGGTTGATCCTTGCGACGCCTTGGACATTGAGCAGGCTGTGCCACAAATTGCTGCTCATAACGGCCCGGTTTACATGAGGCTGTTGCGTGGCAACGTGCCCTTGGTCCTCGACGAATACGACTACCAATTTGAGTTGGGCAAGGCCAAGATGCTCACCGAAGGTCGTGAGGTGTTGCTGATCTCCAGTGGCTTACTTACCATGCGTGCGCTCGAGACCGCGCGACACCTCAAGGCGTCGGGCGTGGGTGTTGCGGTTTTGCACGTGCCCACCATCAAGCCCTTGGATGCGGATGCCATCCTGAAGGCGGTTTCAGTGCCTGGGCGATTGGTGGCTGTTGCCGAAAATCACTCGGTGATCGGGGGTTTAGGCGAAGCGGTGGCCAGCTTGCTCATGACTTCCAATGTCAGGCCATCGGCCTTCCATCTCATGGGTTTGCCCGATGCCTTCCTTGATGCTGGGGCATTGCCAACCTTGCATGACCGCTACGGCATTTCTACCGAGAAAATGGTTGAGAAAATCAAATCCTGGCTGGGTTGATTAATGCCCATTATTGGGCAACGCTGCTTATTATTTTGAAAGGGATTACTGGAATTCATTTTCAGTGATAATCCATTTCATTATTCATTTTGGTTTAGAAGGTATCCAAATGGCACGTGCACCAAATAACCAGATTCAAAAATTGGAAAAACAACTTGCGGCGCTCAAAAAGAAAGAGGCCAGCAAGCAAGCCAATGTTCAAAAGCGTGCCATTGAGCGCATTGTCAAGATCGCCAAAGACGCGGGCATGGAAATCGCTGACCTCGTTGCTGCTTTAGGCGGTGCCAAAAGCAAGTCGATCAGCAAGACGGTGCGCAAGGCAACTGCAGTTAAAAAGTCCTCTCGCGCTGGCATCAAAGTGGCGCCCAAATATCGAAATCCTGCCAATCCCAACCAAACCTGGACGGGTCGCGGTAAATCGCCGGCTTGGGTGGCTGAATTGAAAACCGCAGGTAAATTGGATTCAGCCCTGATCAAGTAACAAAAGCTTTGGCTGATTAATCGGCCTTAATGGTTTGATGGATTGCTAGCGGGTAAAAGTAAAAGCCCCTTCCCAGAAACTGGTGAAGGGGCTTTATTTTGGCTGGTGGCGCTTCACGGATTCGAACCGCGGACCTGTGGATTATGATTCCATCGCTCTAACCGACTGAGCTAAAGCGCCGAAGGTGGGCATTATAGCCAGATGAAACTGGCCTGATCGGTGGGCTTATTCGTGTTTGAACTGCGGCGCGCGTTTACCAACGAACGCGTCCATGCCTTCTTTTTGGTCTGTCGTGGCAAACAAGGCGTGGAAGAGGCGGCGCTCGAACATCACCCCATCGGAGAGGCTGCTTTCAAAGGCCCGGTTCACCGACTCCTTGGCGGCCATGACGGCGATTTGAGATTGGCTGCAAATCACCAAAGCGGCCGCTAAGGTTTCTTCCATCAGTTTGTCGAGTGGCACCACCCGGCTGACCAAGCCAGAGCGCTCAGCTTCGGCCGCGTCCATCATGCGAGCGGTCAAGGCCAAGTCCATGGCTTTGGCCTTGCCCACGGCTCTGGGCAAGCGTTGGGTGCCGCCAGCGCCGGGGATGATGCCCAGCTTGATTTCAGGTTGACCGAAGCGGGCGTTATCGGCAGCAATGATGAAATCGCACATCATCGCCAACTCGCAACCGCCGCCCAGGGCAAAACCACTCACCGCAGCGATCACGGGCTTGCGAATGCTGCGAATGGTTTCCCAGTTTTTGGTGATGTAGTCGGTCTTGTAAACGTGCGAAAAGGTGTATGTGGCCATGGCTCCAATGTCTGCACCTGCAGCAAATGCTTTTTCGCTGCCGGTGATGATCATGCAGCCAATCGATTCGTTGTCGTCAAAGGCTTGCAGGGCAGCGCCCAGCTCATTCATGAGTTCGCCATTGAGGGCATTGAGTTGCTTGGGGCGATTGAGGGTGATGACGCCAACCCGGTCGGCTTCGGTTCGGACTTGGATGAATTCGTAGGTCATGGTCTTCCTTGAGGTGAATCGGTTTCACCTCCAAATATACCCAAGGGAAATCACGACCGGGGTGCTGAGCTGACACCTGCTAGATTCAAGCCTGGAGGTACCCATGTCAGCCGCAAGCATTCTGTTTGAACAAAAAGGCCCTGTTGCCGTCATTACTCTGAACCGTCCCGATGCCCTCAACAGCATGACTTACGAGATGCAAGCGGATTTCAGGTCAGCCATGTTGAAGATCCAGTCAAATCCAGACATCCGTGCTTGTGTGCTCACCGGTGCTGGACGTGGGTTTTGTGCGGGCTTGGATTTGAGCACCTTGGACCTTTCGCCCGGTGAAGGTTTGGTGGAACGCGCTGATCCCGGCCCAGTCATTGACGATGCGTTCAACCCCAGCACCCGCATGTTGTTGGAGCTCAGGGTGCCAACGATCGCCGCGGTCAATGGCGTCGCAGCCGGAGCAGGCGTATCGCTGGCCATGTCCTGTGACATGATTTTTGCCCACACCAAAGCCTCATTCATTCAGGCCTTCAGCAAGATCGGACTGATTCCCGATGCAGGCGGAAGCTGGCTGCTGGTCGAACGTTTGGGGCTGGCCAGGGCCATGGCTTTGGCCATGACCGGCGACAAACTCAGTGCCCAACAAGCCAAGGATTGGGGCATGATTTGGGAAGTGGGTGATGAACCTCTGACCGATGCCATGGCCATGGCCGAACGATTGGCAGCCATGCCAACCAAAGCGTTGGTGGCCACCCGAACACTCATGCGAAACGCCGCGCAGCGCGGTCTTGAAGCGCACCTGAATGTGGAGCGCGATACCCAATCTGCATTGGGGCGCACCCATGATTACATAGAAGGCGTGATGGCTTTTTTAGAAAAAAGACCAGCCAAGTTCACCGGCCAATGAAAGAGCCCGGGTTCAGAACTTGCCTTTGAGCCAGCGCTCAAGGGCATCGCGGTCTTGGACATCCAATCGGGTTGACGAGGCCGATTCAAAGCGCTTCATGGCGGGCAAATCCAAGCTAAGTCCCTGGCGGCGGCGGAACACCCAAGCTTTGAGGGGGCGGTCCAGCGCCGCATAGGTGCTCAGGTCATCCAGTGATTCGATGCGCCAAGCGTCTTCATGAGACCGGCCTTCACCAATGGCCACCCATTCGTCACCGGGCGCAAAGCCAGCGCGCGAGGCCCAGCCACCAGAAAGCACATGGCTGATGCGAATGCCAGATCCACTTTGCACGCGAAGGCCCAAAATCTGAGGCCAACTGGCTCGATGCGATGCTGTGCCCACACCGTGTTGTGCCAGCCATTCATGCACAGGCAACTCGCCCGTGCTGTGCACCCAAGCGCGATGTTCACGGCGACAGGATTTGCCCCTCACGGTTTCTAGCGCATCCAGCCAATCGGCCTCGGTCATGGGGCCGCCATGCGTTTCACGCCAAAGCAGGCGCATCACTTCATCGAGGC
>JACCDO012157880.1_pt1 | contig 11190 bp, 5 predicted proteins | sample 7446101 | NCBI WGS metagenome assembly JACCDO01 (sample SAMN15323440, study PRJNA562643) | freshwater metagenome | isolation source: river surface water | place: USA:Blue River Watershed | collected 2017-08-16
CCCGACAAAAACGCGCCAACCGCAGGTAGACCCTCGTCTGTCGTCCTTTCACACATCAAACGCTTTTGAACCGCACGTCGCAACAAACTCGGAATATGGTGCATGTGATCCAACTCGCTAAACTCATCCGTCGTCAGTTTCATCGTAAAAAATGTTTCATATGGCAATATCGAAAACGTCTCTTCAACCATATCATAAACACCGTAATGCCGGTTGGGAAACTGGTCCACCGGTAAGTACTCGCCCGGCTCCGCATGGACCAGACCCATGAGTCCCTTTAACTCGCTACATACCGCAAACTTACCCGGTGACTTGAGATAATAGAGTGCACGCACCCCAATGTGATCGCGTCCGACATACATCCGGTTAACACGCAGGTCAACAATACAAAATGCAAACTCGCCATCCAGCATGGAAATGGTCTGCTTAATGCCATACGTAAGATACAGTTGCAGAATAACCTCGCAGTCGCTTTTACTTTTAGGAGGCGGCAACTCTCCCGCCATACGATGCTGAAGAGCCGAATAGTTGTAGATTTCACCGTTCGCCAACAGATAAACTTGGTTTCCACGTTTCTCAGAATTCGAAATAAATGGCTGCCCGGCCGCAGCGGTCATACCGTTAATCTCCAATCGATGAAACATGAGCTCGAGCTCACCACCGGGGTTTTGTGTACTGACGGTGATCTTGCGGGTCTCGTCTGGGCCACGATGCTTAATCGCGTCGGCGTTGTGCCCGTTGTGCCCGGCAATGTTTTGTGCATTCACGATATTGGGGTGGCCGTCCTTCTTGTAATAGGCAAATATACCACACATTTTTAAACTTTGCGTGAACTATCAATTTTAAAATTTCGATGATATAATATAATGTTAAAGTTAAAGTTAAAGTCTAAGGAAGACTTATGCATGTGGAATTACTCACGGCAATCCTATTGCATTGTGATGCATAATGATCAACTGGAACCTTATCAGGCATTTTTCTCGCCTGGTAAGGACGTAGCCGCGGATGCAGCGGATGTACTCCGTGCCCTAAAAGACATCACGAAGGTGCCCACCACCTCGATGGCCGATCTGTATCTGGAGGATGACGATAGCGTTCAAAACCTCATTCAAAAAACCAGCTCTTTGACTCTGTACAAACCGGAATATTTGTACTTTTGGATAGACAACCGCGACGGAACCGGCACGAACATGAAGTTTGATATGATTTACAATGTCGATATTCAAACAGCCAAAAGGTTTAAATATTCACCCATACCCAGCCGCGACTTTAAAGAAAAGCTCTCATCCGAAGCAGAATGGCAAGAGCGCGTAACCACACAAAACTTCGAACAGACATTTATATCCACCTTTGAGTACCCGGAGACAGGTCTGGCCACACAGGTAAACATGATCCACTGCATCTCAATGGATAAGTATATTGCCTACTTGAACGTTAGGGAAGCCAGCGCCATTAAGTACCAGGTAAAAACCTATTTTCCGGATGTACGGATGGGCGCGCCCATTATTAGCAACATTGTGGCCGATCTCGCTAACGGAGAGGCATTGGTAAAATACAATGCCGATGACGTCAACTTTAAAAAATTCCAGTCCAGCTTATTTGCCCGTAACTATTCCGTTAGAGCCATACAGAGTCCAGAGCTGAACCAGGAACTGACGGCCTCCAAAGATACCAGCTTTTACAACTGCAATGTACTGGAAGCCGTCATACATATGAACTACCGTGAACACAATGAAAACTTCGTAGATCTCGAGAAGGTATTTCATATGTTTCCGGTATCCGCCGAGGTGCCATTTTCGCGGTTAAAGTCCGAGAAAGATACAAACTACATTATTTACCGTGGGTCAACCGATGTAACCAGCCCGGACTTTATCAACAAGCGAACAATACAGGATTGGATTGATCCAAAGTTAACCCGTCTATTGGATGTCACGGATGTATACGCTGTCTCGTCCCTGGCCTATAACCGCAACGTGGGCCGTGGCTTAAGCTTTAAAATTCTCAATTACGGCGACACACCGGACACCAAACGTTACATGACCTTAAACATCTACAAGGACGGCAAGATAGAGTTAAAGTGCTTTTGGGATGAACAGTTTGGATCCGACGAGCTTAACCCCGGAGGCAACCGTCATCTGATTGTAGAGGCCGTAGCGAAGGTTCGCCGTTTCGTACAGGAACTCAACCATCTTAACTATTTCGTGGCCGGATCCTCCAAAAAGAAGATAACGGTACCCGACGCGGATCCTTTTAATCCCGAGGGAAGCACACGTATTGCGTTTTTTAATACGATCTCGGTGTTTGATTATGGCGAGCAGTTGAACTATGTGGACTTTGCAAAATACTTGGATTATTACCGTGCCTATATTCACCTGGTTACCCGGGTCATGCCTAACAACGAGATCGATACACGGTCTATTGAGTTGCGGTACAAGCGGTTGAACAACTACATACATTTGAAAAACATTCAACGTTTTATCAAAAACTACAAAGATGAAAATCCTCAAAACAACAGCGAGACCCGTGCCGACTTGCGCAATAGTGTAGCCATCACGTTTGCCTTATCCAGAGAGGACGCCGAAGTCGTTATCGCGGATTACGAGATGACATACGAAAACAAACGGCGTAGGGCTCGCAAGATCGTTAGCAAGGACGATATTTCACGTATTTTAAACCGTGACATTAGCACCCAGTCCGGTATTGATATTAAGATTATCAAGCGCCAGCCAAAGAGTCTGACCGATAACACCTATAAATGTCTGATATTAGGTATCAGTTATGACATGCTGGGTCCGGTCCAGCATTTTCTACGTCACGTAATCTATTATTTTAAACACCATGCCAGACTCTCCGGTCTACCATTGGATACAAACTATCTTGGAAAACTATTAACCATCAAGGATCTTACCGAGGAAGAGGTTATTAAGCAAGGAGCAGCCGAAACCATTGCCGAAGTAAAAGGCGCAACATCCCGCAAACCGCTGATAGCACCACGCGCTATTGGTGCCGAGGAAGTGGAAGATCAAGAGTTTGAGTTCGAACTCGAGGATGAACCGGAGCAGGAGCCACAAATGCCAGAGGAGACGCCGATGCTACCCGTTCGTGAAAGCTCCGTAGCTCCAGAGGAAGAAACCGCAGTAAAGACGGCAAAGACACATGCGGTTACCACCATGGTGTCTTCTTTTCTGGATTTGCTACAGGCCAGGGTTAAAGAGGTTTACTCGGATAATATTAAGATGTCGGGCGAACCCACGCCATATAGTACCAAGTGTCAAAAAAGCGAGGGTCGCCAACCCTTAGTTATTCCGATTGATCTGGCCAACGCGCTGAAACAGTATGTGAACGATAAGGTTCGTAGTCTTACGGAACAGGAAGCTCGGGAAACTGGTGCTAAACTGGACGATATTAAAAACCAACTGTTTGAGTATAAGATTCACCAGCAAACCCTGGAACGCGGTATGGTCTATAAACCTCAGGCGGCCACGACTCCGTATTTCTACTTTTGTCCCTTGACGTGGAATATGTCAGTCAACACACCAGATGCCGTGGATCAGGCCTTTCCTGCTTATGATATGAATCCTCAGACCAAGGACGCGGCCAAGAATAAATATTTGTATATGTCTCCTAAACGTAAATTCAAGGCAGGGTTTAAGGGAGCCTATAACAAATGGACGGAATTGATGGATGGCAAACGCCCCGTCGCTCCTGACCCGCCGCATGCCTCATATGTAAGATTTATTCAGAACAATGCCGACTATTCTGCGTGCAGAGCTTGTTGCTTCGTTAATAACAAGGATACGCCCGAGACGGCACAGTGTCTGGGCAAGAGCGTTATACCTATGACGACAAGCTCGGGTACGTCGGTATCGTACATTAAGGCGGAAGGTAAGTTCGTGGAGGCTAATCGTTTTGCATTTATTCCAGAAAAGTTAAATAGGATATTTAATCTGGATGACGAAGGTTTAAAACTCATTTCCAGCAGCAATACCACGATCAGCACCGGGTTTGATTACTACCTTAGAAAAGGTGTAAAGGATGGCAAGTTTCTAAACGCCATCAGCGAGCTTGTGCCGAAGATTGATAACATGGTTGAGTACATCGAGGAGTTGTTAGAAGAGGATCTGGATCTTTATACTTCCTTGAAAAAGGGGGCTATCAATCAGCTGTTTGCACCTGAGACCTTGACAGCCAACACTGAGTTAGACACGAAGATTTCCCTGCAGAATTTCATTTCCTATTTACAGACAAATACCAATGACATTAACGAGGATTTTCTCTGGGACTTACTCTCGCGCCCGGATGTGATCCTGCCTACCCCATCGGGTACGGGTGTTGCAGGCGGTCTTAATATTATCATCTGTGAAGTAGAGCTTGCGGGTAAACGTAGTGCTGAGATAGACACGGGCATTATCAAATGTCCAGTGGGCTTTCAGATTAATGAGTTATTTAACCCCGACAGACCCAGCATCGTACTTTACAAATACAAGGATAATTATGAGTTAATCTGTCATGTAGAGGAAAATAATCGTGACATTGTATCTAACCCCATCTTTGAATCCGGTCATCCTCTTGTTGTCGACATTATAAGTCACTTAATGACGAAGTGTCATACGTTTCCGAATATTAAGGCAGAGCAGGAGTTACGCAAGCACATTGACAATATACAGAAGAACGGCATTGTTAACCGTACGTTGATTAACCGGGTAGAGCTGCCGGACTTGCATGTAGCTATCAGGATGTTAAAATCGTTTAACATTAAATCATATTTAGGTGATCAGTCTCCGTTAATGGAGCAGATCGTGGATAAGCATCATAAGGTGACGCATATTAAGTTGACGGAGAGTCACTGGTTGCCCATTAAGCCTTCGGGTGTGTCGGGCAAATTTATATCGTATAACTTCAGCGAGTTAACCGCGGAAGAGATGCCGGATTTAGTCGCAATGGTGCGCTTGTGCGAGGAGTTGACGACGTTTGAGAATTTTGACGGCTACCGCCCTTATGCGTTTCTGATGGATCCGGGCGAGGATTTGGAGGATCCGGATGACGATATTATCATTGGACTTATGTTGGCCAATGGATTAATATGCTACACTCGTCCCTTGACGATTATGGATTTTAAGGTTATGGATCCCGTCCTGGTTATCTCGCATCCCGACAAGTCGCTGGATTTAGAAGAGCATACATTTGACATGAGACAGCTCTTGTTTTCGGAATCCGAATTGTGGTACGCGGATTACATGAAGGCCGACAAGGCTTTAGCCGAGCAGGATCGTAAGCTGGTAGATATGCGCAGGATCTATTCCGTTAGGTCAAGTTTCGAACACGAGTCTTATCAGAGACTCCGTTACGAATTATCCCGGTTGTTACAGGATGTGTATCCGGAGATTGGACAACAGTTGCGTGAAATCATTAGCCAGATTCCACCTTCGGCGTCAGGTAAAGCGGTTAAGGAGCGGGCGGACATATCAACGGCGTTGATGAAGCTGTTGACCGAGGGCAATCATCTGCTTACGCAGCCCTCTGGGGATCAGCTTAAGACTATCACGGACGCGGTTGGTCCGTTGGACCAGGGAACGGAGGACATTGGGCTGGAGGACATGAAATATAGTTATAGCTATAACACACCAAGTGTTAGATATGAGTGCTTTAACCGTTCGTTGGACAAGTTGCGCTCTAAGTCGGATGTTCATTGTATGGATGGTAGGTTATTTATAAACCGGACTAACCTGGTAACGGGCAAGGGTCGTAATCTGGAAAACTATCTTGCGCGTATAACGGAAGAGATATTGCGTATACCTATTAAGCGTCAAGAGATTTTGGAAGGGCAGATGAACAACTTTATTTATGGGATTGCGTCCGTGCCGTCGAACGCTTACTTGTTGGGTTCGGAGAATATGATAGAGGATTTTAAGGGTATGTATCAAAGCAGGGTGAACTATCGTGAAAAGATGTACAATCACTATGACAATATTAATCCTCAAAACTATACCGAGTTTGAGTACAAGGCAGATAAGCAGTTACAGATGGAGGTTAGCCAAAGATGTGCCGGTAAGTTTGTTAATCTGCCGACGTACTGGATAGGTAAGTTTAGGAACATGAGCTGGAAGATATATGATATTACTGGTGCCGCTAACTGTATATATACAGAGTTGGATACCATCATTGCATCGGCAACTAAGTTGTCCGTCAATACACGGCTTAAGATTGCGTCCATCATTGACAGTGATCAGTTTGAAGGGGAAGGTGGCAGAGCTGGATGGCAGTTGGCCTTGGACTACTACTCGCACCTGTGGCGTGCGGACTATCGTCAAGTCAAGACGAAAGACGAATTATTGGAGTCCATTAAGTATTCTACCCGTCATAAGTTGTCGATGTTAGACTTGAGCTTAATATCCCGTGCGTACAATATCAAATTTATCGTGTTAGCCAAACCTAACCGTGTCAATAAATCCGGTATTGTCTGCATGAACACCACGCAGGCGGTAGGGGCGGACGTGATTGTACTATATCTGCAAGGTTTGGCGGACTTTAGTGTGGTTAAAAACGTGCAGTTTTCGCCGGAAAAGGCGGTATTTAAGCAGTCGGAGTTACCGGAGGTTCTTCAGCGTGAATGGGTACAGACGTGCATTCGTGATCATTCAGAAAGTAAGGATCCGGCTAATATGCTGTTTAGATCGGCACCCTTGCCGGCTAAGACGGCGGCGGGTCACGTCGTATTCACGGATACCGCCGGTAACTTGGTGCCCAATCCCAGTATTATACGGCCTAAAATAACTCTTAAGCCTACCGCTAAGGTTCCGGGTGAACCAGCGGTTAAGGAGCCGGAGGAAGCTGTTAAGGAGCCGGAGGAAGCTGTTAAGGAGCCGGAACTGGAGGAATCAATGGCTAAGTTAACGATTAGAGAACAGCCGACAGAAACGACGTCACTGGAGGGCGCGATGGCAGGATTAACAATCCGTCCTAAGATCTCCTTTAAGGCTAAGCTGCCGGTGAAACCTCAAGAGATTCCTTCTATCTCGCCTGACAAGCAAGAGACACGCATTCCTCCTAAGATAAAGTTAACCCTTAAGGTGAAGCCTAAGCCAGTTAACCCTTAAGGCGAAGCCTAAGCCAGTTAACCCTTAACCACCCACTTAAACCGCTTTAAGGTGATAAAATGATTTAAAAAATTAGATCATTAAGTATATCATGTTCGCATGCTGTACAAAAAAAGACACTTCGCTTGAAGGTGCTCTGTTAGAAGAACTTACAGAGCTCAATCACCGTATGAGTAAAATTCTAAAACAACTTAACTATCTTAGACCGTCAGAATACCTGTCTGATAGGGACAGGTACAACGCTCCTCTGGCCATCTATCAGCAAATCCCTTTAAGTGCTCTTGTGCGTACACGTGGCTACTCTGCTCCACCGAGGTTAGAAAGTACCGAATCCCAAGATGAGGACATGGAAATTTCTACCTCTGAGAATATGGTTCTTCACACCGAATCGGCTAAAACGGTTAAGACAGGTAAATCTGAAGATCAAGATGTCGTGGAGACTACGGAGGTCTGACAGGCTTAAAGATAAATGGATAAGGGGGTAAAGGATACTAAAATGACAATAAAACAGCACACTGCTTTGTGGAGAGCAACTAAAACCCATTACCTAGGCGCAAACGATTGTGCTTCCATACTGGGGCATGGTTTCAACACCATCGACGAGGTCATTAAGTCTAAGGTTACGGGTCTATCCATCTCCGTTTCTGCTGATCAACAAGCGCGCATGGATCGGGGTACCAAATACGAAAACTATGTCCGACAGGCGTACGCACAGAGGCATAACATAACCATTCGTGAAACCGGATTAAAGTTTCATAAGCAGTTTAAATTCTTAACCGCCAGCCCTGACGGTATGTACCAAGATAGCCGGGTTCCTGTCCTGACCGAATTTAAAGTGTTACACCAATTGTCGGACGGTAACATCCCATTGAAATATTGGATACAAATGCAAATCCAGATGGCCGTGTGGGGAGTGAACCGATGCGCCTATTGCGAAAACACCGTTGACGATCTTACCGGTACCATTACGGACTATTTTGAGTCCATCGTCGAGTTTGATGCAACCTGGTTTTACCGAGACGCCATGCCCTTAATTAGTCAGGCGTGGGCTCAGATAGAAAAACAGCGTGCAGCCTGTCGAGGCGTTAAACGTAAATTGGCGTGCTTGGAGGGGGAGGAGGTGGTCCCCCCGGATCCGATTTATCCGCATAACCTTGTTAACTTTATAAGAAACGATCCTTTATTGGATTGGTTAAATAAGTACGGTCCGCCCGAACTGAAAGACCAGGGACAGCCTAAATTCTTTACAATGATAAACCGCCTAAAAAACCAGTTTTCATATCTTGTAAAGAAATATATAAAGGGACACTGTGATCGCGCGAACATCAAGTACACCGATATCGATATCCCCGTGCCGGATGATGTTAAATTATTAAGGTCGCCTATCCCGGTAACAAGCATCAATGTTGAACAGACAAGACTCGCCATACAGGCGAAAATACCCGTTATTTTTAACGGTACTTTTTCGACAACCATGACGAACGGCATCAAACTACAAGGAACTGCCGATATTCTTATTCTTAACCGGTGGATAGGAGAACTGGGTGTTAAAGACGGACGGGATCCACTGGACACATATTCTCTTGTGCAGGTGCAGTATGCTACACTGGATCTTAAGGGGAAGGGGGATAGAAACAACATTCTTATGAATAACGACAAGCAACGCTCGTACAAGGTTAAATCATGGTTTCTTAATAAGCTATTAACGGAGGTTCAAGGGTACTGCCCTTCGGACAGTTATATTATCGGTCGCAGTTACCACCAATCAAAACAAGCCAAAATAACGAATTCCTTTGGTAATATTGCCGTTGTTCCAACGGATGAACATCAAGAGGAACATGAAGAGGCACTTGCTTGGAATGTGAAACTGAGAAGCACTGATCTTTCTTTGGTAAACGTACCTTTCAATATGAAGAATCATAATGATTATCCATGGCACAGTTACAAGGTATCCGTGGGAGCCAAAGATATTACTACAATGTATAAATGTGGACCAAAGATTAGAAAGTCCGCTGAATCGTTAGGAGTAACATCATGGGAAGACCTAACCTCGGTAAAGGTTCCAGGACTGTGCCGGGACGTATATCCTTTTATTAAGGCCAATACAGGAGCGGATGTTGGTTCAGATGGAGGTGTCTTTAAAAGCTTGGACTTACCGTTTCGTTTCCGCTTTTACACGGATTTTGAAATGTGTGGAAGCATATATGATAACTTTTCGACGTTTCCGGAGGCAGCGAAGGATTCTAACTGTATTTTCCTTATTGGTGTTATAGCAGAAGACGCACAAACGGGTTACACGGAGTATTTTAGCTACGTTGCAGAGAGTCTTGATCGTAAAAGCGAGCTTGCCATCATAGACCAAATGTTCGCGGGAATAAGGAAATTTATGGGTGGTCAGCAAGAGGTCGTACCCTTGTTGCACTGGGGCAATGCAGAGAGACACATGTTAACACAATCCGACTTTGGGGGCTCGTGCCTCAGCCTGTCTAATTGCAAACTAATCGACTTGTGTACGCATATGCGTACAAACCAGATTGTATTTCCAGGTCAGTTTGGATACGGGTTAAAGGAGGTAGGAACGGTAATGAAAAGGCTTAACTTGATCTCAAGCGGTTGGGACGATGCCGATATTTCAAACGGCATGGATGCTATGGTTGAAGCCATACGCATTTACAACAGCGAAAACAAAGATCAAAAAGATCGCTTCATTAGCAAGATCATAAAGTATAACTACAACGACTGTAAAGTCATGTACGACATCGTTAGGAATCTTGCTCAAGCGTACACAAATACGCCGCACAATTAGGACATTTTGCAACGTTTTCCGTAATCCATTTACTGATGCAGTCTTTACAGAAGGTGCAGCTATTATTCCGACAAGAAACGTAATACCCGCCATTTTCGTATGTGTCGCAGCAAATGGTGCAATAATAACTGCTCGCTTCCTGCGGGTTAAGATACCGTTTAACGTCCGTTAGTGTAATCTTCCTGGAATAAAAAAAGGGATCTCCGCCAGTTCCATCGGGAAAATCTGTCCGTGTTAGATCCAACCCATAGCTCGTGGGTTCGCTGCAGATTTCCTGCATATGTTCAAGAAATTGCACATGAAGACTTGTTTCATCTGCAAAATCATCAACATTGATATCCGTTAGGGTTGCGTCAACAATCTCTTGACAAATATCACGTGCCTGTTGTTCGGTTATTTGAGCAAACACCCGAACAACCTGCCAAACTTTTAAACGTTCAACCGACATTTGTGGTTAATGGTTAAATGGTTAAATGGTTAAATTTGCTGGATTCATTTTTTTGCTTGCCATCTTTCAGGAAAATGGCGCGGTGCGCAGACCGTTCGGTTTCATATGTAAAAATATGTCCTAATTTAGATGGTTAAACACTTTATAACATTCGGAAGTCATTCCAATTATATCGATGCTGCACGCAGATTAGCGGTGCAAGCAACAGAGCTGGAGATATTTGATAAAATTACAGCATATACTCTTTCTGACTTGAAGAGCGACCCAGACTTCTGGTCACGTCATGGTGCCTTTATATCACGTAGTCCGCGAGGATTCGGGTACTGGTTGTGGAAATCCTATTTGATAAAGAAACAGATGGAAACGCTACAAGATGGAGACATATTAATGTATCTTGATTGTGGTTGTGAGTTCGACAAGACCGAAAAGGACTATCTGTTGCACTGTATGGAAGTAGTAAAACAGGACAAATTACTTGGTACAAATACATGGCAGCTTGAGCGCAATTACAATAAGATGGATTTGTTCCTCAAGTTGAATATGAACGACCCGAAATATACGGAATCTCTTCAAAATCAGGCAGGAGCTTTACTGTTAATGGTATGCGATGATACACGGGGACTGATTAATGAATGGTATACGTTGGGGAGTGACTATCATAATATCGATGATTCTCCATCCGTTTCTCCAAATTTCGACGGGTTCCGCGATCATCGTCATGACCAATCCATATTTAGTTTAATAACCAAGAAGTCTGGTATCTATAGTAAAACAGAATTAGATACAAAGTGTGTAAAATATGAACGGAACAGGTCAGGGACCCGCAAATATTAGTAAAA
>JACCDO011557572.1_pt1 | contig 11189 bp, 5 predicted proteins | sample 7446101 | NCBI WGS metagenome assembly JACCDO01 (sample SAMN15323440, study PRJNA562643) | freshwater metagenome | isolation source: river surface water | place: USA:Blue River Watershed | collected 2017-08-16
AGTTTTTTTATCACTTGTATCGTCGTCGCTATCGTCTAAATTATTCCACTTTGCATAATCAATACGAGACATTATACGAACAACGGTGATGAACTGAGTGCTCTTGGTCCAAAATTTTTTGGCAAAAAGCCGGAAAGCTTTTTCACAGAATTTTCATTGACAAAGCCCTCAGTCCTTCAGTCCTTGGAGAAATTGCATAGAAAAGATATCAGATGAAGATAAAGACGTCGGTGCCAGGAACGGTCACGCTGCCCAGATCTTGTCTCTTACTGCTTAAATTTTCACTTGTAATCTAGTTACACAATCTTTTTCACCTCAAATACCAGATTTTTGACGGATTAGGAAAATTTATCAATAAATTATTAAGCTTGTAACGATTTAACTGATCTGAATAAGATGCACCTACAAGTCCATGAAGCAAAATGATTATATATATATATATATTTGACCGCGAGGCTGGGCCGAGGCCGGAAGTATCTCATGAGTCATGAAAAACTTGTGATACACAGTTGAAGTCTACTTGGCAATCCTTCACCGGGTCAATTGAGGCACTTATCAATCTTACCAACTTGGAAAATCTGTATTTAGAAGGCAATTTGGCAATGGAAGCACTAGTAGAGGATAAATATGATTCGGGTGACTTAGTCTTTTATGTGAATGGTGAAGAGAGGAAAATTAAATCTCCTGATCCAGCGATGACATTATTAACTTACCTCCGTACCAAGGAAAAGTTAACAGGTACAAAATTAGGATGTGGAGAAGGAGGTTGTGGTGCATGTACTGTTATGGTTTCATTTTATAATTCAAATACTAGTAACATAGTTCATCTTTCAGCTAATGCTTGTTTAATGCCAATATGTTCATTAGATGGATGTGCAGTAACAACAGTTGAAGGAATTGGTGGAATGAGACAAGGTTTACATCCTATTCAGCAACGCATTGCTACCATGCATGGCTCACAATGTGGCTTTTGTACACCTGGCATTGTTATGGCAATCTATACTCAATTGAGGTCATTTCCAAATTCGAATACACATGACATAGAAGAGTGTCTAGACGGTAATCTTTGCCGATGCACTGGTTATAGGCCAATTCTTGATGCTGCAAAATCTCTTGTTAATGACAAAAGCAATATATGCTGCATGGGCGGGTCAGGAATCTGTCCTTGTAAACAAATTGATGGAGAAGATTCCAAACTGGTATATAATGACACGAAAACCGTTATTGAATCCGAAGATGGTTTAAACGAATGTTATTCTAAAAAGGGGTTTGCTGAACCAATTTTCCCCCCTCCTCTTATGCGATACAAGCATAAACAAGTTGTATTTCAATCCGATAAATGCACTTGGTATCAACCTATTTCAATTGTATCACTTTTGTCCTTAAAACAACGATTTCCTCAAGCAAAAATTATTGTTGGCAATACAGAGGTTGGTATAGAAACTAAATTTAAAGGAATGGAGTACAATGTCTTAATCAATCCATCGCATATTAACGAGCTTAGCATGTTAAATATTGAAGAATTTAATGGTAAGAAAGGACTAAGAATCGGTGCATCTGTGACAATAAATAATTTAAGAATGTTTATTAAGACTCTTGAAATGAACGCGCAGGATGGAGTTGCTGGTCTCTTAGCTATTCACCATATGCTTACATGGTTTGCATCGAATCATATACGTAATGTAGCTTGTGTTGCTGGTAACGTCATAACTGCGTCACCAATATCCGATTTAAATCCTATGCTTTTAGCATGTGATGCCACATTACGAATGATATCAGTAAATGGTTTTAGAAATGTGAATATTAAAGATTTCTTTTTAGCATATAGAAAAGTTGACATAGCTCCAGATGAAATATTGCATTCTATTTTTGTTCCTCTTAGTTCAAAATTTGAATTTGTCTTACCGATGAAACAGGCACGAAGAAGAGAAGATGATATAAGTATCGTGACCGCAGGAATACGTATAGCACTTGCTGTCCATGAAGATCAATGGGTGATAAATGAATTTGCAGCTGCGTTTGGTGGTATGGCTCCTACTACTATCTTGGCTACAAAAACTGGATCAGTTTTGAAAGGACGGAAATGGAACTCGGAGACATTTGATATCGCCTTTAAGAGTATTAGAGACGAAATGCTTCTTCCAGCTAATGTACCGGGTGGTCAATCTGAATATCGCACTTCTTTAACTGTGTCATTCATTTTTAAATCATTTTTGACCATTACTAATGAGTTGCAAGAGTTATTGCAAAAACTCGGGCCTAATCAATATCCAGCACTTGAAAGTATTGATCCTCGTGAACGATCAGGTATGTACAACTTTATTACAACACCAAAACCCTCTAGTCGTGGGGAGCAAACATATCATGTTCGAACTGGTGGAATGAATACCTTTCATCCTGATCCACTTACTCCTTCCGAGCAAATTGATAGAGGTCTAGTTGGTTCACCAGTTATGCATAAAAGTGCTCAAGCTCAAGTTACTGGAAGTGCGATATATACCGATGACATTCAATTAACCAATTCTGCACTTCATGCAGCATTAGTTACAAGCACTAAAGCTCATGCTAAAATAATAAATATTGATTGGAGTGGTGCTGAATCTTGTCCTGGATTTGTAAAATATTTTTGTGCAAAAGACGTGATTGGCAGCAATCATATTGGTGCAGTGATAAAAGATGAAGAGGTTTTTGCGACAGAATATGTAAAACATTATGGTGCTGTTATTGGTACTGTAGTAGCTGAGACCCGAGAGCAAGCGCTTTATGCTGCCAAAAAAGTGCTTGTAACATACGAAGATCTTCCAGCAATCATATCAATTGAAGATGCCATTGAAGTTAAATCTTTTTTCCCTTCTCCTCATGAAATTGCAATGGGAGATTTAGACAAAGAAACTAGAGAATCTGAAGTTATAGTCGAAGGAACATGTAAAGTTGGAGGACAAGAACATTTCTATTTGGAAACAAATTGTACTGTTGCAATTCCTACTGAACATGGATTAGAAATCTTATCATCGACCCAAAATCCTACTAAAACTCAAAATTTTTGTGCATCCGTATGCGGATTGCCTGCATCAAACGTTGTTGCTAGAACAAAACGATTGGGAGGTGGTTTTGGTGGAAAAGAAACTAGATCAGTTTTTATTGCTGTCACTGCGGCATTAGCGGCGCATTTATTACAACGACCAGTATCAATTAACATTGACAGAGATTTGGATATGTCCATAACTGGTCAAAGGCATGCTTTTGTAATCAAGTATAAAGCAGGTTGTACGAGAGCGAAAAAGTTAAAATTTATAGAATTAGAATTATATAGTAACGCAGGATTTTCACTAGATCTTTCGCAAGCTATTATCGACCGAGCGCTACTGCATTGTGATAATGTATACAAATGGCCAGCACTTAAGGCTACAGGTATAGTTTGTCTCACAAACCAGCCATCTCATACTGCTTTTAGAGGATTTGGAGGACCACAAGGAATGATGGCAACAGAATTTGTCATGGAACATTTAGCTCATGCAATTGGTTGTTCAGTGTTAGAACTTCGTGAAAATAATTTATACTCGGATGGAGATGTAACACATTTCCGTCAAAAATTAGAAGACTTTTACATTCCAAAGTTAATGAGTGAAATTAAAGTTGCCGCTGATTCAGAAAAAAGAACAGCAGAAATTGCCGAATTTAATTCACAAAATAGATGGAGGAAACGGGGTTTGACTATTTTGCCTTCTAAGTTTGGTATTAATTTTACCGCAAAATTTATGAATCAAGGAGGTGCACTGGTTCATGTTTATACTGATGGTACTGTTTTGGTTTCTCACGGGGGAACTGAAATGGGACAAGGTTTGCATACTAAAATGATTCAAGTAGTCGCTGATTGTTTTAAAATTCCAGATACTTTAGTTACTATTGCTGAAACTGCTACTAATGTTGTTGCCAATTCGTCACCAACTGCTGCTTCCGCGAGTACTGATTTGTATGGTATGGCTACTCTTGATGCATGTGAGCAAATACTGCGTCGATTGGAACCGTTACGAAAAAGTTTAAGTCCAGATGTATCTTGGAAAGAGCTTATTATCGCTGCGTTTTTTCAAAGAATTGATTTAAGTGCTCATGGGTACTATGCGATTGACACTAATCGTTGTGGTTACGATTTTACCAAACCTTATGACGAGCGTGGACATCCATTTAATTATTTTACTCAAGGAGTAGCATGTGTTGAAGTTGAAGTTGATTGTTTGACAGGAGATCATGTAGTAAATAGAGTTGATATTGTTATGGATGTTGGTAAAAGTATTAATCCAGCTATAGATATAGGTCAAATTGAAGGAGCATTCGTCCAAGGATCTGGATGGAGCACCTTGGAAGAATTAGTTTGGGGTGATAAGCAACATCAATGGGTTCGACAAGGTCAACTATTTACTCGAGGACCTGGCACCTATAAAATTCCTGCATTTAATGACGTTCCATTAGATTTCCGTATTCATCTATCTAATACTGAAAATAAATTTTGTGTTCATTCTTCAAAAGCTATAGGTGAACCACCATTCTTTTTAGGATGTGGTACATTTTTTGCTGTTCAAAATGCTATTGCTGAAGCCAGAAAAGAATACGATAACTCTGGAAGTTATTACCAATTAAATCATCCCGCTACAAGTGAGAGAATTAGAATGGCTTGTAGGGATCAATTTACCGCAACATCTGAAGAATTCAAGCCTTGTGGTTCTTGGTAACGTTGCTTTCAATAATTAATCATTAGTTTAGACATAAATTAGTTTATTAAGTTTTTTAAAGAATTTAATTTAAAAGTAATCCTACTTCCGGAACTCTCGCTTGTTTTGGAATCGCCAACTTAAGGCTTACGAACGTAGGTTGGTTTTGCATCTTCTCGACCCGTTAACGTCACAGACGGACTTGATTCTTAAACCACTAAAAGTGATCCTGCAAATGTCTCAATAATCATATTTTTGTCTATGTAGGTTTGGCATATGATGTTACTATTTTTATTTTTGTTGAGTCTAGTGATAAATATAAGTGGGCTTAGCTTATTGAAACCAGTCAGCATACTTGCATCTTTACTAATTTCATTAGAATTAGATTATGACCAATTTTCGGGATCATATGATAATATCAACTCAAATATGCTGACAAAAGTACTTGGTATTGAAAATTTGCGTACTTTAATTGGTAATGCAGCTGAAGGAAACACGCTTGAAATTGGAGTAGGAACAGGATTACAATTACCATATTATCAATATAAGAATATAATATCATATACTGGTATCGATAATAGTGTAGGTATGATAAATCAAGCTATTGAAAAGAGTCAATTATTACACCAAAATAATAATAATTTTATTGTGATGAATGCTGATGAATTAAAGTTTGATGACAATAAATTTGACTCGGTAGTTGACACATTTTCTATGTGTGTATATGACAATCCATTAAAAGTTTTGAATGAATTGAAAAGGGTTGTAAAACCAAACGGAAAAATTTATTTGATTGAAAATAGCGTAAGTACAAATAGTCCTCTAAGACTATTGCAAAATACATTAGAGCCAATCATAACACCAATGTCAAAAGGGTGCAAGTGGAATATAGATGTGCCGCAGTTAGCAGAAAATACTGGTCTTCACGAATTGGAAAGAAAAGATTTTCAATTTGGTACATTATTTTTTGGTGTCTATATTAAATAAGATTCTTAGATATCATAACTTGTATAATTTTTTATTTTTTACAATTCATTTATATCATTAAATAGAACTTGATTCAGACGAATTGGCATCATTTGGACCATTGTGTTCTAGTTCGTTCTCTTTGGTATTTTTATATTCATTGCTATTCGGTAATATCTCATCCATATTTTCATCATCAAAACTTTTATTGCTACAATTATCATCTGATGAAATATCCGAATAATTATTATCAATTTCTTTTACAATAGTATTGAAATTCATTTTGGTATGTCGCAGAAATTCTTCTTTCCGATTTTTTTCATTCACAACATTTTCCTTTAAAGTTTTAATCATGCTTATGATTTTAAGCATATTACTAAAATTGGAATCTATTTTTTTGTAAGTGCTTTGAATAATACAACTTTCCTCTTCAAAATAATTATTGAGAATAGTCTCCATTGATTCATTTTCTAGCATATTGTTCGCATTGGCATCGATACTACCATCTTCGCTCATTATAGCTGTAACTTTCGGTGAATACTCCTTAAAGATGTGGAGCAGCTGAATCGTGAGTGTGTGTACCTTTGCTTTTAAAGTAAGTGTCGTCGAAAGTCAAACCTTGAAGTCGGCCGGGTCCGGTTGTCAATGCATAACTTTGTTCGAGGTGCATGGAGCAAATTATAAAACAAAGTGACAAAACCCGTGTTAAAATCGTGATAGATTTCCCGCTAGTATTGCAATGACGGCTATATTAAATAAAGCTTAATGTTTGCACCATGAATTCATTGGAAATATTAAATATAATTGGAATTATATCAATCACTTCCGAGTCATTAGAATATGTAACATCACAATTTAATCAACGAATTGATAATAAAGATTATTTAAAAGTCCTTAAATATTTGTGTATTTTACTTGAAGATGATTTATTAACTCTGTCACAACGATTAATAGCTATATTTTTACTGTCATCACTAAAAGGCTATGATATAGTAGATACAAAAGTTGCACTAAAGGATTCATTTCCTTTTTTGCATTTCTTGATAGGTTTATTAGAATCACTAGTTGATGAAAAATATATTGTAGAAAAGAGGTATCTCATACAAATCATAAGTTTTAATGCAACATTGAAAGAACGAATGTCAAAGCAAAATATTATTACAATTATACAAGGTCTAGAAAGACAGAATACACCTATTCAGTTACCAGAGTTAAATGTAATCAAATCTATGTATATTGATCAGATATCTATGTCATATGAAAATAATAGTAAACAGATTAAAGCCGTTAGGCCAATAATTTCAATTCCTTCAACTTCTGGTAACGATGGCGATGTTAGTAGGCTATTGCTTGGAGGTTATAATTCTGCGATTAGTGTAAATAATTACGATATAAAGTGTTTACGATGGAGTGATCAAGATGCTGTTATAGAGGCGCATTCATTGACTGAAGTAAACAAGGTTTTGGAAAATAATGATGGTATTTCTATTAATAATTTGTTACCGACATTTTTACGACCTTTGCCCCCTTTAATGGACAATGACTTAGAAGTTTCATGGTTGTCTAATGAATATAATAATTTAGTATATTTATGGGATCCATTGGTCCTTAAATCTCTATCAGTTAATGACAACACTGGATTATCATATACAAATTCACTTATGACGACCGCTATATCTATGTCATTAAATCCAAATCAACAGCAAGAATTAATAAAGGAAATCAAAGATGAAGCAAAATTTCTATCTGTTTTAGCATGTTGTTCACCAAATAAATTACCAGAACTTATTGAAAACAATCCTAGAGTAGCGGTAGAATTTGTGTTAAAGGTATTAAGTTGTCTTCAAAGAGATGAATATTTAGTACATTTAGTGAAAACGGATATAACATTGCATAGTATTGAAGTTGTGAAAGAACTAAGTACAACATTACCTGTAGAATTTTTACAATCATACATCAATCATTGTATTTCTAGTTGTGGAAATATTAAAAACAATTTTAAACAGAATAGATCAGTAAGGTTAGTATGCGTATTTTTAAAAAATTTGATTCGGAACAAAATAATCAGTGCTCAAGACTGTACACAAGACTTATTTTTTCAAATTCAATCGTTTTGTATTGAATTTAGTAAGATTAAAGAAGCAGCTGAAGTATTTACTCTATTGAAAAGTTTTGACAGAGCTTAATTTGTATAATTATTTTATTTGTAACATTCCATTTTTCCAATTTTATTTCTATATGCTTGTGGAAGTGATAATGTATTATATAATTCAGCATAATGAAGTGAGGTATTGCTTTTCATTAAGTTTGTATCACGAACATGATCAAAACTAATATATCCTTTAGATTTACCGAGATCACTGTGTTTATTCATTATCATTTTTGTATGTGCAATTGGTGAAAGTGTTGAATTTTGGTGTAATTCATCACGGTATTTAGTTTTCTTTTCTTGTTCATTCATATACAAATCTTTGTCTGATATGAAATATTTTTCGTTTCCAACAGGAAATGATTTTAATGTATTGGTATCTGAGGATTCCAAAATATCAAATTCATCCTTTTTATGTATCTCTAATAGTGATTTTCGTGGTAAGGAAATAGGTGAAGAATTCATCGCTACTTTCATTGAATTGTATTGTTGGCAGGCTTTAATTTGTTTAATCAAATGATCTTTTTCAGCAGGTATCAATGATTGAAAATACCTTAATATCATTTGATTTTCTTCATCGGATATTTTTTTCCCTGTGCCATATGCTTCTATCATAAATTTCCTAACTTCATTTGTATCATCATCAAAATTAATTTTATTAGGAGATATTAATGATCTATTTGTTTCCCATGGCATGTACTGATGAGTCTGTAAAGGATCTAAATTTCTTTTTTGGGCATTTTTTTCTTCTTCCTCTGATATTCGTTTCTTCGTTTCTAATTGTTCTAATAAAAATTTTCCATGATCTTTGTTTCGCTGGTAACTTTTTAATCTAGGATCAGGATAATTCTGCACAAACGAAAGTGACATGAATAGAATACACCTTTTAGAGGGTTGCCACACCACAGTCTGATGAGAACCAGAGTTAGCAACTTTACTGCGTTGCGTTGCGGAGCTTAATTATTTAACTACAAGAAGAATTTTCTGAAACTGCGAGGCCTGTCTGCCTGTAGTAGGCCGCCTGTTTTCCACTTAAATTTGGAGAGAATGAATAATAATAGTCATATACAATTAAATTACACATGCGATTGCTTATATTTTTATTTTCATACTCCTTGGTTTAAATGCTAAAACTGATGTTTTAGATTTAATTGTAGTGGGGAGCCCACTTATTTCGGCATTATTTTTATTTTTGTCATTATTACCTTTTATTTCGTCTATTTTGTCCGTAGTATTGAGTAGACATGGAAATTTTGATGTAAGTACTGTAATTTTGTGACCATCCACTATAGTTTGTGACAACTTCAATGCATTATTCTTAGCTTCAGTAGTTGAAAATTGGACTAATCCTTTACATTGACTCACTCCTGTATTTTTATCTCTAAAAACTTTTACTCCTACGATGTCTCCAGCTGCAGAAAATAATTTTTTTAATCCATCTTCGTCCAAAATATCGGAAAATTTGGTAACAAAGACGGTGAATTGGTCACGAGTTAATACCTTGCTGTCTGTGTTATTCGCTCCGTTGTTTTCTTCTTCATTAGTCACAGTATCGGTACTTTTGTCTTCATTTTGATTTGAATGTTTCGTTCTCTTTTTTACACTATTATCATGCGAATTATGTAATTCATTACTGTTATTATTATTGCTGCTGTATTCGTTGAATTTGACCTTTTTATTATTGCCAACTTTCGCATCTGCATCTGTTTTTACATTTGTATTTGTATTTGTATTTTCACTTCCATGTACAATTTTAGGTAAAATTAACTTTGTTTTCAACGTCGCAACCACAAGATCGTTGAAATTTCCGTATTGCTGCTCAAATTTTATCCATTCTCGACATATTATTTCAGTGTGATCAACTACATTAGCGGTTGCTTTACTGAATAATCCTCGACAGTGTTCATCGTTTTTTCCTTTGCACCATAATATGTACTCTAACCATGAATAACAACTTTTAGGGTAAATCAATATAACATTTTCCCATATGCTTATTATATCTTTCTCGTTAATATATAAACCTGAGTATTCTGCTTTCGGAGGGGTGCCAATGATGTCACGAATAAGTGTCTCTTCGCATTGAATGTGATATTTAATTAATTTTAGATAGGCTTCTTCATAACCAGGGAAATATGCTATCATATATTTCTTTGCATTTTCGAAACAATTACGTAATGATAATATGCCTTCATTTATATCATTTACATTATTTGGGTTTAATTTCAATTTCGCTAGTCTTCTACGTCTGAAATCACAAGAGTACAAAAGTATCGACATGTATTCCTCGATTGTTTCAAAAGCAGAAAATAGAGCTGTATCTATTGCTTTGATTACATTATTTTCGTTCACTGGTTGGTTCTGGCTAGTTTGATCTGATAAATATATGTTTTCCAGAGATAATAATCTTAAATTCCACAAAATGAAGTTACTTTTATACAAGATCAAGCCACGATTTGTTACACATTCTACTAATGACCAATTTTGAAGTGTATATGCGGCAAATTCAACATATTCTTGCCATAAAGTAACACACTCTGGATTCTCTAATATCGCTCTCTCGTATAATCGTTGTGCGCGAATCAAATTTTGATTTATATTTAACTCATAATTTATATATACTTTCCAAATTTGATAAAAATCCATTAATTTTTCATCAAATAACACTTTCCCATTTATATTTTTCCCTGTCAATTTACTTATTAAATTTTCATATACAATAATTTTGGATGATTGTGCACATGATGTGGAATATTTCTCTTGAAATAATTCTGGTTTTATAAGTGAAATATCAGATTCGACACAAATTTTACCTAACAAAATTTCAAGTTCATGCAAACATTGTGGATTATCTTTTAATGGAAGTGATAATTGTCGCAAGTAAACTTTAATAATATTTTCTTTTGAATTATAAATATCGATTTCTTCTATTTCATTTTCTTCGTCTTTCAGTAAATCATTATATTCATCTGTAACAAATTCTCGATAGCGCTTCCAAATCAATCCTCCATCATTATAATCAATGCCACAAATACCTATACTATATTCAAATATCCGATATACATCTTGATCAACAATTCTATCTTTTTCATATTGATCCAATACATAATCGATTAAATCTGAAACTATATCAATGTGTGGATAAATCTTTATTGCAAATTTAAAAAATTCTTCTATTTCATTAAATGTAATACTTTTGATGCATAATTTATCTGTGATCCAATCACGCCAAAACTCCTTAGAAGTACAAAATAGATGACAATAAGTATTTCTGTAATTTTCTAATTTTACACTACTTTCTTCATCACATTCCTCACGCAATAGTTCGATCAACTTGATATAATTTGAAGGATCATGAGGTTGTGATG
>JACCDO010173207.1_pt1 | contig 11188 bp, 12 predicted proteins | sample 7446101 | NCBI WGS metagenome assembly JACCDO01 (sample SAMN15323440, study PRJNA562643) | freshwater metagenome | isolation source: river surface water | place: USA:Blue River Watershed | collected 2017-08-16
ATCCTCCGCATCAAACGCAATGAGACTCACACACAATATATGCAAACTGTGTGCGAGCTGGCACGCATTGAAGTGAGGAAGGAAATCATCCGCTCGCTCATTGAAAAAGGACTCACTGAAGAGGCCGCTGTCATCTTCGCAAAACAAACTGAGGAGAGCTGCAATTAGGAATGGTTCGCCGCGCCGCCCCCCCCGCAAAAACTCATATAAAAATATATTATTTTTTATATGTTTTGGGTTTATTGCACACCTAGTCCAAGCCCTCTAAATGACGGAGAGCTGCGCATCGAGCTGGAAGGTGAGTGCGTAGGCTGCTGGCCACTGGTCCCGCACCTGCGTGCAGATGGCGAGGAGTGCCGCCACAATCATGCGGTTTGCAGTTAGGAAGGGTAGGCAGGTTGCGGAATTGTCTAGGATATAGTTGGCGAGGGCCGAGAATTCGAGGGCGAGCTCCTCGGCCGTCTCGGCAATGAAGATGCCTGCCATACCATCGTAAATGGTGTTCGCAGCTGCCGTGGCAGCGTCAGGGGTCGGTGGCCGCTGGGGGGCGAGTGGCTCAGCAACCTCCTCGGGCTCCCAATCAGGCAGAATGTCGTCGACGAAGTCATACATGATATTGTAACGGTCTGCAGAGATGCTCATCATCTTGTTTGGCGGGGTTGGCTTGAAACTATTGGCGCGGGGACGACTTTCTGTTTGTCGCTGGGTATCTATCAATTTTTTTGGTGGGACATATCCCTGTGAAAAATTATAGAAGAATCTATCAGATTTTTTTGGTGGGATAGGTCCCACAAAACAATGAAAAATTTTGTATTTGGTTTTATATGAATTTTATATATCTAGTTGCAAATAACTACTTCTTGGCAGGGCGGCCGCGCTTTGCAGGAGCGGCGGCGGCAGGTGCCTCAGCAGCAGCGGCGGCGGCAGGTGCCTCAGCAGCAGCGGCCTTCTCCTTCTTTGGCTTTGTAGCCGCAGCGGCAGCCTTCTTCGGCTTCGCTGCAGGGGCAGCCGTCTCAGCCTCTGACGCAGATGCAGTTGTCTCGGCGGCCGATGCACCAGACCCAGCAGCCTCCAGCCACTCCCTAAATGCAACCTTGTCCTCCTCCGAAACAGGCTCACCAGCCGACCAACGAGGCCCAGCCGCCCTCATTGCCTCCTTATAGGGTGCCGCGGCATTCTCGCCCTTCAGCTCATCCCACACGAACTTCTGGAACTGCTGCCAACGCACCTGGCCCTCGCTGCTCTTCCTTGGCTTCTTCTCCTTCACACCACTCTTCACCTTCACCTTCTTCGCCATCTTCTCAATCCGCTTCAGAAGTGCATCCGCCTTCTTCTGATTTGCAATCAACTCCGCCATCAGGTCCGCAAAGGTCTCACCCTGCTCCTTATTGCTAACCACAGACTCGCTGTCAGACATTTCAAATTGGCTTGTAGGGGCTTGTAGATATACGCTCTCGCACCTCACTTTTGCCCAACCCTGCGCATCAATTTTTGAAGTTAGCAATCTAAGTATATTAGATTTATTGAAAGTTTATAATAATTTATAGTTCTAATAATATAAAAAACTATAACTGGTGTAAAATTTACATAGACATGTTATAACATTACGACACTTTTTTTACATTATTAGTAGAATGTCAAAACGAAAACAAAAACAAAAACAAAAACAAAAACAAAAACATTGTAAAAAAGATGATACAGTAGAAACATCTAATAATAATGATGAAATAATAGAAACATCTAATTATCATGATGAAATAATAGAATTATGTAATAATTATAATTTTAGTGTTGTAAATGATGAAACAAACTGTTATGCAACTGGAATTGGTGATATATTATATATTATTTTGGGAATTAAAAATAAAGTTATTCATACTCCAGCATATATAAACTTACATTTATTTACTGATACAAATTTTTTTTATAATAATCCAGTAAATGCGTTTGAATTTCGTTTACAATTATTAACAGATATTTTAGAATCAAATGATATTCCAAAAACACATATTGTTTTTACAAAAGCAAATCCTGTTTCAATGAAAGAACCTGCCATTTATTTCTTATTACATTTATTATCATTAAATGTCCCTAAACAAATACCTGCAAAATATATTGAATTGCATAACACACTCAAAACAAACACATATATTATCTTTCATACAAAAATGCGTCATTTTAAAGAAATTGATTATATATTATTAAAGGAACATATTAGGCAGTTTTCAACAAATTTTAAAACAACCCATTGTATTATTATTATGGGTGAAAAAGACATTCTAAAAACAGGAGAATCAGCAAAGCTAAATATGCAAAGTTGTTATAATGAATTACTTAACTTGGCAAATAATAATACTATAATGGATATGACAATGCCAATATTTGATTTAGTTAATTATGATAATTACCTACAAGACATACATATAATTGCAAATGCAATTACAAATATTTCATTTGGAGGAGGTGGTTCATTTTGCACTGCAATGACATTTGGAAAGAGCACATATGCTTTTTATCCTGGTATTAAATATAATCCAGAAGTGTTGGCTGCACATGACGCACATATATATACGGATTATAATAAAATGATAAAGGACATAGAACAACGATTTAGCAGTTCGGCTGGCGCGTGGAAAAATTGAAGTGGCAGTCTGTTAATGAATGTTGTGCCCTCTCCAAGCCATTCCAAGCCTATTCCAAATGGATTCTTCGCGTATTTTGAACACCATGGAGTCTCTCGCATCCTCCTTTGCAGAGCTCGCCGTATCAATGAAGCAGGGGTCTGCAGCATTCCAGAAGATAGCCGAGGAGTTCGAGAAGGTGGCATCTACAGCTGCGCATAACCCAGCAACACCGCCACCCACGCCGATGCTAGCACCTGCCGCACCACTCCTAATTGACACCGCCGGCCCAGCGGCCCTGAAGGCCACAAAGGCCTACTTCGAAGACCACTACATGGCAGCCATCCGCAGGTCCATCGAGATTGCTACTAGCCTCGCTCCTGATGATAAGATTATTGAGCGCTTCCATGAGTATGAGCGCGGCTGCATTCGAACCATCGACGGCCGCCCCGTGCTCATCTATAAGTTCTACGCATTTGAGCCGCCGACCGACCGCCATTACACAGTCCCTGGGCCGCTGCAACCTATCGGCTTCGTCGACGCAGAGACGCTGCAGATTACAGCCGCCGTGCCAGCTCCGCCGCTGCCGACTATCCACTCAGACTGGCCCTGGTAAGCCCCCACCCATCTAAATGCAATAATGCAATAAATATCTAATGAATTATACAAAAGAGGCGCTAGAATTATGCAAAACATACAATTTTTCATTTGTGATTGATAAATTGAACGTATATGCAACAGGTATAGGAGATATTTTATATCTACTTGTTGCAATAAAAAATGGCATTATTCAAACGCCAGTATATCTTGGCCTGCATCTTTTTACATTTCCAAACGAGTATTACATTGCACCCCTAAATGCACTCGAGTTTCGCCTGCAACTGCTGCGAGACCTGCTTCCAGCAAATGGACTTCCACATGATTCGATTTGCTGGTCCCTAAATGCAGACCAGCAAGTTGAACAAATATCATGCTATGACGCATTTAGGGAGCTTACATTGGAGCTGCCTTTACCGTTGCCGCTGCCACAAATGACAAATTCCTATATTGTGATACATACAAAAATTCGCCACACTCTGTATAGAGATGCAACCCCCCTAAAAGCAGCAATAAAAGAATTTGCCTCCAATTTTCGCACACCCCATACAATTATACTGCTTGGTGAAAAAGTCCCTTTAAATACAACTGAAACGCAATGGCATAATATTCAAACATGTTATGACGAACTCGCAGGACTCTCGTCAAATAATAGAGTCATTGATTTAACAACAGCCAATTTTGATACACTCAATTACGAGAACTATAAGAATGATGTTGGGCTCATTGCGAATGCTGTCACAAACATATCATTCGGCGGCGGCGGATCCTTCTGCACTGCCATGATTTTTGGCAAAAGCACATATGCTCACCAAACAGTGGCCGCCTATAATCCTGACGTCCTAAACGCATATGATTCGCACATGTATGAAGATTACAATCAGATGATTGCAGATATTATGGAGCGGTTTGGAGCCAAGGACTGTGGCGCAGTCTAGACTGGCGCCTCTTGAATGAGTATTATTAATATTATAGTGTTTGTTGTGTTAGAACCCCCCGCCCTAAAATCTTTTTATTTCGTAATAAGTATATGGATAGTTCTTTGCAAAACAACACATTTATAGAGGTATGTATACAAGAAGATGCGCCAAAATCAGATACCTCCGATTTGACAAATCTAGCAATTACATTATGTAAAAATTATGGATTTGATATAACATTTGATAAAACAATTTGCTATGCAGTAGGAATCGGAGATTTATTATATATTATATTGGGTATAAAAAATAATATTATTCAAGCACCTGCTGCTATTGGTATGACATTGCTTGTAAATGTAAATAAATATTTTTCAAATCCGTTGAATATTCTTACATTCCGTTTGCAAATGTTATGTGATATATTGCACGCAAATAATATGCCAAAATCATCTATTGTGTTTGCATTTGGTAATAATTTGAAAATTAGAGAGCCTGCTATATATAAGTCACTACATTTACTGCATTTAGAGGTGCCGCCTATGACAGTGACGCCTCCAACAGTTGCTCCCTATATTGTCATCCACACCAAAATTCGCCACGACCGCCTAACACATAATCGCAAATATCCATATGAATTCCTAAAAGTTGCAATAACAGAATTTGGAAAACAGTTCAAAACAGACCACACTATTATTTTATTAGGAGAGCAGGAAATTACTGAAAATATTGAAACAAATATCCATAAAATCCAGAGTTGTTATGCAGAGTTATTGCAGCTCAGTGCGAATAATACCCTAATTGACCTAACAACCCCTCGACTTGATACTCTCAATTATGGGGATTATAAGAAGGACGTCGGTCTCATTGCAAATGCCGCAGCAAATATATCATTTGGAAGTGGCGGGTCTTTCTGCACAGCAATGACCTTCGGTAAATGTATCTATGCATACTCATTTGTGAAATATAATCCTGATACCCTAAAAGCACATGATTCGCACATTTACGCAGACTACAATCAGATGATTGCAGATATTACTGAGCGGTTTGGAGCCAAGGCCTAGCACGCAGCCCCTGCAACTGCAGCAATTCAGCAGTGAACTCGCTCTCTTTTACTATACGTAGCTTCGCCCTAAATGCGCGGCTCATAAATGGCTTTACAATTTTCAGCACCATAAATGCAATCGCATTGGGATTTATAACCCAGAGCGCCTGCATGTTTTGCATTTCATAGGTCATATAATGAATAATGCGCTTGCTCACTTCGAGCGGCGGGCAATACTTCAAGTCGAGCCCCTTGCAATCGAGGCAAACAATGAAGGGGCCTGTGACTACGTCGAAGTGGGGTTTATAGCTGATGAAATCGTCGAACGTTTTAATGAGCATCGACCGTAGAGGGGTCGTGTAAAAATAACGGACGGGGCCCTTCGAGCCGAATTCTACGAAGTAATGTCTTTGCTGCACTTGCGCCTGTGCCTGCTGCACTTGCGCCTGTGCCTGCTGCACTTGGCCATCAGCATTACATATTGCACAGGCATCCGTCGCCATCTCCTAATTGCAGGCCAAAATTTCACAATGAAAAATTTTTTTTGATTGGTGCAATAAGTCAGTCCACGCACACATTTAGAGGACCTCACATGGCTTAATGAATATCTCATAGGGACGATGCAAGCAGAAGTCGCTGTATGGCCCGTAGAGCTTGTTGTCATATTTGTTAGTGCTAATGAACTCCTTCAGAGCCGCTGGATTGAAGCGCCTGCAGGCCCAGCCCACAGTTGGCTTCTCCATCGGCTCTTCATCATCATCATCCTCAAAGCAGTTATTCTCGCTCCAATTCATCAGGGCGTTGCCGCCCGTGCGGAACTGGTTGATGATATACTTGCTAGCCGACTCGTAGGAGCTGAAGAGGGTGACACTATAGGTTTCTGAGCCGCTGCTGTGTTCGCGGAACGTTGACTTGACGATGATGACGCTGTTAGGGGGGAGAGGGAGCTTCTCAGCAGGTGCGGCAGGTGCCATTGCAGGGTCACAGTGCATACAGCCGGCACACTCCTCATCGCCCGCAGGGTCAGGCTCCGCCAGCTCCTCGATTGTCTTATTATTAAACTTATCCATGGACCAAAATGTGATTGGCCAATCTTCTGCATCACTAGGCAGCTCTGGGGCTGGCTGCGACTTGTCAAGGAAGTCGAGGAAGTTTGCTTCGCCTGCACGACGTGCTGCGAAGTAGGCGTGCGGGTTGAGGAGGCCAAGAGGAGTTTTATCAACATCGTGTATGTAAATGTCATCACTATCCATCTCCCAGACATAGTAGCGCCAGATAAGATAGTGCCTGAGCTTGCCATCTACATACTTCGATGCTGGGGCGCCATGGTAGTATTGCAAATAGCGCCTATGGTTCTTATGGGGCAACCCAAAGAGATTGCAAAAGTCTGCTATCTCCTTAGTAGCCGCCGCTTTGGCAGCCTTCAGCTCCAAGTGCGCGGGATGTTTCTTTGCTGTGCGCATAGGCTCAAATGCATTAAATGCCTTCTCCCATGCAGGATAAAGGATAGCATATCGTTCTCTTACACCAGCTCTCTCCTCTACAGTTAGGGCGTAGAGGGCATGCTGGCTGAGGTAGTAGTTTGCATTCTTGATGGCGTTGCCGAATGTCGCAGGCGCAGGTTGTGCAGGCGCAGGGCGGTTCTTCAGGAGGGTCTCGATGTCTGTAGTGGTTGGTGGAAGGGCGTCGGCAGAGAGGCCAGTAACAACCTGGCAGCAGCAGTAGCGGTGGTGAATGAAGCCGCAGGCAGGGGCGGGGGCTGGGGCAGACATTTTTAACGTGTATGTTTGTGAAGGCTTGAAAGAATAGAGTTTGGTCTTACACAGTGGTATGTCCTGATGCCAACCCCTAACTGTCGGCGTTTCAATTTTTTTGCCACCTTTAATGCACTTTTTTAGTTAATAGCAACTGTATCAGCAGCTGCATCCATTACAAATTCTAATTGGTTGTAGTGGAGTTTCTACAGAAACGCATTAATAATGAAAAAATTTTTATTTTTGTTTGATTGGTGCAACAAGTCAGTCCACACATAGTTAATGAACCTCGCAGAGCTCAATGAACAGCTCATAGGGACAATGCAAGCAGAAGTCGCTGTATGGTCCATAGAGCTTGTTGTCATATTTGTTAGTGCGAATGAACTCCTTCAGGGCCACTGGATTGAAGCGCTTGCATGCCCAGCCCACAGTTGGCACTGGCATCGACACCCCGTCACTCTCCTCCCCCTCCTCAAAGCAGTCATTCTCGCTCCAATACATCAGGGCGTTGCCGCCCGTGCGGAACTGGTCGATAATATACTTGCTGGCCGACTCGTAGGAGCTGAAAACTGCTGTCGCATATGTCTCAGAGCCGCTACTGTGCGCGCGGAACGTCGATTTGATAACAATAATGCTGTTAGTGGGTAGAGGAAGCTTCTCTGCAGGTGCTGCTGCCGCCTCGGGGTTGCAGTGCCCACAGCCGGCACACTCTGTGTCAGTTGATGGGTCAGGCTTTGCCAGCTCCTCGACTTTCTTATTATTAAACTTATCTAGGGCCCAATATGTGAGTGGCCAATTTTCCTTGCTAGGTAGCCTGGGGGCTGGCTGCGACTTGTCAAGGAAGTCGAGGAAGTTTGCCTCGCCTGCGCGGCGCGCTGCGAAGTAGGCGTGCGGGTTGAGGAGGCCGAGGGGAGTCTTAGCAGCCTCATCTTCGTAAATGTCATTGCTATCCATCTCCCAGACATAGTAGCGCCAGATAAGATAGTGCTTGAGCTTATCATCGGTATATTTTGACGCTGGTGCGCCGTGATAATACTGCAAGTAGCGCGGATGGTCCTTCTGGGGCAGCCCAGAGAGATTGCTAAAGTCTGCCAACTCTTTGTCAGCAGCCACTTTGGCATCCCTCAGCTCTGCATATTTGGGGTGCTTCTTTGCTGTGCGCATAGGCTCAAATGCATTGAATGCATTCTCCCATGTTCTATAAAGGGTATCATATCGCTCCCTCACAGCAGCCAGTTCACCTGCAGTTAGGGCGTAGAGGGCGTGCTGGCTGAGGTAGTAGTTTGCATTCTTGATGGCATTGCCGAACGTTGCTGGCGCTGGCTGCGCAGGTGCAGGGCGGTTCTTCAGGAGGGTCTCAATGTTTGCAGCGGTTGGCGTGGCGGCATGTGCAGCGGCGGACATTTTAATATGCGTGTGAAGGCTTGAAAGAATAGAGTGGCTACACACATTCTCCCTAACTGCCGGCGTTTCAAATTTTTAAACCTACCTCAAGCATTGTGCACACGCATATTAAAAATATAGCTAACCAGCCAGCCCTTTTATGTGAATTGTGTAATTATTTACTCAATCTTTAACAGCTGCATGTGGAGCACTTCGGAGCGGATGCAATACCTCGTTCCATATTTCCCGCGGAGGCGATATGCACCATTAATATTAGTCCCTAGATTTGAGAGAGCAACTGGATTATAATTCCAGCAAGCCCATGCTAATGTAGGGTTTTTCCTTTCATATTTTGCATAATTCGGGTCGTCATCCGAATACCCTATTGAATAACAGCCGTCCTTGAACTCATCCAAGATCGCTTTACTGGCCGACTCATAAGAGCTGAAGACTCGCGTCCACATTTCATCATCATAATCGCACTCCCAACTGTGACATACACAGCGAATTAGGAGAACATGACCTTTAGGAAAGGGTTCTACAGGCGGCTTTTCAGGATAGGCGGCAGGGTCACACCAATAACACCCAGGACATGTATCACTAACATCGTCATAGGTATGGTAATCGTCATCATTGTTGATATAATCCTCATCATTGTCACTATCATTGTCGCTCTCGCTGCCGCTCTCGCTGTCGCTGTCATCCCTCAGCAGCTCCACCTCTTTATCAGGCGCATGAACTTCTGGCAAAGCTGCAACAACAGATGTAGAAGACATGGTTGGCTTGTAAGAATAATTGACTTATACAAAGTGTATCGCAATGCCAGCATCAGCTTGCCGACGTTTCAAGTTTTTGACCCCTCTAATTACAACACAACCAAACCTAAATCTTCCACACAACGTATACAGTAATAGAATGACTGCTTCACGATTTGTTAAAATTGCAATGCGGGATGGTAAAACCATCGCAATTAATATGAGAAATGTTCTTTCAGTTCAACATCAGGGCCTAAATGTAGTTATTAGTTACAATGCAACGCATTCAAATGGCTCAGGATTCGCAATTCTTGGCAATGGATTCTATATTGGCGGGGGAACAACAGTAACGCAGGAATTTACATATCAGTGTGAAAAAGATGCAAAATATGCGTTTGAGAATCTCATTAACGAGCTTCAATAAAAATTATATATTTTTTGAAGCAGTATTTTTTTAGATGTAACGGCAGGGCGAGACATTCAATGCACAGGCGCTGCTATTAGGATACGATCGCGCCGCTGAAAGCCGACGAGGCCAGCGGCCTTCTCGAGGATGGCCACTGCGCCAACAGGACCGTAGGCAGCCACGAGGAAGCCACGGAGGTTAGCGCCTACGGCCTTCTTCACATAATCACCCCCTAACTGCTCTTGGAGGTCGACAATCATGCGGGCGGCTGCTGCAGGCGGCACCTGCTCTGCGAAGTTGGTGATGCGGGCCTCATAGCCAGGCTGCTTCCAGACAGGGTTGTTCCAGCGGGCGCCCTTCATGATGAAGTAGAGGATGACCTCAGGTTTGTAGGACTCTGGGACAGACCAGAGCAGCGGGCTCAAGTAGGAGATTGTGCCGATTGCACTCATGTCATCCACGCTGTAGCCGCGGCTGAAGTAGAGGCGCTCGAAGAACTGGATGAGGCGCGGGACATCGTGGCGGGCCATGATTTCAAACTCGGCGCGGTCGAGGAAACGGAAGCCGGCGAGAATCTGATGACTACGCTCACCTGCGGGGCCGCGGCGGAACCCGTTGCCATTCATGATATCGAAGCCATAGTCCTCCAGAATGTCGAGCAGGGGGTAGAAGTGGGCCTTGAACGCGGCCAGCTTCGCCTCTAAATCCACCTTACTCCAGAAAGGGTGAAGGATGTTCCACCAGTAGTTATGCTTCCCAAGACCGCCATCTATGTGCCAGTAGGCGGTCACAAAGCTGTTCCCCTTCCAGTCAACGGCATTGATGTCTGCCTGTCGGCTAGCGAGGAGGAAGCGAATGTAGCTGCAATTAGGGTGGGCCTTGCGCAGCTCATCGAAGAGATGACGGTTACCTGATACTGCCATATTGAATAGGGGGTCTTGAATTTGCGAGCACTGCGTCGCAATGGCTTGAAAGAACTGAGGACTTATACAGGAGTCAGTGTATCGCTCTCTGTTGCCTACTCTCACATCCTCCTAAGTGCATAGTTCAATTTTTTTGCCTAAACTAAAAATCCTCACCCCTCTTAATTGCAATTAGGGAGTGTGAGGGTTGGCAATGAAAAAGAGTTTTGTGTTTTTTATGGTGTTTTGGTGTTTTTATGGGCTTTCTGGTCGCCCTGCGGCTTTCGGTCGCGCCGCACAGCGGCGCTTACCAAGGCCAGTCATACCAGTCACGGGGGAGCGGCGGCGGCGCCTCGCTGGTGTCCAGGGAGCGGTCCGTGATGTTATAGTATCCGAGGTGCACGAGGGGCTGTGGGTCGCGGTAGGAGCCGTCTGCCGGCGGCTCAAAGGCGTGGAAAGCCCAGAGCATTACCTTGCGACCGTCAGGGAGCGTCGTCCAGCCGCCGTAGTAGGCCTTCAGGAGGCGGTTCCAGCGACCGATGTTCGCCTGTTCGATGTGGGTGCCATACAGCACCTTCAGCTCGCTCTTGAACGCCCTCGCCTTCTCGCAGATCACTATGCTATCCACGATGCTCCTGACACCCGCTACGGGCTCAAGTGTTGGGTGCACCATCCGCGGCAGAGGGGCTGTGGCTGCAGGGGCAGACGCAGGGGCAGACGCAGGGGCAGACGCAGGGGCAGACGCAGGGGCAGCAGCAGGGGCAGACGCAGGGGCAGGGGTAGGGGCAGGGGCAGCAGCAGGGGCAGC
>JACCDO010799743.1_pt1 | contig 11188 bp, 2 predicted proteins | sample 7446101 | NCBI WGS metagenome assembly JACCDO01 (sample SAMN15323440, study PRJNA562643) | freshwater metagenome | isolation source: river surface water | place: USA:Blue River Watershed | collected 2017-08-16
AGTCCTGAAATAATGACTGTTTCAACATTATTTTCCGACATTAAGGATTCAAAATAATTTTTAGGGGTTAGTAATGCTTTTTTTAATTTAGCAACTAATCTACTAAAGTAATTGTGATTATGAACTGCATATTGCTGTTTACCTTCAGCATTAGGTGCTGATAGGTTTTTATTTTCTTGTTCTAAAGGAACTATATTATCTACAATACTATCAACCCTTGATTTAACATCTAATTGAGAATCATCAATCCATTGAATATAAACATTTTTATTTTCAACGGTTTTTTTAATAAATTTAATGTTAGCTCTAGTTTCAGCATCTAATTCAAAAGGGTAATTAATACCAAATACTTCTAAAAACTTAATCAAATCTTCATCTGTTTCTTGAAGTTTTAATTGATTATATTTTTGCTTGTCAAACACTAATTGTCCAGCAACCCTCATTACATAATCAGAAGCAAAAAATCCTTTTTTAAATCTTTCAATTAAAGATAATCTAGTTCTACCATCAATGGTTGAAAAACTATCTTTTGGTCCAGCTTTAGCTACTATAATATCTGATTTTTGTTTGCTGAAAGCTTCTGTAAATGAAGCTGTTACTGTATTTAAGTCTTTAGAAAATTTACTATCATTATCAACTACTCCTAGTTTATTTAGTAGTTGTTCTATCCACGGAAATTTATCTTTATTAGATTGTAAAATATTTACCTGGTCATTAAAATCTAATGAATTACCTAATAAATTTTGTAAAGTATTCCATGTACTATCAAAATCTACAGGTACAGGTAAACCAAAAGCTTTTTCATTTCCTGTTAATGAAGCTATTAACCATACTACTTCATTAGAAGCATTTTTTTTATTTTCAGTAAACACACTTGATTTATCTGAAAAGTTATCTTTTAATGCAACTTCTTCAAAATCTAAGTCTATTTCTGTAACACCTAACTTAGTTAATCTTTGTTTTAAGAAATAATATTTGTATTTATCAAAGTTATCAGCTATAAAATCATAACCTTGTTTTCTAAATCCTTGAGGTAATTCAGAAAATACTATATTACTATATTTATTAACAGACTCATTAGTAATTATTTCTGAGCCAGATTTCTTTTTAATACCATAAAAAAACAAGTATTGTAAAGCATCTATTACTTTTTCTTTAGTTGTAATAGACTCATTTTCAAATAGTTCCTCTTTACTTGTAATTTCAAGTTTACTGTATGTTTCTAAAATATCTTGTTTTGTAGGGGCTAAATACTTTCTGGTTTCAACATCTCCATTTAACCATACATTCCATAATTGCCCTATTTGGTAAGGGGTTAAAAAATTATCAAATTCTTTTGATAATTGTTCAGCAGTTGCCCTAGCTGAAGGCAACTTTTCAAAGTTAATACAAGACAACATACTCTACAAATATAAGTATTTTAACTAAAAAAATCATCAGGATCTATATTTCCACCTGTACCTTTAATAGTAGGTGTATTGCCAGATACTCCGTCACATTCTTTGTTAATCTGTTCTGCCTTGTTTACTACTTCTTCAGGTTTAGTTTCGACTGGTTTAGCTCCTTCTAAAGCAGCTAGTTCTGCATTATATTTAGCATCATTTTCTTTAATTGATATATCCATTTTATCCCCAAATACAGGGCTATAAATACTTACAACAGTCTTAAACTTTGAGTTAGAAGAAGTTCTTTTTACTTTTGTTACTGTAATTATTGTATCATCATTTAAATCTGGCCAATCTCCTAATATTTCTTCATAATCTTCATCTAATGGAAATTCTTCTTTAAATTCTTTAAAAGTCATTCTTCTACCTCCCAATGTAACTGTAGTATCTCCAACTTTTGCTTCATACTCTGTTACACTTACCAGCGTACCCTCTACATTTTCAACAGAATTAGTTTGAGTTACAATTCTTGTTTGACCTTTTCTGTTTCCTTTTTCTACAATTTCTGAAGATATTACTTTTGTACTTTTTTTATTTGTATCAGCTTTAGCATCTGTAGAAACAGGAGCTGTTTGAGGAGTTGTTTCTTTACTTAATTCTTCAGCAAATGGTTTAACAGGTTCTGCTTGTTGCTCATTACCAGTCAATAACATACCATCTGGACCTACAGCATAAGTAAAATAACTATTAATAAATTGTATTTCACTATTTATATTAGTTCCAATTAAAGGATTACGTTGTTGTTCAGTAGTTCCAAATAAATACTTTTCAATTGTTTGTATAGATTCATTTGATACAATATTACCTTGATCATCTATTTCAGACGGTAATATAATTTTAACTTTAGATTGTATAGCTCCAAACGGATATTTAGGGTATTTATTATATACAGATAAATGATTAAATACAGCATCCATTACTTCATCAGGATTAGATTCTATAGTAAATTCTTTTTTACCTATAACTAAAGTACCATCTTTTTTAAAGAAAATTTGTTTTTCTCTTTTAGTTCTTGGTCCTAAATATAAAAGTGTATTAAGAATACCTGTTTTGTTAGCATTAGTTAATTCAAATTTATCTTTACCTTTAGTTATTTCATTACCTGAAAACAATTTATAAGTAACTAATTTAGCTAAAGATTGAAGATCTGCTGGTGGTATTTCATTAAAAGTAATAGCATCTAATAAATAAGGTGTACCATTAGCAGATACAGTTTCAAATACAGGTAATCCTTTTTGAGCAGGTACAGTAGCAAAAGCATCAATAGGATAAGTTTGCTTTTGACCATTTTCAAATCTTACCTCAAAACTATCTTCTGTTACTTCATAAATAACACCTAACCCTCTATATGGTGTTTTATCTTTAGTAGATCCTAAAAGATTTTTAAATACTTCATAAATAGGACTTACTTGATTTTTACCATCTTTTAAAGGATTAAAGTTAGGAACACCATTAGATTTATTTTCAACTTGTAATTCTACTTGTTTACCGTTTTCTAATTCATTAATAATTTTTATTCTATTAGCTAAGAATTTTTCTTTAGCTAATCTTATTCCTTCTATATCCCCTTCTCTTTCTAATCTTTCATATTCAGCAGTTTGCTCAAAAAAATCTATATCATGAAAATGTGTTATATCACCTGATACTAAATTACCGTTTTCATATATAGAAGTAGTAATTAGTCTGTATTCAGGTTTAGAAAAGTCCTCCATTGTTAAAGGAGTTAAACCTTTAGCTTTTCTTGTTTTATTAGTTAAATTTAATATTTCTTGTGTTGGATTCTGTAAACCTAATTTAACAGTATATCTTTTAGTTTTAGATGGGGTATTTTTTACCTCAGCCATATATTTTACTATACCTGCATGAACTAATTTTAATTGGTATTTTAATTCGTTCCAAGGATTACCAATAAACTCAGGTACTTTAAATCCTTTACCATCTGTTTCATGAGCTGAAGTAGATGTAGAATATATAGATATTTTTTTAGGTCCTTCAGATATATTAGCAAATGTTGGTTCATATTCAGCTTCATCTTCAGGTTTTTCATCTGTATCTTCTTGTTGACTTAATATTTCTTCAGGAGTAATAGGTAATCCGGCTTCAGTAATTATTTCTCCTGTTTCAGGATCTATACCTATAACATTAGTTGTTACTTCTCCTTCTGGAGTTTGAATAACTACTTCTTGTTTATTTTTAATAGCATTATCTACTACGTCTTGGTTTTGTTTAACCTTTTCATTTTCTTTTTCAATTTCTTTTTCAAAGGCTTTATTAGATTGTTCGTTTTGACTTTCAACCTTTTTTTCAACCGTTTCAGGTTTTTCTGTAAACTTTTTAATTACATCATTTAGATTATTATAATCTTTAACAAGTTCAGTTTTAGTTTCTTCTAAATCAGCTATACGTTGAGCATTGATAGGATTAATAGGTTGTTCTTTTGCTTCTGTAGTTGTACCGGTAGTAACAGGTACAGAATAAGTAGGAACACTAAGTTCACTTATTTGACTATCTACATTAGCAATTTGTTTAGCTAATGCATCTTGAGTTAATAGATTTTGAGCTATTAAGAATTTACCTTGAGGTGTTAAATTTTGAAATTGAGGTATTAAACCAATACCATCAATTAATTTTTTCATTCTTTTAGCTTCAGCTATTTTACTATCAATAACTTGTTTTGCAGATAATTTATTACCGTTTTTATCTGTAGGTATAGTACCAAAATATTGTTCTAATTCAATATCATCTGTTTGTCCTAAAACTTCAAGTTCTTCAATTAAATCATCAAATTTATTAGCTTGTACTCTTGAATTAACAATAGTAGCTAATTGCAGTTGTTCAGCTAATTCAGCTTCTTCTGGGTTACCTTGTTCAATAGCTCTATTTCTTGTAGCTTCTAATTGAGATACAATAGTATTAGTTTTAACAAACTCAGGATTTAATATATATTTACCTTCAGCATTTTTAATATACTTTTCAGTAACTAAAGAAGGATTAGCATTTAAATTACTAACTAAATCATTTAATTGAGTATTAAGTTCTTTAGCATTTCTTGCTTTAAAATAAGTTCCAGCACCAGCACCTAATACTGCACCTAACAACATTGATTTTTGACCTTCAACTGTTGTAAATGCATCACCAGCAGAAGCTAAAAAGTTACCAATGAAATTATCACCTTCATCTTTAGCATCAGCTTTAGCAGCTTGACCTAATATAAATTGATAACCTTCTTCACCTGCTTCTTGAGTGGCTTCTTTTATTGCTCCACCTATTAATTCTTTTTTAGTTAATTTTTTAATTCCGTATCCAGCACCTTCTTTAACTATTAGTTCATAAGGATTAGGTTTAAACCATCTTGTAAACTGAGATAAATCTGAAGCAGCTAAAGCCATATTACCATAAAAAACATTATCTCTTTGTCTTTTAGCTTCTTCTTCATCTACTCCATTAGCTATTAGTTCTTCATAAATACCATTAGCTTCCATAGCTGATTCACCTAATCTACCTACAATAGCACCAGTGATAGGAGGAATATTTTTCATTACATTACCAAAACCAATAAGTCTTGAAGCATCATCAGTTTTCATTAAGCCCATTTTAACAGCTCTTTCTGCTGTTTGTTCTAATTTACCAAGTTTAGCTAAAGAGCCTACTTTAGATATACCACCTAAACCTTTAGTAACAGCTAAACCAGGAATAATATTAGATAATAAAAAACCTAAACCGTTAACACCATCTGTAAGAGTAGAAGCTGATAATAAACTTTCTTGTTGTTCTTTAGTATAATAAGTAGGTAATAAATCTTGTTTAATTGATTTATCTAGTTGAGATATTCCTTGCATAATAGGATTATTCAACATTATATCCATTCCTTTAGCTTCACCAAGTGTAGCTGCTTCAGCTCCTAATGCTGCTAAAGCTCCAGGAATTGTAGCTAAAGAACTCATTGTTGCAGTAAGAAATGTTCCTACACCTTGACCAATAGTATTAGCTACTTTAGATAATGCTCCTTGTTGTTTAGCTAAATATTCTTGTTGACCTTGTTGTAAGTCATACAGTGTTTCACCTTTTTCCCAATAACTATCTATTGGAGCAAGCTCTGTAACAGATGTAATAGGTCCAACATTTGCAGCAGCTTTAGATATAGCTCTACGAACATCTTGTTCAGCTTGAAGTTTACGAAGTTTATCAGCTTTTACTGAACCTTTATAATCTAAAGGGTCTTCAGTATTTTCATCTAAACCTAGTATTAAATCTTTTTCTATCTTCATTACTTAATACCTTTTTGTTGACCTGATAGTTTTAATAAATGTCTAACTTTTGAATTAATTACTTCAGGAGTAATTCCTTCAGTTTTAGTATCAAACGAAATTTTTTGATTTGGTAAAGCTTGATATTTACCGTCTGGGGTTTGCACAACAGTATTTACATATCCTTTATAAGTACCATCAGGTCTAACATCTGTTTTAACAATAGCTACTTTAAAATTAGCGTTATATGAAGTAGGAACATTAACTATATTTTTATCTGAACTTAAATCTGTAAATTCATAAATAAGTTCTTGAGCAGATTTCATATTATCTTGTAAATTAGGATCAATAGTAGTTGGATAATATGTTTTATTATTTTGAGTTACCGAATAATTTCCTTTTCCGGGGTAAAAAGAAATATCAACATCTTCCCATTTTAAATCACCTCCATCTATATTATTACCTTCTGAATCTACATATCTTGTTCCAGCTGCTCCAGCTTTAATTGCTGCTTTCATAGCATTTTGGTCTTCTTTATTTATAAATGTATATTTAGTATTTACTACTTTTTTAAGTTTATTTAAATGATTAACATAAGCATCTCTAATTTGAACATCAGATAACCCTTTATTTTTAGCTAAACTATAAAAGTTTGGAGGTAATAATTTTTGTAAATTTTGTTTTTGACTTTCTACTAGCATTTTTTTATTAGGATCCTCTACACCAAATTCATCTCTTGTAGGAACTAAAGATAATATTGCTGGATCTATACTTCCTGTTAAAGCATCTATTTGTTTTTGAATACCAGAATCAATATCTACAGTACCTTGAGTAGCTTGCATATTGTCTAAATTTTCAAAAGGATTAAAACCACCTCCACTTGTAGGATCTTGATACTGAGCAATTACATTTTTTACACTTTGAGTATTATCTCTATAAATATCATACATAGTACCCATAGTTTCAGCAGCTTTAAAGCTTCTTTCCTGTAATAGTTTATTATAAGCTAGTTTTCCTTCATCAGAATTAGGATCTATACCCATACGTTTAACATCACGATTAATATAAGCTTGAACTTCTGGATCAATAGCTACATATTTCATTAAATTATCTGCTATATCTTTAGCAGTAAGTATTTCTTTACCTCCACTAATTGTTTCAGATATAATTGCCTTTCTACCATCAGGTAAAGTCTCAACTTTAAAATTAGTACCTTTTGAATTTTTAAATGTACTTCTAATAGTTGGAGCTATTTTTAAGAATTTGTCAGCTATATCTACATCGGCAGCAGCATTATAAGCACCAACATTAAAATCAGATACAGTTCTAGTTTCAGGATTAATGTTAATAGGTTTAATAGTTTGCAAAAAGTCTTTTCTAGCACCTTCTGGGTCTAATCTGTATCTAGGGTCTTTAGTTAAAGCGTCTAATTGTTGTTGAATTAATTGATTTCTTTCACCAATCATTTTATAGTTTTGAGCAGCATTTCTTGCTAAAGCTGCTGTTTGATGCCTCATATTATGAAAATCACCTTTTTGAAGCATACTTTGCATTTCTTGATTATAATAGCTTCTAAGTTCTTTAGCTTTTTGTTTATCTATTTCGTTTGCAGAAGCTTCCATTTGCTTTAATGCTTCATCAGCTAAATTATATTGTTCTATTGATTTATCGTATCTATCTTGAAGAACGTCACCTACTTTTTCTATAGCTGCAATAGGTACTTCTCTTGTTACAATATCAATTTTAGGACCAGCAAAGTCCAAGTTAAAATTTAAAGGCATAATTTACAAATTTACTTTACAAATATACAATTTTATTTAAAAAGAAAACCCTAGTATTTCTACCAGGGTTATCTTGTTTGAAATAATTAAATTTAACCTTTTTTCCACTTTTTAGCGTTTTGAGCAAATATTGCTCTTTTACGGGTTAGAGGGTTTTTACTATGTGTAAGTTCTTCTGTTGATTTACCTGTACGTTTTTTAGTAGCTGTAAACTTACCCTTATTTTCAGGTTTAATATGAATGGTTCCTCCTGATTTATAGTTATTTGCATACTCATCATTCATTTCATACATTGCAGGAAACTGTCTAAAACTTCTAATCATACCACCATAAGCAAATGGTGTTTTATTTTGAGCAATTCTTCTTTGATTAAAAGCTGCTTTATCAGAAGCAGATAAAGTATTAAAATAAATTTGTTGCAAATATTCAGGAAGAGTGTCTATGTTTACAGAACCTTCTCTAGCTTTAGCTAAAATGTTAGCCATTTCTGTTTGATTCTTAAATTGTTGAACACCACCAAATACATCACCAGCAGTACCCATTAAATCTTGAACAATAGCATTTTGTTGTTGTGCTTTCCAAGCATCGTAGTTATATTGATTTTCAAGATTTTGTCTATCAATATCTTGATTAGCAACCATTTCTCTCATTCTTAAATCAGCATTTCTAGTTCTTGCTTCGTTAAGAAGTTGAGTATTAGCATTTTCCTGAGCTTGATATATTTTACCAGTTTGTTCAAGTTGATTCAATCTAGCTTTATTTTTAAATGCTTGAGCAGCAGCTGAAGAACCAAACCCTCTTTGTGCTTGATCCATAGCAGATAATGCTGTTCTATTAGCTTCATTAATGTTAGCTGAGTAATCAACAAGATTAGGATTATACATAGATCTTGAAAAGTCTAAACTTCTCATTTTTCCAGGGGCTTTTACTTTACTTAAATTATAAGCTCTTAATGCAGCACTACCTAAACCTGCACCTATTTGACCAAGAGTTCCTACATTTTTTGAGAAGAAACCTTCTGTTGTTTTAGGTCCTCCAGGAGGATTATCTGTAGTATTTATACCAGATAATGTAGGTTTTGTACCAAAAGTTTTTTCACCAAATAAAGTGGCATCATCTACATTACTAAAATTTCTTGTGCCAGGCATAGTTGTTTCTCCTAATCCACTTAAATCAACATCATCTATATTAACCTCTTTTAATGGAGTATAATTTAAATTTCCGTTTACAGGTTGAAGACCAAAATTAGTATTAACATTTGGTTTTAAACTTTTTTGATTTATTGGATCTATTGTTAAATTATTATATGTAGGATTTTTTTGACTTACATCTTCATAATTTCCAAAAAGCTGTTTACCTTGATTATCTAATCCACCATATTGCATACCAAAAGGATCAGGTAACATGTCTGAATAATTATAATAACTTGATACTTCATCTCTACTATAAGGTTGTCCGGTTCTAGGATTTATTTTACCTAAAGCTGGACCACCATTAACATAATGAATTAGACCACCATGATAATGTTTCCAACCAGCAGCGTTCTTTGCAAAGTTTGCACGTTTAACAATAGTAGGAGAATAATCTTCTTTATTAGCCATTACGTGACTAGCAGCTTCTTGTACACCCATACCATGAGATTTAGCCCAAGCAGTAAATTTACCTTTGTTTTCAGGTTTAATGTGAATACCACCTTTAGCATATTCCATATAATCTTCTCCTTCTGTAGGAATATAAGTTGTATTAAGATCTGTTAATACACCACCTTCTTCCCAAGTAGCTCTAGCATAAGCTCTAAAGTATGGATTGTTTTTTAAATTCTTTGCATGACGAGCATAAAAAGCTTCTTTACCATATTTAGATTTACCTTTTTCTCCCATTTTAGGATCACCAAAATATTTCTTAGTTCCATCTGGTCCAATTACAACATGGGTTTTACCTTTACGTTCATTTGTTTTTCTAACAGTATAACCTCCACTACCATATTCTTCAAGGTATTCATCTACTTCAGCAGGTGACATATGTGCTTGAAGTCTTGGCATTAATACTTCTTTAGGAAGTTTACCACCTTTAGCAAACATAGGGTCATTCATTAAACTACCACCAATAGGATACATATAACCACCCATAGCCATATTAGCTATAATTTTTTGTTGAACTTCTTCAGGTAAAGCTCTAAATCCAGGATTATTTATACCACCTTCAGCATAGATATAACCACCCATTTGTTTTTCTTGAGCTTTAATTTTCTTTTCTTGTTCTAACATTTCTTTAGTGGGTTTTTTTCCAGAACCTTTATTAGCTCTGATATTATCCCATAAACCACGTTTAGAATAACTGCCATCAGCACGTTTAATTAAACCACCTTTAGCCATTTTTAAAGTACGTTTCATTTCTTCGTTAGATTTATTAGTTTCTTGAACATCAAAATAATGATCAAGTTGTTGATTTAAAAGATATACCGAATTTGCAGTAGCAAGATCTTGAGGATTATCTTTAAGTTTCTTTTCAAGGGTAGCTATTTTAGTAGTAATAGGTTTAGTTAATTGAGCAAATGTTTTACCATTATGCTTTAATCTATCACTAAATATTCTAGTACCTTCTGGTAAATTTACTTCAATACCTCCGTTATCATGTGAAGGACCATCTACTCTACCTACAGTTCCGTCTGGAGTTTGAAAGGTTTCTTCAAGTTCTAATTCAGCATTAGGGTTCATCATATGTTGATCTATAATTCCACCATAAGGAAAATTAAAATTCCTTTGAGTATTATCTACATATGGATTTTCTTGTTTAGGTCCGTATTTAATTCTTTCAGCAACTTCTTGATTTTTTATTTTTTTATTTAAATCTGCATCTGGTCCAAAATCACTTGAAAAAATATCTTCAGCTAATGAACCGAGACCACCTCCTATAGAACTTCCTAAACTTGCACCAATAAGTAAAGATGTGCCTCCTGTTGCAGGAGCTAATAATGCACCTATACCTGTTCCAACAAGTGAACCAACAGTAGCACCTGTACCATATTCAGGTAATCTACCTCCGTATTTATATACGGTTTTACTTAAAGTTCTTTTTTTCATATTATTATTTATTAACCCACCATCTGCATATTCAGGTTGTTTTTGATTTTGTTGTAATGCTTCTGCTCCTAAAGCTCCTGCTCCTCCTATTCCTATAAATCCTCCATATTTTAATGCACTAAATTTTTTAGAATATTTATTAGTGTGAGACCTTGATTTATTTTTCCATAGTTCAGGAGTTATTTCCCAACTTTTAATAGGTTCTAATACTTTTTGTCCAGGTGTACCTAAATGTATATAATGAGCATATTTATTAACAGGGTCATAGTCAGGATGATTAGCTTTCATATAATCTTGAACACTTTGATTATACATAGTAGTAACTTCCTTTTCTAATTCTTTAATTCTATTTCTAATAGGTTGTTGTTCATCCCAACTATATTTTCTCAAAGATTCACCAAGATCATTTACTTCTCTCATTTTTTCCTGGTAAGGTTGTTTTTTTAAATATTCCACCAACCCTTTTGTATTTCCTTCTTTAGATATTAAAAAATCATAAGGGTCTGTAGGAATATTAGATCTTTCCGCTCTTAAAAGATTAAATTCTCCAGGAGCTTGCGTTATCTCATCTCCATGTTTTTCTAAATATTTTATATCATTTTCTAATTGTTTTACTAATTCTTTTTTAGAAT
>JACCDO010456691.1_pt1 | contig 11187 bp, 10 predicted proteins | sample 7446101 | NCBI WGS metagenome assembly JACCDO01 (sample SAMN15323440, study PRJNA562643) | freshwater metagenome | isolation source: river surface water | place: USA:Blue River Watershed | collected 2017-08-16
CAGGTAATGCGCCCTTAGAAGAAGTGGTGTTGGGCTTAGAAAAGCTATATGGCCGCCATACTGGCGTGTGTCTCAAAGGGTTTCCCGCGTTGTCTGTGCAAGTAGCCCGTGCGTCTGGGCGGCCTGTGCCTTGGCAAAAAAGTGTGGTGGGCGAGGGCGCCTTTACCCATGAAGCCGGAATTCATGTGGATGGCTTGATGAAGCATCCCGACAACTACCAAGGTTTTGATCCCAAAGAAGTTGGGCAAGAACACCGCATCGTGCTGGGCAAGCACTCGGGCAGCCGGGCTGCCATGCTGGTGTATGGCCGTTTGGGCGTGCATCTCAGCGAAATGCAAGCCCAGCATGTGGTAACGCGGGTGCGTCAATTCGTCACGGAAAACAAACGCCCCCCCAAGGATGAAGAATTGCCACTCTTTTTGGTCGAGGAGAACACGTCATGCAGTCCTCTGTGTGTTTAAGCACTATGCAAACCACGACTCAGCCCGGCATTTGGGCTTTACTCAAGGAAGATTTGGCGTGTGTATTTGATCGCGACCCCGCTGCCCGTTCGCGCTTGGAAGTGCTGACCACCTATCCGGGTTTGCATGCCATTTTGGCCCATCGCGTGGCCCACCAATTGTGGGGCCGGGGCTGGCGTTATGCGGCACGGTTTTTGTCGTTCTTGGCGCGGGCGTTCACCAATGTGGACATCCATCCCGGTGCGCGCATTGGCCGCCGTTTTTTCATCGACCATGGTGCTGGGGTGGTGATAGGCGAAACCGCTGAAATTGGCGATGACGTAACGCTTTACCACGGGGTTACGCTGGGCGGCACCAGTTGGAACAAAGGCAAGCGTCACCCCACCTTGGGCGATGGCGTGGTGGTTGGGGCGGGGGCCAAGATTTTAGGGCCGATTTTGATCGGTGCCCGTGCGCGCATTGGCGCTAATTCGGTGGTAGTGAAAGAGGCCCCGCCAGATTGCACGGTAGTTGGCATTCCTGGGCGTGTGGTAACGCGCAATCAGTCGGTTTTAGCGGTTGGTCACACCCTGCGTCTGGATCACAACGTAATGCCTGATCCCGTGGCCCGCTCTATCCAGTGCTTGCTGGAGCGGATCGAGAATCTGGAAGACGAAATTCGAACATTAAAAAATGAACCGGCCCCCGTACAGGGCGAGAGCTGCAAAGTCTGTAGTGCAGGGGACTTGTGCTGCGAAGCCCAGGATGCCGCCTAGCCTAGGATGAAAACGGTGCGATCAATCATGGATTTGCTGGACTTTACCAACTGTCAGCTCTACTTCGAGGAGCCTTTGCCCCAGGAAGTGGCCGACTTGATGACCAAGGCCTCAAATCATATTGGCCAGCCCGAGGCCGAACAAGCCTTGCTATACGCGCACTTTTTAGCTCCGGAACATTTAATGGTGCTGGCCGCCCTGTATCGCTACTACTTTTCGCAACGGCGTTTGCAAGAAACCTTGGTGGTGGCCGAACGTGCTTTGCAATTGAGCGCTCGGCGTTTAGAGCTGCCCGAAGATTGGCGCATGCTTAACGAGCGCAACATGGGGACGGCGGCGAGCTTGTCCTTTGGTTTGCTGCGTTTTTATTTGCTGGCACTGAAGGCCTCTGGGGTCGTGTTACTGCGCCTGCGCCGTATTTCCGAAGCCCAGCAGCGTTTAGTGAAGCTGCAATCCTTAGATAGCCAAGATCAAATGGGTGTGACCCGATTATTGGCTGCTGTGAATGCTTTCCAACCCAACGCTTTAGCGAGCGTGTAATTACATCATCAGAGAGGACACATCATGAACGAGACCCTGACCCTGGATGAAGCCCTGGAAGAGCTGACCAGCGCGGAAGACTTTCTCAATTACTTCGGTGTGCCTTTCGAGGAGTCCGTGGTGCGTGTGAATCGTCTGCACATTTTGCAGCGCTTCCACGACTATCTGGCCCGACAAGGTGAACTGAGCGGCAGCGATGAAGAAAAAGCCGCTGTCTACGCCCAATGGCTGACCAAGGCGTACCAAGATTTTGTGGTGTCCTCGCCCTTGCAAGAACGGGTGTTCCGGGTGTTGCAAACCGTGCCCAATCCCGAAGGCGGACACACGGCCTATGTGTCCCTGGATCGCATTTTCCAAGCACGGGCCTAAATCATGGAATACCGTTGGGATTATGGCGACTCCGTGCGCCTCACGCGCAACGTGCGCAACGACGGTACCTATCCCGGCATGGACACGGGCAGCCCCTTGGTGCGTCGGGGCAGCATTGGCTATGTGGTGGATGTGGGCACCTTTCTGCAAGACCAAGTGATTTACTCGGTTAACTTCTTGGAAGAGGGCCGCATTGTGGGCTGCCGGGAAGAAGAGCTGATCGGGGCCGATGACCCTTGGCAGCCCTCCTTGTACGAGTTCCGCGACCGGGTGCAAACCCAAGCGGCCTTGACCGTGAATGGCGAGCAATTGGTGGCGGCAGGCTCTTTTGGGCAAGTGTTGAAAGTGGTGCGCGATTTGCCCGAGGGTGTGGCCTATCACATCCACTTCGATTGCCTGCCCGGTCGGCTGTTCCTCATTCCCGAAGATCTGCTGGTTAAGCCTGCCCAAGTCGAGTAGCGCTTGTTTCTCGACGGATTCTTATAAAAAAAGCAGTTCATGCACCGCGTACTGGCGCACTTTTAAAAGGCGCCAGCCTAGGCTTAAAGCCAGCTCTTGAGCATGCGCAGGCGCGCATGCTTTGGGGCAGGGGCGGTGCTGTCTTGCCTGTTTCATCGCTCCTACGCTTGAGGTATGCCATGCACGCTTGGACAGAATACAAACTCTCTTGGGAATTGTTCCAAATGTCCCCCGCCCAACTGTCTGGGGAGCAGAAGCACCGTTTAGATCAAGTGGTGCAAAAGCAAAGCCATATCGAACAAGCCATTTTGTCCAGTAGCGAAGCCTTGGGTGTGATAGTGCCGTTCGTGACTTTAGATGCACGGGTGGCCGAATTGCGTGCTCGCTATGCCACGGCAGAGGCGTTTCAGGCGGAACTCACCGCTTTGGGGCTTACGGAAAATCAACTCTCCGACGCCGTAGGGCGGGATTTACGGGTAGAAGCCGTTTTAGATCGTGTGGTTTCCGCCGTCCCGGATGCCACTGATGTGGATGTGGAGCTCTATTACCGCCTCAACCCCAGCGCCTTCACCCGTCCCGAGACCCGGCGCCTGCGCCACATCTTGATTACTTTTAATGACGAGGCGGAAAAAGCCAGTGCCTTGAGTACCTTGAACGATTTGCGCCAGCAAGTCAGCGATGAAGAGGCATTCGCACAGGCTGCCTTGCGCCATTCCCAATGTCCCACGGCGATGGATGGCGGGGTGTTGGGTACCGTGCAGGTGGGGCAGCTCTATCCCGAGCTGGACGCCTACGCCTTCACCATGAGCGTGGGCCAGATCTCCACCATTTTAGAATCCCCCATGGGGCTGCATCTCATGCGTTGCGACCTCATCAATCCCGAAGTCCATACCCCCCTAGACGAGGTGAGCGAACGCCTAAAAACCGCCCTCACCGAAAAACGCCGCGAAAAAGCCCGCCGCCAATGGGTTAAGTCTCTATTTAATGCCGCTAATCCGGTTGGGTAGGCTTGGCAAGAACTGTACGCCGTTCTAAGTAAAACGCCCCACGTGAGTCATGGGGCGTTTTGCTGTGTGCGACAGGTTTTACTTGTTTGGACGGTGGCGCGCTTAGCGTCCGAGCTGGGTGATTTCTGCCTCAAATTTTGCGAAGCGTTTGTCTAAACGTAGGGTTTCCCGTTTCTTTTCTGCTGGGGGTAAAAAGGAATAGCGGATGCTGCGGTAGCTCGCCGCTTTGATTTGGTCGTATGTGGGTTTGTAGCGACTGGCAAATAACATGTATTCGCCGCTGAGATTGTTCCGAGATACCCCTGCATCATCGGTGGAAATCACAAAAGGCACGCCTGCCTTGATATAGAGCGGCAGAGGGTGGGCGTCGTTTTGCACGCCGAGAATAAAAGCGTTACTGGTTAGATTAATTTCTACTGCGACATCTTTAGATTTCATCGTGCGCAGCAATTGGGGGGTGTTGCTTTCGTATGGAATATCAACCCCGTGTCCAATCCGGTTGGCCCCCGCTAGATTGACGGCTTCCTGAATATGGAAACGCAAACCTTCCGGTGGAACCATGCCCAGTGTCAGCTCGCCAGCATGCAGAGCCAGTTTGGTGTTCGGATAGGTTTTTTTCAAAAAGCCGATCATCTCCATGTGGAGGTGGTAATCCTTCATGGCGACATAGCCGTTTTCTGGGCCAACAATATTGATGCCAACAATCAAGGGGCTCTGGGTTGCGGCTAGAAATGAGGCATATAAGCCACTGAATACCGCAGCAGGGCTGCTATTGCGGGACACGTAGGCTTGGAAACGCACGGTAAATTGTTCGTCGTCCAGATTGGCCGCAGCGGCTGTGGCTGCATTGACATAGCTGGCAATGTTGCTGGCTGTTTTTGGATCGTTTTCAAGCCAGTCAAAGGCTTGTTTTAAAACGCTTGTAATCTCTTGAGGTGTGCTCTGTTCATTTAAAGAGGCAAAGGCTTGCTCTAGTTTGGCGCTGAGTTCCGTCCCTTCGGCGACAGAGGGGGCGCCTCGCAGCATGGTTTCTAAGTAGCCTAAGTTTTCACTAATAGCGCGTTGCTTCAGGCTTTGTAGCCCTTTGTTGTAGTCATAGGCGGAAGCGGGGCCAAAGTAACCAAAGGTGTTGAAAAACTGTTGATCTGGCGCCAGTTGCTCGTGGTAGTGATTGCCGAAGTCTTTATCAGACCAAAGGCTTAATAACTCCCGATAAAAACTATTGTTTTGGCGTACGGCTGTGCCGCTTATGCAAAGAGACGTGTCTTGAGGGTCAGGGCTTTGCTTGCTATCGCCAACCCGGTATTTTTGGGCTTTGGTGCCGGGGATTGTTTTGGTGTAAATGCATAGGTTTTGGGCGTCGACCCAATCGAGATACGTTTCAACGTAAATGGCCCCCGTGTAGTGATGATGTAAATCACCCCCCTTGGGCATCATGGTGGTGAATAGGGTTAATTCAGCCAGCTTTTGAGGGGTGCTGTTGATTAGTTTGGCGTAGTGGGCGCGGGTTGTTTTTAAATTATGTTCTGCACTGCTGGCGCCCTCAGCAAAGACTGGAATTAAGGCGCAGGCTGTTGTTAATGTGGCTAATAGTTTGTTTTTCATTTGTTATTCCTGTTCTGTGGATGATGAGTGTTGTTATTCTATCCGAGGCTTTTAATTCTCTGGATTATCTTTTGGTGTAATTTTGGTTTGTGGTAACTTTTGCTTTTGACATTTACTTTTTTCATAAGTGGTGTGGTCTTGTGTCCATGGATTTATTCCTACGTCTATTGTCCCTCTGTGTTTTGTTGGCCAGTGCTGAGACGGTGCATGGCATTGCTCGTACCCTGTGGGTAGTGCCGCGTTTGGGGAAGGGGCGGGCGCAGCGTTGGAGTGTGGTGAGCGGTTCTGTGTTGGCGTTTGGGCTGTGTTACCTCTATGTGCCGGGCTTGGGGCTGCACGGTTCGGGCGCTTTGTTGGGCGTGGGGGCGGTGCTGGCACTGTTTATGGCGAGTTTTGATGTGGCCTTGGGGCGCTATGTGTTGAAGCGTTCTTGGCGGTTGGCGTGCCAAGACTTGAACCCTGCTCGGGGCAATTATTTGTTGTTCGGTTTGCTGTTGCTGCTGTTTTTCCCTTGGTGGGTCATGGTTTTGCGGGGCTAGTGGGGCCACTTTGCCTTGGCTAATGCGAGAATGGCGCCCTTTTTGGTTTTAGGGGCGACGGCAGTGAGTTTGGATCCAGAAGATTGGACAGCATGGCGGGCGCAAGGGCACCGCATGCTGGACGATATGTTTGACCATCTGCAAAACCTGCGCTCTGGCCCGGTGTGGCAGCCGATTCCTGATGCGGTACGGGCTGAGTTTCAGCAAGATCTGCCCCTCGGGGCCGGGGATTTGACGGCGGCCCATGAGCGTTTTATGTCGGCAGTCCGGCCCTATAGCGTGGGTAATACCCATCCCGGCTTTATGGGGTGGGTGCATGGCGGTGGCACCGTGGTGGGGATGTTGGCCGAGATGCTGGCGGCGGGTTTGAATGCCAATCTGGGCGGGCGCAACCACATGCCCATCGAGGTCGAACGGCAGATGGTGCGCTGGCTAGCCCAGATTGTGGGTTTTCCGGAAACCAGTAGCGGCTTGTTTGTGACCGGTTCGTCCATGGCCAATTTTCTGGCGGTATTGGTGGCCCGCACTGCGAAATTGGGCACCGTGGTGCGGCAAACAGGTCTGGCGGGCCAAGGGCGTTTGCGCGCCTATGTGGGGAAGTCCGCCCATGGCTGTATTCCCCAAGCCTTGGAAATGGCGGGCTTGGGAACCGATTGCATTCATTGGATCGCTCTTGATGAGCAGCAGCGCATGGATGTATCGGCTGTGCGTGTGGCCTTAGATCAGGATTTAGCCCAGGGATACATCCCGTTCTTCTTGTGCGCGACAGCGGGGACGGTGGATGTGGGGGCGGTGGACCCCCTGTCTGAACTCGCTGATCTGGCCCACGCCCATGGCCTGTGGTTCCATGTGGATGGGGCCTATGGGGCCTTGGGCATGATGTCCCCGGTTATTGCGCCGTTGCTGCGCGGTATCGAGCAGGCCGATTCCTTGGCCTGCGATTTCCATAAATGGGGACAGGTGCCCTACGACGCGGGCTTTTTGCTGGTGCGGGATAGTGATGCCCACCAGCGCACGTTTGCCTCCCCAGCGGCGTATTTGCGCCGGGAGGAGCGGGGGCTGGCCGCAGGTTCGCCTTGGCCCTGTGATTTTGGCCCGGATTTATCCCGAGGTTTTCGTGCTCTGAAGGCGTGGTTTACCTTACAGGTCTACGGTACGGATCGTCTTGGGCAAGTGATGGCAGAGACCTGTGCCTTAGCCCAGTCTTTAAAAGCGCGCATCCAGGCCGAAAAGGCTCTGGAGCTGATGGCGCCCGTGACGCTAAACATCGTTTGCTTCCGCTACCGGGCTGGGCAGGACTCCAATCAGGTGAATCGAGAGATCGTGATACGCTTGCATGAGTCCGGTTTGGTGGCGCCATCCTCTACGGTGCTGGCCGGGCATGTGGTGATTCGGGCCGCTGTGGTGAATCACCGAACCGAACAGCAAGATATGGATACGTTAGTCGATGCTGTGTTGCGCATAGGCGCAGCGCTAACCGAAAAAGGACAATAGGGTATGGAGACCACGCGAACCCCTCTGATGGGTTTGGCGGCGCTGATGCGTCGTGCGTTTAATCAAGAACAATTTTCAGGTTTGGGGGCCGAGCTCATCGCTCGTTCGGAAGCCAATCCCGACGATGCCGAAGCGCTCATGGACTTATCCACAGTCTTGCACATCATGGGCAGGCCGGAGGTGGCGCTGGCCGTGCAAGCTCAAGCCTTGGCTATGCAGTCGTTGTATCGCCTGTCTGCGGCTACGGGCCAAGCTAATTTTCGTTTGTTGGCTTTGATGTCACCGGGGGATTTATCGGCCAACATGCCCTTGGAGGCCTTGCTGGAGCAATCGGATGTGGAGCTGGATATGCTCTATCTCCTGCCCGGTCAGCCGTTGCCCGCCGAGCCAGAGGGCTACGATGCCGTGTTGGTGGCTATGAGTGAGTCCGGTGATAACCGAGCGATTTTGCAGGCTTTGATTACCCACTTGGCCAGCTGGAAAACCCCCGTGCTCAACAAGCCGGAGCGCCTGTTGTACATGTCTCGGGATTGGGCCTCTAAGCTCATGTATCGGGCACCAGGCTTGGAAATGCCTATTGTGTATCGCATGCACCGAGATCACTTGCTGCCAGAGCTGGATAAGCCAGACTTTGCCAGCGATACCCAAGCCCATTTCCCGCTCATCATTCGGCCCATGGATTCCCACGCGGGTCATGGTTTGACCAAAGTGGATACCGTGCCGGAGTTGAAGGCCTATGTGGAACAGAGCCCGGCGGAGATATTCTATGTGTCCAGTTTTTACGATTACCGCAGTCCGGATGGTTTGTATCGCAAATACCGGGTGGTGATGATTGATGGCAAGCCTTACGCGGGGCACATGGCAATTTCCAGCGACTGGATGATTCACTATCTGAACGCAGGCATGGCGGATAGCCCAGAAAAACGGGTTGAAGAAGAAGCCTTTATGGTGAATTTCGATACCTATTTTGCGCGGCGCCATCGGGTGGCTTTGGGGGCTTTGCAAAAGCGCTTGAAGTTAGACTATTTCGGTATTGATTGTGCTGAAACGAAAGAGGGCGAATTACTCGTGTTTGAAGTGGATCACGCCATGATCGTGCATGCCATGGACAGCACCGAGGTTTATCCCTACAAGCAAGAGCATATGGCAAAGGTGTTTACTGCCTTCCGGGCGCTGCTGGAGCGTTCCAGAAATCAGGCTTAGGGCCGTTACTACGGCATGCTTGCCTCTCTATCCCCCCCTTCTCCTCAGCTGATTAGCACTTTAGATACCGCGCTGGTATCCGGGGGGGACGCTCGTTTGCTAGTCGATCCGCACACGGGCGTGAATCGTTACGCTTGCTCCCCCCGTCCCGACCCTGGTCTGCTGGATTTTGCTTCGGCCACGGCCTCTGTTATTTCCAGTGCAGCATGGCGCCATGTGGAAGAGCGCTATTACGCGCTGGCCCCTGATGCAGCGGGTTTTTCCGCTCGCTGGCAAAAAGCCTTAGCCGAGTTGCGGGCTGAAATTGGTGATGCCCTGGGGGCCACCCAAGTGCCGGGATGCCGCACCTTACTGGCGCCCTCCGGCACCGATTTACACACCTTGGCCTTGGATGCGGTGCTGCACCACGGGCGCCCCGTGACGGTGTTATTGCCTGACCCCGCAGAAACGGGTAGCGGCGTGCCCGCCGCGTTGCAGTCGCGCTTGGGTGTGTCTTGCCAAGCGAGTTTGTCGTTGCGGATGGCGGATGGGGAACCTCGCGCCGTGGAAGAGTGGCAGGCCCATGCTGATACCTGTATTGAACAAGCCTTGGCCAACGGTGGTGCGGTGTTGTTGCTGGTGTTGGATGTATCTAAGACCGGCTTAATGGTGCCCAGTGCACCTTGGGTACTGGGCTGGTTGGCGCGGGAGCCGCAACGGCTGCATGTGTTGGTGGATGCCTGCCAAATGCGCATGAGCCCAAGCCATGTGGCGGCGTGGTTGCAGGCCGGGGCGATGGTGGCGGTCACAGGCTCTAAGTTTTTGGCGGGCCCGTCTTTTTCCGGGGCGCTATTTTTGCCCCCCCAGTATCAGTCCAGCCACGCAGAACAGGTTTTGACTTTCCGCTCTGAGCCGAATGTGGGCCTGCTGTTGCGCTGGTGGGCGGCTTTGTTCGAGTGGCGTCGTTTTATTATCTGTGAGCCCGGCGCTCTGGCCCTGTGCCTCAATGATTTTGCCCGCGCCTTGCAGACTCGACTGAGCGCAAACGCCCGTGTGCAGCTCTTGCCCCATGCCTTGCCGCAACGGCAGGGACTCGCTCATTTACAGACCTGGGAAGCGCTGCCCTCCATCTTTGCGCTTCGCTTGCGGCAGGGTGGGCGCCCATTGACGCCGGAGGCGGTACGGGCGTTGTATGGGCGCTTGCCTCTATCGTTGGCTTGCCAAGGCCCATTGGCTGCCCGCGTGCATTTAGGCCAAGCGGTGGATTGCCCCAACGCCGACGGTAGCGCGGGGGCGGTGTTGCGTCTGTGCCTGAGTGCTCGCCAATTAGCTTCTGCCTGTACCCATCAACAAGCGTTTCACGCTTTATGGCATCAGACTGAGCAGGCCCTAGACAAGCTAGAGGCGCTGTTGCGCTAAACCAAGCCTTGCCCCGCTATAACCCTAGCGTCTTCCTGCCTTAAAGGCGGGCTTGCTATATCATCTCGCCCTTTGTGCCGGTAAGGAAGCAGTCAGAGTTTCCTTGTGCGTGCTTTTCTGGGCGTGAAGCTCTATGCTCACCGCTCGGCCCATTCGGACAAGATATGTGGCCGTAGGGATTTGCCCGGATTAATCGTAATTTTGGGATGAAAGGATATTGCTATGGATAGCTTTGACCATCTAACGCTGGCCGAAATTGGCACGTTCTCGGTGGTCACTGTGCCTAGCGATATGCTTTTGGATTCAGCGGCCCAGCTCATGGCCGAACGGCGCGTGTCGTGTTTGCTGGTGATGCAAGACGAGCGCTTAGTGGGTATTCTCACTGAGCGCGATATTCTCAAGGTCTTGTATCGAGGCGATGCCGATGCTCTGCCTGTGCGCGAGGTGATGAGCGAGCCTGTGCTGACGGCGGCGCTGGATATGGATTTTCGCGCTGGACATCAAATGCTCGACCAATACGGGGTGCGGCATTTGGTGCTAGTGGATGCCCTCGGCAAGGTGCAGGGCATCGTCACGGAAAGCGACTTCCGTAATCACCTGGAGCGGGATGTTTTTCAGCGGGTGCGCAACCTGAATACCGTTATGGAGCGGCATAACGTATTAGTGGCACCGGACTTGCCCTTGGATAAGGCTCTGGCCCATATGGTGGAAGGGCGCATGGATCACTTGATCGTGGTGCAAGCGGGGCGGCCCCTAGGGATTTTGACCGAGCGGGATTTGCCCCGGCTGCTGGCCAAGCATGTGCGGCCTAAAGAAGTCTTGGTGTCTCAGGTGATGACATCCCCCGTGCTCACGGTGCCGACACATTTTTCTGTGGCGGACACGGTGGCGCATATGGCCCAGAGCCAGACCCGACACATGGTCGTGGTGGATGAGCAAGGCTACATGACAGGGGTGATTAGCCAGCACCACTTGTTAGAGCGCCTACGTTTGCTGCTCACGGAAGACAGTCATTCCCGTTTGGAGTCTCGTCTCGCTTTGCTGTTAGATGTGACGGGTATTGGTTCTTGGGAATACGACCCCCAAGGCGATCATCTCTTGTGCAACCCCACCTTGCTGCGCATGCTGGGCCACGAGGGTGGTTTGATCCAAACCGTACAGCAAACCCTGTTTAGCCCGCTGCATCCCGATGATCGCCATCCTGTAGCCCAACATTGGCAGTACTTGCATGAGGGTGAGCAGTCCGCATTTGATCTGGAATGCCGCTTCCGTGGTGCGGATGGTCACTATCGCTGGGGTGCGGTGCGCGGGCGTGTGGTGCAGCGGGACGAACACGGCAAGCCTGTGCAAAGCACAG
>JACCDO012278906.1_pt1 | contig 11186 bp, 8 predicted proteins | sample 7446101 | NCBI WGS metagenome assembly JACCDO01 (sample SAMN15323440, study PRJNA562643) | freshwater metagenome | isolation source: river surface water | place: USA:Blue River Watershed | collected 2017-08-16
CATGGGCTGGCTGGACCTCGTTGTGCAGCTTTTCCACCCAAGGCTCATCGGGCTCGGAGTGAAAGCTCTGCATGTTCTCGTAGAGCAAGGTCTTCAGGGGCTCCAAGACCCAGAACGGAATGCACAAGTCGACATCACCCTCGCGCCCATTGATATCAATGGTGAACTTGGCGTGCATGACCATTTCTTCGGGGCCGGTGATCTTGGCGAAGGTGAAGTTGGTCTCTTGGCGCATGAAGTCGAACTTGAGCTCGTAGACGCTCTTCCAAGCCTTCTCGTATTCGTTGAGCAGGCCGTCCATGATCCGACGCACAATGCGCAGCTCGGTGGCCGTGTACTCCTTGATACTGGAGCGCGGCTTGATGCGGCCCTCGCCACCAAACATATTGTCGATGGCGGTGTAGATGACCTGAGGGGCAATACACCAGCAGCCAATACCACGCAGCGACCGAATGTTGACGATGTTGATGTTGGTGCGATCTGGGAAGCCGTTTACAAAGTCCGCATAGGTCTTGACCATGGGCATGTGCACACGGACCTCGACCGGTGAGCGGATCATGTTGAAGAGCGTCAGGCGAACCGTCCGAGCAAAGCGCTCGTGGATAAGCTCGAGCGTGGGCATGCGACGCTTGACCAGCCGCGAGAGCTTGTCAAACATGCTCTTCTGGTGCTCAACGCGCTGCTCTCGCTTGCGCAGCGGATCGAAGGTATCCGGGACCTGAGCCTGCTCGGATTGATCGGCCGCACCCGCTTCCAGGTCAGCTGCCGCTGCAGTCGACTCATCGACACCCTGGGGCTCACCAGAGCCCGGGGTCTCGTCGATCGTCTCGTTGTTGTCGTTCTCAGCCATGTCTGTCTTTTATCGGTGCGCTGGTTTACTGCATCACGAACTTGTCGAACAGCACCTGCTGGACGGGCAGATCCATCTCGCTGACCTTCCAGAACTGAGCGGCCGCCTGCACAGCCGTCTGGCTGAGCTTCTCGCCTGCGGTGGTGGACTGCGGCATGGCGCCGATGCGTTCCAGGTTCTGCAGATCGGCAGTGCCGGGCTGCTGCTGCAGGATAAAGATGGCGGTGAGCTGAGGCTCGATGATCGAGTTGATCACCAGGGCGATCTCGCGGGCCATGGCGTTCTTGCCTTCGACCGTAGAGAGCTCTTGCATGGTTCTAGACGACAGCACCAGAATCACACGGTCACGCACGATGGGCAGGAAATCCTTGATGCGGCCCTCGGTGGCGCTATCCGCGGTGCGCAGCACCATACTGGCCTGAAGATAGTGCTCACCGCCCCGGCCAGGCAGATTGACCGTGAACTCGTCCATCTTGATGAACTGAGGTGGCTTGTTCTCTTTTTTGAACTTGAGCTGCTGCTGCAGCTTGTACTCAGGGGTCTGCTCAAGCTCGGCCTGTTTGGCTGCTTTTTCGGCGGCACCTTTGGCGTACATCATGTAACCCACGACAGCGCCGATGATCACGATGGCACCGATCGCACCAAAAATGATGAGCTTCTTTTTCTTGCTCTTGGCCGCAGCAGCCGCTGCTGCCGCCTCCTCGTTGACGGCCGCAGGAGCAGCTGCGGGCGCTGCCGCTGCAGCCAGCGCCTGCTCTTGGTTTTCGTTTTCGTCAGCCATGATGCTTTTTACTCCTTGGGTTTATGCGTACAGATTAACGCCGTTGTCAGTTGAGTTGGATGACTGGCCGCGACCGGCCGGTGCTGTCACGCCAACAGTGGACGTGCCCTGACCTTGATCAGTGCGAGAGGAGCCTGAGCCCCCCGATTGGTTGGATCCTGAGAACTGCTGAGAAAACTGCATGGCCGCGTGGCCATCGTTGCGCTCACGCAATTCCAGGTTGAGGGTGAGGCCCATGCCGGCCATGTCTTGGCGAAGGAAACCAGCCGACGACTCCAGCCGAGCCTTCATGCTGTCGGTGAGGCCATCGACCAGCAGATTGGCCTTGCCGTTGCCATCGAGTTGGAGATCCAGGCGAATCGGGCCCTGGTTAGGCGGCGTCACCTCGATCACCGCACGACCGCCACCTGCGCCGGTGAGCTTCAGGACTTCCATGTTGATGGGACCCGAGCCCAGAGAGGCACGAAGGGCCTCGACACGGGATTCGGTGCGAGCGGCCATTTGGGTGCTGGCCGATTCGGTAGCGGTCTGGATGTCAGCCACCACCGGGCCTGCTGGCGTCTGGGCTGCATTCAAGGCCTGAGCGTTGGCCTGTCCGTTGGCAGACAACTGGCCCACCAATTGAGCGGATTGGGTATTGGCATTCGCAGCCATGGCAGGCGCACCAATCTGCTTGCCATCGATGAGCAGGTTAAAGCGCTCGGCGCTGTCCTTGGTGGATTCATCGATCACTGCAGAGAGCAGGCCGGCGGTGTCCCCCGCGGCGGACTGCTGTTGATCGTCATTGGCCGCTTGTTGATTGGCCGTCTGCTGGCCGTTGCCCACCTGAACCAGCCCCACCACGGAGTTGGCAGTCGTCGCGGCCTGCTGGGTTTGATTGGCGCCTGCGGGGGTGGCGACATTCGCCTGACCTGACAGGTTGGCCAACAGTGCGGGATCCATATTTGAGGCCTGGGACTCGTCACCCTTCGCAACGGTCTGCTGAGCGGCTGCCGCCTGGGCCTGAGCCAATTGCTCGGGCGTGAGCTGAACAAGGCTAGCAGTCTGCAGTGCCTGGGCCGAAACCTGGGTTGTCTGACCGGTGAGCAACGCAGCATCCTGTGCAGCGGCGTTGGCCAGGGCCTTCTGATCTGTGCCGGCCTGGGCGGCCAAGAGGGCCTGCTGAGTAGCGGCCTGGTCTGTTAAATCGCCAGCCTGTTGTGCCAGAGCAGCATCAACGGCCTGACCGGCCGTCTGGCTAGCCAGCTGAGCGGCAGCATCAATGGCTTGGAGTTGGGCATCCGAGGTGGGCATATTGACTGCAAAATTTGCCTGCTGACCTGGTGCCATCACCAGGCCGTTCGGCAAGATCTGCCCTTGATTGGCCAGTCCAGCGGCGTCTAGCAGCGCTTGCTGCTCTTCCTGAAGGCCCGCGCCAACTCGCGATAGAGCCACCTGAAGAGCCGCCGAGAAGGGATCGTTGCCGGCTGGGCCAGAGGACTCCTTGCCAGCCTCTCCAGCCAAGGCCCGGCCGGCCAACAGGGCTTCAATGCCCGCATCAGCGCCGTTTTGTCCGCTAGAGCCAGCGCTGCCGCGAGCGCTTGGGGGTAAACCAGTCAGAATTGCCATGTCCATTTGCCTTTAAAAAAGGGATGCAGGGGACATTAAGCATCTTCTATGCCAACTTTTGCCTTTCGGTTGGCCGCCAGCGTCAGGCGGGCACTGATGGATTCTTCGATTTCCTGGGCCTCGGACTCTTCCTGCTCGCGCAGGGCGGCCTGTTTGCGTCGGGCCACTGCGTCGTCCAGGCCCTTGGACTTCATCCGGGCAGCCATGGCCAGGGCATTGGCCTGCTTCAACTGCCGATTGAGTTCAGCAGAAGCTAGCGCCTGCTCACTTGCGCCGTCTAAGAGTCGGGTGCGAAAGGCCAGGGCGTCTTGCATCATCGCCACACTGGTGCCCGATGCGGACAGGCCCTGCTCCATGGCCATCTGGCCGTATTCGCCGGCAAAGCCGATGACCTGATCCTGCAGGTCTTTGGCCTTGGCGACCTGACTGGCCAGCCGCTTGGCCTTGGCCATGGCCACGTCTTGCTTGACCTTGGCCAAGCGAGCCATGGTCTGCAAGGCCTTGCTCATGCGGCCTTCCCGCCCATGAGGTTGGTCAGGGCCGCCAGGGTGTCCTCCAGGCCTACCCGCTCCTCGGGTGACTGTTGCAAAAAGCTCTTCATGGTCGGCCAGAGCTTGACCGCCTGGTCTAGCTCGGGGTCACCACCTGGCACATAGGCTCCCATTGAAATCAACTCACGGCCCTGCATGTATCGGCTGTAGAGCATCTTCATCTTGCGGGCCAGGTCTTGGTGCTGGCGACTGGTGACCCGGGGCATGACCCGGCTGATGGACTTCTCAATGTCAATCGCGGGGTAATGACCAGAGTCGGCCAGGTTACGAGACAGAAAGATGTGACCATCCAGAATGCCCCGGGCCGTGTCGGCGACGGGGTCGTGGATGTCATCGCCCTCTAGCAAGACCGTGTAGAAGGCGGTAATCGAGGCATCGGTCCGCTCGCCATTGCCCACGCGCTCGACCAACTCGGGCATCTTGGCAAATACACTGGGCGGGTACCCACGCGACACCGGTGCCTCACCCAGGCTCAGGCCAATCTCGCGCTGGGCCATGGCAAATCGTGTCAGCGAATCGATGATCAGGACCACGTGACGGCCCTGGTCTCGGAAGTACGTCGCCACATCAGTGGCATACGAGGCCCCGCGAATGCGGGCCAGTGGCGAGGCATCGGCAGGCGCTGCGACGACCACCGCGCGGCCCATGGCCTGCTCGCCCAGGGTGTCCTCGCAGAATTCACGGACCTCACGGCCACGCTCACCCACCAGGCCAATGACAATCACATCGGCTACGCAATTGCGCGCCAGCATGCCCAGCATCACACTCTTGCCTACCCCAGAGCCCGCGAAGATGCCCACGCGTTGGCCTCGACCAACTGTGAGCGAGGCGTTCACCGCCTTGATGCCCGCGTCCAGTGGCTCATGAATGGGAGCGCGCGTGAGTGGGTTGAGCCGCTTGGTCGCCTGGCCACTCGGCTGGGAGAGGTCTACAGGCTTGCCATCAATCGGCCTGCCAAAGCCATCGACCACACGACCGAGCAGGCTCTCGCCCATGGGCAGCGCGTCGGCTGTGTGGTTGTGTTTAAAGCCTTGAACATCCCAGTAGGGCGCCCCCTGCGGAAAGACTGGCGCACCGGGCGAAACACCGTCGATGGGATCCACCGGCATCAGGTAAGACACGCCTGCATCAAAGCCAATACACTCGGCCTCGATAATGGAATGGCCCAGGTTCACCGCCGCACGGGCTCCTATCACCATGGGCAGGCCCTCGACCTCGTAGAGCAGACCCGAGACCTTGACGAGCTTGCCCTCGCGCACCGATCGCGGTGCGCCGTCTACTCGCTGCTGAAGGGCCTGAAGTCGGCGACGCTGGGTCTCAAACAGGCTGGCCAGATGCATGGTCTAGCCCCAGGGCTCCGCGCACGATGGCACGTCGAGCCTGTTCACCAATGTTGAGACGGGTGCCCGAGGCCTCTACAAAGGCATGGCCCTCGGGCAGGTTTTCATCGATCACGATGTCGCACTTAAACGGTAGGCCAGAACCACCCAGGGCCTCTTCCCAGGTCTGGCGATCCTCTGGGCGAATTCGGAAAAAGAGGGTCTCGCCGGGTCGCGGCAAACGCATCAACGCCTCTTGAATCGCAGCCACCAAGGGGCCACGGTCAATGCCCTCCTTGCCGCTCAGCCGTTCGGCCACGCTGTAGGCCAACTCGTGCAACGGATCCATCATTTCCTGGGGCAAGGCCTCAATGGCATCCAAAATGGCCTTCAGGTTCTCGGTCAGGGAGTCGATGCGGGCCTTGGCGACCTCAAAGGCCTCGGCATGGCCAGCGGCCCTACCCTCTTCCAGACCCTTCTCGTGACCGACCTCGTAGCCCTTGTTCAGGCCCTCATCTCGGCCTTCGTTAAAGCCCTCGTCATAGCCCAGCCGATGGGCCTCGGCCCGAATAGCCTCAACCTCGTCCACGGTTGGCAAAGGCACTCGAACAACTTTCGCTTTGGGAGTGGGATCAAACGAAGGCGGCTGCCAGACTTTGACCGGTGCCGAATCGTTGAGCTTGGCGTCCTCTTCCTCGGCGCGACGCTGAGCCTCGAGCTCCTGGGCAACCCGGTAGACGGTCTCGAGCGAGTAGGTCAAGGCGGCCTCTGTGTCTTAAGCCAGCAACTGACTGGTTACAGGAAGGCGTCGGCCTGCTTGCCGCGCTCGAGGTTGATCCGACCTTCTTCTTGCAGACGACGGGCAATGGTGAGGAAGGCCTTCTGCTGCTCTTCCACATCCTGCACCTTGGTGGGACCGCGGGTCTCCAGGTCTTCCTTGGTGGCCTCGGCCGCACGACGGGCCATGTTCTTGAAGAGCTTCTCGCGAAGCTTGGGCGAGGCGCCTTTGAGCGAGATGACCAACATGTCGGCTGGGATCTCCAGGAGCAGGGTCTGCAGCGAGCGGTCGTCGATCTCGATGAGGTCTTCGAAGGTGAACATCTGCTCCAAGATGAGCTGGGCCAGCTCGGCGTCGTATTCCTTGATCTTGTTCAGGGCCGACTGGTCCATGCCACCGGACAGGTAGTTCAGGATCTCGGCCGTCGGGGTCACACCACCCACGTTGCTGCGGCGGGTGTCGCCGCCGGATTCGGCGTTTCTGGACATGACCTCGTTCAATTCCTTCAAGGCGGCTGGCTGGACTTTTTGCAGCAGGGCCACACGCAGCATCAGTTCGTCGCGAAGCTCGTCTGGGAAGAGCTTGGTGACCAAGGCCGCCTGCTGAGGATCCAAGAAGACCATCACGGTGGCCACGATCTGTGGGTGCTCGTTCTTGATCATCTCGTAGAGCACATCGGGTTCCATGCGCTTGAGACTCTCGACACCTGACATGTCGATGGCGCTCTCGAGCTTGCCCAGCAGGTCGCTGGCGCCCTCCGTGCCCAGCGCCTTGTGGAGCATGTTCTGCATAAAGCTGTCGGTGTCGAAGGCGACCTGAGAGCCATCGGCTGTGGCCTCGCGGAACTCACGCAGAACCTGAACCACGATCTCGCGCGACAGCGCACGCACGGTGGCCATCTTGCCGGAGATCTTTTGCACCTCGAAGGGGGAGACGTTGCGCAGTACGTCCGCAGCTGCGTCTGGACCTACGGCCAGCAAAACCACGGCGGCCTTGGACGCCCCATCGATGTCATCCACGGAGGAGACCGATGCATTGCCGCCGCCGGCGGTTTTGACGCCCTCTTTTAGGGCCTCAGCAATCGATTGTGGGCGTTCTTCTGTGGCCTGGTCATCATCTGGCATGGGTCACCTCGCTCACTAGGCTGGTGGTGCAACGTCTTGTTGCATCCAGTTCTTGAACACGGCCGCAGCCACCTTGGGATCGCTGGCCACAAAGTCTTTGGCGTATTGCACGAGCTCTTCGTATTCTTTCTGAGCCTCTTCGGCGCGTTTCTTGCGCATCTCTTCCTCCATGCGCTTCTCTTCTTCGGCTTGGCGTCGGCGCTCTTCTTCTTCCAGTCGCTGCTTCTCGCGGCGCAGCTCCATCTCCATGCGCTTGCGCTCTCTGGCCTCCGGCGAGACAGCCGCCAATTCGGCCTTCATCTTCTCGTCGAATTCCTCTTCGAGTTTCTGCTCGGCCGGCGTCTCGACCTCGATCACCGGGAAGAGGATGGGCTTGACCACCACGAAGAAGATGATGCCCAGCGCACCCAAGGTCAGCAGCATCATGCTGATGTCCTTGGTCATCTGCAGGACGCCAGGCTGCTGATAGAACGGAATCGACTCGATGGGCTCCGGTGTGAATGGAATGTTGGCCACGCTGACCGAGTCACCGCGATCGGCCCTAAAGCCCACCGCATCGCGGGCCAAGGCCGTCATCTGGGCGAGCTCCTGGGCACTGAAGGCCACGGTGGTGACCTTGCCCTTGTCATCGGTGTTGGACTTGTAGTTCACCACGACGGCAGCCGAGACACGGCGAACCTCACCCTTGGCGCGCTTGAGGTACTCGATGGTGCGGTCGACTTCGTAGTTGGTGGTCAGCTCGTTGCGGGCATTGGCCGAGCCAGATGCCGAGCCCGGCGCATTGAGCGTGCGCGGGTCGTTGGCCCCAGCGCCACCAGCAGCACCGCCAGCACCAGCAGCGGCCGGGGCCGTCTGAATCGGGGCCTGGGCATTGGGGGGTGGCTGGTTGGTCAGCGCACCGGGAATGCCACCGACTGGGCCGGACGAGCCCTGGGTCTGCACGCTCTGCTGGCTGCGAATGGCGCCGGCGTTTGGTGGCGTGTTCTTGCCAAAGGCTTCTTGGGTGCGGGCCAGCTCGTTGAAGTCCATGTCAAGCGTGACCTGGGCCTTGACGTTGCCTTTGCCAGCAACGGGCTCCAGGATGCCCATGACACGCTTGGACAAGGCTGACTCAATGTCTTGCACGTACTTGAGTTGCGAGGCATCCAGTCCGGAGGCGCTGCGATCAGGATTGGGCGCCAGCAGGTTGCCGTCCGCATCCAGGATGGTCACATCCTGGGCGGTCATATTGGGGATCGAGGCCCCGATCAAATGGGCAATGCCAGTTGCCTGCTGCTGGGTCAGGTAACGACCGCCGTGCAGGTTGACCACCACAGACGCGGTGGGCCGCTGACGCTCACGAACAAAGGCTGATTGTTTGGGCACGGCCAGGTGCACACGGGCGGTCTTGACCGAGGCGATGGAGGAGATGCTGCGAGCCAACTCGCCTTCTAGGCCGCGCTGGTAGTTCACCTGCTCGACAAACTGGCTGGTGCCCAGCTTCTGGTTCTCCAGTAACTCCAGCCCAATGGAGCCCGACTTGGGCAGGCCCTGGCTGGCGAGTTTTAGGCGGGTCTCGTAGACGACCTTGTCCGGCACCATGATGGCACCACCGCCTTCGGTGAACTTATAGGGCAGCTTGGCCTGCTCAAGGGCGGCGACCACAGCAGCCGCGTCTTTTTCTTCTAGGCCCGAGAACAACACTTTGTATTCCTGGCGAGTGCTGGAGGTGCCGGTGTAGATGAGCACCAACAAGACAAAGAAGAGTGCGGCACCCAGCACAAGTTTCTGGCCGAGCGGCAGAGATTTGATTCGGGAGGCAACGTCCTGAGCCACTTTTGCTCGTCCGGTCGCAGGTGCTTTTCGGGCTGCAGCCGGAGCCCCAGCGGCTTGCGCGCCCGCTGCAGCGGCAGCGGGGGTGGCACCGTTTGAGACGTTCAATACGGTGGCATTTGCATCAGCAGCGTTCAAGTCAGGTGTTACGGCGTCGGCCAATTTTTTCGTTCCAAGTGGTCTGACGTGTGTTTGAACAGCAAAAAATTCTTTAAACTGAAGGCGTTATGACACTTTTTTCGACCTGCGTCAAGGAAAAGCGGCTTGGCTAACCCACCGGGTTCAGTCGGCAGTGGAGCCAGCAAAGAGCAGCTGGAGGAGGCCTTTGCGCTCTTCATCGAGGCCTCCAAGGCCATTGAGGCCCAGCAGGCCCAGCTCCAGTCGGAAATCCAGCGCTTGTCCAGCGACCTGGCTCAGGCCAACCAACGGCTCACAGACTTGCTGCAGGCCCTGCCCACCGGCGTGATTCTGGTCGAAGACGGTGTGATCGCCGACCAGAACCTGGCGGCCCAGAGCCTTGTGGGGCTAGCGATTGGCCAGGCCTGGCAGACCCCTGCCTCCTGGCTGCCCACGCCCATGCCAGGCGAGTACCAGACCAGCACGGACTCCACGGCCCGCACTGTCAAGGTGACTCAGTTATCTCTCGCAGAGCGTCAGATCATTCAGATTCAGGACATCACCGACAGCCTGCGGCTGCATATTGAGAGTCAGCGGCAATCTAAGCTGGCCAGCATGGGCCAGATGGCCGCTAGCATTGCCCACCAGCTGCGCACGCCCCTGGCCACGGCGACGCTGTACGCAGGCAACTTGGGCATGCCCAACCTGAGCCCGGACAAGCAGAAGGAAGCGCTGGATCGGCTGCGCAAGCAGTTGGCGTCCCTGGAGACCCTGACCACCCAGATGCTGCAATTTGTGCGTCAGCGCCCTCAGAAGACGGAGATGGTCAGCGGTCAGGCCCTGCTGGACGAGGCCCTGGCGGCCATTGGCCCCATGTGCGAAAAACGCAACATTGCCCTACAGGTGCAGACCAGCGACTTGGAGTCCCTGGTCAATGTGGAGCGTCAGACCATGGTCGGGGCTATGGTGGCCGTCTTGGAAAATGCCCTGCAGGTGAGCGCCGACGGTGGTTGGATTGCCATTACCGGTCGGGCCGATGGTCCGCGTCTGCAGTTTGTGGTGGACGACTCTGGGCCGGGCATTCCGAATGACATGCTGTCCAGTCTGTTCGAGCCCTTTGCCACCAGCCGCATCAACGGCACCGGTCTGGGCCTGTCCATTGCCCGCAATGCCGTCGAGGCCCACCGCGGCGAGATCTTGGCCGGCAACCGGGCCGAGGGCGGCGCGCGGTTTTCCATCAGCATTCCCTGTATTCAAGCGCTGTAAGACTGGAGTTCAAACAAGATGGCCATGAGTGATGCACCCGTGATGATTGTGGAAGACGACGCCGACCTGCGGGAGGCCCTCTGCGCCACCTTGGATCTTCAGGAGGTGGAGTACCGGGCCTTTGACTCGGCCGAGTCTGCACTGGCTGCCATTGACCAAGAGGTCTACAGCATGGTGCTCACCGACTTTCGTCTGCCGGGCATGGACGGCATGACCCTGCTGCGCTCGGTTCATAAGAAACTGCCTGAATTACCCATGGTCATGATGACGGCGTTCGCGGAGGCCCAACTGGCGGTTGAGGCCCTGAAGGCGGGCGCACGCGACTTCTTGATCAAACCCTGCCAGCCCGAGCACCTGGTGGAGGTGATTGGCCGGTATCGGCAGTCTGGCGGCGTGGGCAGCGGTTCCTCTGTAACGGCGGCCGGCGGCAACGGTGGTAGCAACGGCAAGAACGGTGGACAGTTGATTGCAGAGTCTCCTGCAATCCAGACCGTGCTCTCGCGCTGTACACGGGTGGCCAGCACCGATGCCACGGTGTTGCTCACCGGCGAGTCTGGTGTGGGCAAGGATGTCTTTGCCCGTGAGGTGCACAAGCGCTCACCGCGCGCAGCCAAGCCCTATGTGGCCATTAACTGTGCAGCGATTCCAGAGACCCTGTTGGAATCTATTCTCTTTGGCTACGAGCGTGGTGCCTTTACCGGCGCGGTCAAGCAGCAGGAGGGTAAGTTCGAGCAGGCCAACGGCGGCACAATTTTCTTGGATGAGATCGGCGAGATGCCGCTGGAACTGCAGGCCAAACTGCTGCGCGTACTGCAAGACAAGGTGGTCGAGCGCATCGGCGCCAACAAGTCGGTTGAGATTGACCTGCGGATTATTGCGGCCACCAACCGAGACCTGCCGGCGCGGGTTGCTGCCGGTCAGTTCAGAGAGGACCTGTACTACCGACTGGCCGTCTTTCCGATTGCCATTCCGCCACTACG
>JACCDO010367260.1_pt1 | contig 11185 bp, 8 predicted proteins | sample 7446101 | NCBI WGS metagenome assembly JACCDO01 (sample SAMN15323440, study PRJNA562643) | freshwater metagenome | isolation source: river surface water | place: USA:Blue River Watershed | collected 2017-08-16
CAAACAGTTGTTCCTTATTATGGTGTATTCAAATGTCAAAACGCCTTAACTGGTTCAAATACTGCAACATTTAATGTATTTAAAAATAGTGTTCTAACAACAGCATTTATGACTGCAACACTAAATAACTCAACATCAAATGTAATTGTTAATAATAAATCGGCGACTATAACAACAAGTGATTCTATAATTGTTGAAGTTATTACCACAAATATTGGTACTGGTAATATTTTACTTTGCACACTTGGTATATTATAATTGATATATTACTATACTATTAATTATATGTATTATTTTATTTGTAAATATAATACATAATATTTTCCCGGATATAATTAGATAGATATACAGAATGAAAAAAAATAATAATATATTATATTTGTTACTATTATTGTTATCAATTTTTATTGTGTTTTTATATAAAAATAAAAAAACGTATAGTTGTTTTGAAAATTATATAAATACATTTCCACGTAATATATTTCAAACATGGAAATCGCATACAGAGTTTCCTGAAAATTTTGATTATTGGAGAAAAACATGGACTAAATACAATCCAACATATAAATATACTTTATTTGATGATAATGACAATTATGAATTTATAAAAACATATTTTCCGTGGTTTGTAGAAAGATTTGAAGCATATGATAAACCAATAAAAAAAGCTGATGCAATACGTTATTTTTATTTATATAAAAATGGTGGAATATATGCAGATCTAGATTTTGAATGTTTAAAATCATTTGATGACTTGTTTAATGATTATAAAAAATATGGAGTATTGTTAGGATGTATGCAAGATTCAAATAATATTGAAATAACATCTGCACATAATATTCCAAATGCAATTATGATAAGTCGCCCACGTGAAGATTTTTGGTTATGCATGTTTCATATATTATTAACACGCAATAAATTAGATTCATCAATTGAAAATGAAACTGGTCCAATTGCATTAAAAGATGCATATTTATTATATAAAAATACAGATTATAAAAATACAGACTGGTATGCTAAAATATTTAATAATTTAAAAACAAATAATTTAGAACCTATTGCAAATAATAATGTACATGTGTTACAATCACATATATTATATCCAATAAGTTGGGAGCGCCCAGATATGAAAGAACTAAATAATGAAATGCTTCATGCAAAAGATCGAAGTGAAGCTAGTAAAAAAATTAAAAATTTATTTGCAAATTCATACGCTGCAACATATTGGACACATTCATGGGGTGACCAATAATTATTTACATGTACATCCCAAATGGTGCCTTGTGACTATCTTCCTTCTTCTTCAGGAACAGATCAATATGCTCCTTCTTGACCACAAATGGTAGTGCAAAGTCCTTAATGTAGAAAGGAAGACTCTTATCATTGTACATCCGAAGCATGTTAATCTTCTGTACAATTGATTCTAGGCACCGTTTCAATTCACGCACACCATCCTCCTCCCGCGCGTAAGTCTCAATTACATGCTGGATGATCTCCTTTGAAATACTCACCTTCTCTGCAAGGTTCACTTCTTTGAGTGCAGCAGGTAGTAGGTATTGTTCTGCAATTACCTGCTTGTCCTTTGGCTGATAACCTTCCAGTTTCACCACCAACATACGGTCAAGTAGGATTCGATCAATCTTGTTAATGTCATTTGCCGAGAATACAAACATCACCTTACTGAGATCAATCGGAATGCCAGCAAGATACTTATCCTCGAACTCAGAATTCTGCACAGAGTCTGTTAGATGTACTAGCATATTTTGCACCTCTTCGCCCTTCGCTGTCTGCGAGATTTTATCCAACTCATCGAAAAGCAGCACCGTGCTCATAGACTTCGCGGCGCACAGCGAGTTGACAATCTTGCCTGAATGCGACGACTCATATACAAGTTGGTGACCCGTATACGTGGTTGCATCAGAATCACCGCCGAGTGAAATGAACTGGAATGGCCAATCAAGCGCCTTTGCAATACCGTTCTTAATCAGCGACGTCTTACCAATACCTGGAGGACCGACAAGTAGGAGTGATAGGCCATTTGCACTAGGATTTGCAATCTTACTCGCAATAAATTGCATAATTTGCAGTTTACTCTCATTCTGCGCATACACGGCATCATCGAGATACTTCATTGCTTTCTGCATAAATCCACCGCAACGCTCAGAACCGTCTTCGATACGTACTGGCATTTCCTTATACATACCAAACGGCACAGAACATAGTTTGTCTAGCCAATTACGCAGTTTGAAATATTCACCGGTGCTCGGATCCATAGATTGAAGAGATTGATACTTGGCAAGAACCATTGCCTGCGTATCTTTTGGCAGTTTCATTGTAAGGATCTTGAACATTAGTGACATGCTACTATCAGTAGCAGTGGGTCTCTCTTCGAGTGCTTTTAGGAGAGTGCGGCGCTTTTCAGGATCGAGTGCTTTGAACTGATCGATCTGACTGTCAATGTCATTATCCTCAATTGGCTTTGTAATGAGCTCAACAAACTTTTTGACCTCTGCCGGCTCTTTGCGCATATTATGACGACGAGGAATCATGCGCTGTGCTGCATCTTCATCAGTATCTGCCGCCCCTCCAAGACGGATTACAAAGTTTGGCATTGTTTCGTCATCCTCCGCCTCTGAGTCATAATCTTCATCATCCTCATCTGTCTCCGCGTCTTCCTCATCCTCTTCCTCATCAATATCTTCAGAATCCTCCTCCTCTTCAGTATCATCGTCCTCTTCCTCCTCATCTTCAGATTCCTCCTTAATTTTACGGAAACGGCTGCGACGGGCCTCGGCCATTCGGCGACGAAGTGATGCAGTGGGTCGAGTACGACGGCGCTGCACAACAACCTCCTCCTCTTCCTCTTCCTCCTCTGAAGACTCAACTGCATAAAGAACCGGCTTTGATTTTTTAGTATTTTTAACGACCTTCTTTTTTGTCGTCATTTTACGACGTTTAGCAGGAGTTTCACTCTCATCTGTGTAATCGCTATCATCACTTTCATAATCATAGTCAATTAGACCGCGGATGTTGCCATGGCTGTCGATACTATTATCGTCATCGTCCTCTGCGCCACCATGACCGCCGCGCTTTTTTGCCGGCTGTTTCTTTTTTTCGGGAGCAGCACGCTTTTTGCCCTTGCTAGGCGTCTCCTCAGTACTGCTACGACCGAATGAAATTGGCTTGCGTGGCATATTAGAAAGTTACGCTATCTGTAAAAGGCTTGTGCTAGGAATTTAGGCGGGCAAGGAAAATCATTTTTATTGACCGTCTATGAAAAATATGGTTGGATGTAAACACACCCTTATTATTTATTTAGCCTTCAATACATTCTTTTGCATTTAGAATACTGAAACGAATCCGATTTGTCAAACTAGGGCGATCGGCGGAACATACAGTTAGAGGTGCTAACTGCGCCGCCGAAATTTCAGCAATGTCTGCTCGAATTGCCGAAGAGATCTCTACATGCCCCTTAATTGCACGGAAGATATGTAGTAGGCAATTTGTGTATTCTTCAAGTACATTACTCTTATCATGTAGTCTGCTAAGTGCATCAATTTGTTCAATGATCAGTTTCATTGTTGCCACAAATGCAGCATGTTCGACAATGCCATGCTTCAATAGCTCCGCCAGAAACTGTGAATAACCCTGACGGTACTTCTTCTCCTTATTTTTCTGAATAAACTCGTCCATATTTGCACATTCTCCCTCATTTACTTCTTGGAAGATGTTTGTATAACGCTTATAAAGTGCATGCATTTCGTCTAGTAGGAATGGATAACCAGTAGACAGTTCTTTTAGGAGTTTTGCATAGAGTGGGCAGAAGGTCTCCTCTGCAGCCGCCTTTCGAAATACAAGCTGCATAAATTCAGTTAGGAAGTCCGTTTCGCCTGAACCAAGAATTTCCATTAGGAACTCTTTGACTTCATCGTAGTTTGTAGGACTGAACTTGTTCAACTTGTTAAGAATAATTGTATTCACAATTGTCGCCTCAACTGGCTCGGTGCTTGATTTGAACATGCTTACATAACGTGGTGTCTGTGATGCCTGCGATGTCTGTGACGTTACGGGCGGGGGCTGTGACTGGGATTGTGCACTATTTGTCGCAGATTCTATCACACCGTTGCCAGATGCAGAGGACATTGGTTGTGTAAGTGTTTTGCGCATATCCCAGGCACCACGCGGTCCAGAATTCCGAAATGACGGAGGACCGCCGCTGTTACCCGAGCGCGGATGTTGGTTTGCAATTGGTGATGCAATCGGTCGCAGACTCGCACCGCTGCCACCAGATCGCCAATTACGACAGACTTTCGACCATCCATCAGCATCCTCACCTGATGGAATATCTGCCCTAATTGTGTCAATAATCGCCAACGATTTGCTGGGCAATACCGAGCGTCTTCCAGCCGCTCGGAACTGCGGCCGAAGGGCCAAAACAGAAAGTATCTCAGGAGGAACTACCTGAGCCATACTGTAATAAATACAAATGTTTTTAAGCGGGTTTCGCTCAAAAGGCTTGATAAGATTGTTAATGGGTGTTGCAACCTCCAACCGTTGCCAACATTGCGTCTCAATTTTTGCACCTCAACCGCCACAAATAATAGCAATGGATCTTTCCGGGGTTTTACAAGATGCCCGAATGGAAAATATCCCAAAATTTCTGGATATAAAGACTTCTGCTGCCAAAGATGCATTTACAGACGGCTTGAAAAAATGGTCATCAGACCCCGCAGTCTTACAAAAACGTACAGCAACAGTTGAACAGCTACAAGCAAAACTGAATACCTCAGCGATTACTCGAATGAAAGCTGCTTTCGAAACAATCGCCGAGCATGAATTGACGCTGCGAGCGTTTTGGGAACCACCTACTGCTATGGAAGAGGAAGGTTTCTCACAGCTCCTCTTTCGAGGAGAATATACAAAACCACTAAATCATCTACCAAGTTTGCTCAATATTTGGTCAACCCTCAAAATCTTCATCTTCCCTGCAATGTCTATTTCAACCCCCCTACTCACATTTATTGCACCGTTCATTCTTGTTAAATTTATATTAAAAATGCCAATGTCTTTTAAACAATATTTCAAAATTGCGCAATCAATGTATTTGGGAGGAGGAATGAGTAAGTTATTTAGTAATGTACCTGAGATGCCGGCTCTACCGGTTTCGTTATCAGATCAGGCGCGAGTTTGGCTCCAAAGTGGTTGGCTCATCATCTCTTCAATTCAGGCAATTATACAACCTATAAATGCAGCAAAGCATACTCACGCACTCCGTGCACTTATCTTTGAAAAAGCCGAGGCAATTAGAGCATATGTAAAAGCAGTCCAGGCAGTTCGCAAGGAATTTATGGATATTGGAATTAAAACAGTCCGTATTGGAATTCCCGCCGATGTACTTGAAGATAATGCGCGGCTGGTTGCATTTGCACTTGAAAACCCAGTATTATTTAAACTATTAGATCGGTCCGTTGGACATTATGAACTATGGTTCCGTTTTGCAACAAGTACCAGAATTAGCGCGGTGCATTGGGTAACTGCATCACAGCCATATATTGCATTTAGAGGGTTCTGTGATATTGGGATTGCTGCTGAAAAACAGAGGCAATTTAATGTAACATTAGGTGCTGGTAAGGCCCATGCACTCTTAACTGGTCCGAATCGCGGTGGCAAATCGACCGTTTTACGCGCGGTGCTTCGAAATCTGATTTTAGCACATTGTTTTGGTGTAGGGATTGGTGATCGTATTGTGTTAACACCATTTGATTGGATTCAGTCCTGTCTGCGACTTGAGGATCTGCCAGGTAAGGCATCGTTATTTGAGCGCGAGGTTGCGTTTGCTGCCGCATCACTTGCTCGCCCTGCCGGCAGTCGCGGATTCGTTTTTGTCGATGAGTTATTTCATTCCACAAATCCCCCCGATGCTGCCGCAGCATCTGCGCACTATTTACGACAATTATGGGCGTGCCCCAATGTACTAAGTGTTATTAGCACACATGTATTTGAATTAGTGGAGGAGGCTCCAGCAAATATACAGCGCCTCTGCTGTCCAGCATGGGAAAGAGAGGATGGTAGTATTGAGTACAATTATGGGTTGGCACGAGGTATATGCAAAGTGAGTTCTGTTGGTGAGATTCTACGAGAGCAGGGGCTGGGAGGTCCTGCGTCTACCCAGACCAAATAGTTGCTCCGAGCATCATAGTGATGAATCCGGTCGGTGATGCTTTTACAGTCGGCATTGTTCTCCTGCTCCTAATTGGCGCAGTTGCATTCTACCTATATACCCGCCTGACTCAAGTTGAGAAGAGAATGGGTCTATTAGAGAATATTCTACTAGACCTGAAGGTAGCAACTGAAAATTCGTTTATGGGCTTCCCCGGTGTAAATAAGGGCTCAAATGGCAACGGTCATAATTCTGATGGATCCAAGGGAATGGATGAAGATGAAGAGGAGCTTTTATCGGAGTATGTGCCAAAGCTACCGACATCGCATTTAGGGGGCGCGATTGAGGCCGAAGAGCTGGAGGCCGATGAAACCGATATTTATGAGCGTGCTCTTGAGAAGGCGCTTGATGGTTCTGAGGAGGCTGGACATGGAGAGGTACATGAAGTTTCTGAGATTGAGGCTTCTCAGGAGAATGACGCACCTGTTTCTGCAACTGGTGGGGCGGACTCTTCCAAGGAAGTTGAGGTGACTTCCAGTGTATCATCCTCTCGGCCTACAGGCGAAGTTCATGTCAATAAGCTCGAACCAAATTACACAACAATGGCTGTCAAGGAGTTACGCACACTTGCACAGAATCGTGGAATTGCCGGTGTTGGAAAGATGAGTCGTAAGGAACTCATAGAAGCGCTCAATAAGAAGGATAGCGGTGTTGTGGAGGGTGTTGAGTCTACTGAAGCATCTGCTGGATTCGAATCGTCTCTAATTGGTGGTGCAGCGGCTATTGATGCATAAGTGGCTTAGTCTAAATGACGAGGCTATTAGCAGAGAGAAGAGATGGCGTGGATGTATCAACAAGGATTTCAGATTGCACCAAAGGACCTATTTGGTTATGATATGGATGATATTTATACATCGAAGAATGCAGTTATAGGTGATTCGCTGGCTAAGATTTATGAAGCTGCGCCTGATAATCGTTATCCGGCGTATGCTGCATTGATGTCTGATGGTCGTTTAGTGACTGACTATCGTTCTAAATGTGAAAAGAATGTACCGGTTGGTAAACAATTTGCAACACATCAATTTATGGTAAATAATGCCGACCAGCTTATTGCGGAGAGCCGACGTCGACAGGCAATTTGGAACGGTGCTCTTTTTGGGTTGGCGGCAACACAGCCAATGCCGGCAGATGTGCAGGCGTGCACGGCAGATGGATGCACTGTTCGCCAAACTCGTGCTCGACATGGAATTGGCCTAGAGCGTCAATCAGAAGGTGTACCTATGCTGTTTGGTACTTATGAAATTGAGCCCACGTTGACTGAGCAGTTAGCAGATACACGCAAAGTAGGTTTAACAACTCGCTTTGAGGGTGGTCGTAATAGTTTCCGCGGAATGCAAAGTCCAATGGTCGATTCATCTCGGCCTCCTAATCGCAATTAGGATGTGTTTGTTTGCGAAAAGTAGAATATGAGTGTGACGGCAGCGAGGGCAGTGACGGCAGCGAGGGCAGCGACGGCAGCGGCAGCAACCGCGCTCGTTTTAACAAATTCAACATTTAATAATACCGATCAATTGAAATTACTCGGTTTTACAAATCTAAAACATGTCCTAATTGACCGCCGTTGTAGTATACTTGTTCGTTCATTCTTATACGATCATAATATTCAAATGACCGAAGTTGACATTAAAAAGGAATTACCACCAGTTTCAGATATTTATCTATTTCATGACAATCATGGTGATACACAAGCCCTGTTTACTATAGCAGATGATCTTAAAAAGAAAGGTGCACAACTCTATATTTTTGAATCTCCGCTAATTGATGCGCGCAATGGCTTTCGACCCTATTAGGCAGTTAGGCCGCGCCAGAGAGCATATAGGGCAATTGTTTTCTGTTCTAGAAGTTTTTGTTCATTAATTACCGGTTTATTTTGGTTGTCCTGTTCGGCCTGTTCGAACGTTTCAAGATACCCGACAGCGGCCTTGGGAGTTGCACATGCAATATCCATTGATGTAGTCCAAGGTGTTCTAAGTGATACATCGGCAGGTGCTCGTAGGAAGATCCAATATGCAAAACTAGAAGATAGAGCCGTGCTCTCTTTTCCAGCGAGTGGATCTGAAAAGAACTCCAAGGCTTTTAGGCCAGTTTTTGCGCGACTGCAACGCTGTGGGCAGAAACGAGATGCAAGGAAGAAAAACGCGACCGTTAGGGCCATTGATGCAAAAAGTGTTGCTGGTTGCATAACAAAAATAGTTGTCAGCTGCGATATCCCATAACTCTTAAACAAGGTCTCTGCAACTGATGATGTCTGCGCCGCTGCAAATGCAAGCAGATATTGCGTACACCAGATAAACCACGCAGATGGAACAATGAGTGCAATCCATCCTCGCGTTGTATGAAGTGGAGAAGCAGCCACGCAGCTCCTAACTGGTCCTTTAGGGATTCCTAGTTTATTGCGTAATATTGCACGGGCTTTTTGTAGCGTATATTGTTTTTGAACACCGCGCTTTTTCTTACACCGTGCAATCATTAAAATGTAATCAACTAAATTACCATCACTGGTTGCCATATCATTATTTGTAGCACCAACATCGACAATATCTTCCTCATCACTTACAGATAATTGCTGTTGCTGTAATGATCCTGCCGAAAAGTCGGCGTAAATATCAATACTTGCTCTGCGTGTTTTTCCACCACCAAGCTTTTTGTGCCGCAGTCTGCGAATCTCGTCAGTTAGAGTATCTAATGAAATTGTTGCAAGCGCCTCTTCTAATTTATGACGACGAACAAGTTCTTCGTATAAATATGGATAACGATATTTGAACTCGGCGCTACCTGCGGTATTCATTAATGACAGGAACACTTTTAGGAAAATGACATTTACGAGGGATGTCAGGATTGATTGTACAATTGTTTCAGCAAGTGTCATTTCAGGAAGTGGCTCCGTTCCTGATGGCGCACCATGTGAAAAACCATATAGGAGCGTTGTTACAAAGAGTGTATGAAATATGGTAACAAAAATGAAAGTTGCACGGAATATACGAGGAAGACGAGGGTCAAAACGGAAGAAGACGGAAAAGTAGGAATGTTGGTACATTAAGCGCTGCCACCAGATCCTAATTGTAAATCCTGCACGTCGCCAAAATCCTTGCGGTGGTTGCGGTAGCTGTAATTCATGTTGCGGCCAGATCTCCTCTGGACTCGGTTTATACGATGGTAAACAGCGATCAATTAGAGCTCCTTCTGGAAGAATACGAGTAAGTTCCCGTATTTCTGTACAAGCTGCTATCCTGTGTAAATACCCATTAGAGGCCTTCTTATCAAGACGTGATAATATGATTAGAACTGTTATAAATGTTAGAAGCCATGTTCCTATAAATGCATAAAGAGGCCAGAGACGAAGGACTGTTTCAAGTGTGTAAATGCTGCCAAAATTGTTGAACACATTGAGATTACTTTCAAGGACAGCATCAAATCGCGCAGCAAAGTCTGTTAGATGCGTACACTCACAGATGAGTGTGTCAGCGTCAATATATGTTGCAATACAGCCATCAGATGTCCAGTTAGAGGTTGCTTCGTTCCAATAAAGGCAACCTCCTTGGAGTTTTGGAGCAGGACATTCAGTATGGTACAGGGTAGTCTCGCCTAATTCGCCGACCTCGGTGACATTCGACGCAAATGACGCAGAACACGTTATATTTGGTTTACTTCCATCGGGGCATGATATATTTTTATAGGAAGTTGCTAGTTCAGTGCCATTACATATATAACTGACATTGGTTGGGAGGCGACTTGCGCGTGTTTCGGGAGGGAGTGCCCAGACAAATTGGATTGGAGTAGAAAGGTTTTTTATCTCCAATGCGGTTCCATTTGGGCCGGCAACCTCTACACTTAGAACTGGTGTAGCAAGTGTTACATTACTTGTGTAAGGGCTGGATGTCCAGAGAATTACTGAGGCAGATGTGCCTCCTAGCCCAGCTGGGACTTCTATGTTAACATTATCAGTCATAATTGCTGCACTCTCATTTGCCGATAATGGTTGTGCTACAAAGAGGAATTCCTCTGTTTGGACAGTTAGGGTGACATTATTTCCTGAATTAAGGGTTGCTAGGAGACGGAGATTATTTTTGAGATCTGCTGGATCGGCAGCTGTTAGTTGTGTGGCAATCTCCAATAGACGCTCTGGTGGAGGCGGTGGGCCGTCTAGAAGAGCAGTTAGGGATGATGTAATATTTTGTGCTGATGATGGTGTTGCAGTTAGGGTTTGCGTAGGAGATGCTGTAATTGATGGACTGGCAGTTAGGGATTGAGTGGGATGTGACGAGGTCGTCGATGTAGCGCTTGTGCTGGCAGTTATGGATTGTGTGGAAGTTGCACTCGAAGTTGCACTGGCCGTTGGGGATTGGGTGGGGTGGGACGAGGTCGTCAATGTTGCACTTGCTGATTGTGATTGTGTCGCAGATGTCGAAATGGACGATGAGGGTGAAACCGATTTGGTACCATCCCTTCCGTTGGAAGGGATACTAGTACTTGTCGTCGTCGATGATTGTGTCATTGTTGGTGATTGCGTTTTAGTTGCCGATGCGGATGCTGATGGCGTTATAGAAGTGGAACTCGAGGCTGTAGGGGTGGTTGTAGAGGTTTTGCTCTTTGTTATTGACGATGTGGGGCTGGCCGTTAGAGATTGGGTTAGTGATTTGGTCGGCGATTGCGATCGCGTCAATGATGCCGATGTTGATTTTGTAATTGTACCTGAAACCGATTTGGTACTTGTCATGGTTGCTGATTGTGTCATCGTTGGTGATGATGTTGCAAACGACGATTTTGAACTTGTTGCAGTTAGGGTATTTGACATAGTTATTGTACGAGTTTTTGATGGTGTCTGCGTCTGCGACTGCGTTGGTGTCTGCGTTGGTGTCTGCGTTGGTGTCTGCGTTGGTGTCTGCGTTGGTGTCTGCGTTGGTGTCTGCGTTGGTGTCTGCGACTGCGACTGCGTTGGTGTCTGCGACTGCGTTGGTGTCTGCG
>JACCDO011983997.1_pt1 | contig 11183 bp, 11 predicted proteins | sample 7446101 | NCBI WGS metagenome assembly JACCDO01 (sample SAMN15323440, study PRJNA562643) | freshwater metagenome | isolation source: river surface water | place: USA:Blue River Watershed | collected 2017-08-16
AAGCCCTTTATCAAAACGACTCCGCAAAACGTTGTAGCAAGAGAAGTGAGTCAGGAAGTCGGAAAAAAAGTTGAAGAAGCTGTTGCAGGTGCTGTTAAAAACGAAGCCATCGGAGCTGTTATGGGCGAGGCCGTCAAAGATAAAACTGAACAGAGCTTGAATGGTCCAAAGAAAAGATACTTCACCACACAAGACCTAACTTTGAGAGTCTTGGAAGTCACTCCCAGAGGAATGCTTAAAGTCGAGGGAACCAAAAAGCTCTTCTTAAAAAATGCTAACTTTGATTTGAAAGTTTCGGGAATGCTGAGAGAAACAGATATTAGTCCAAATAAAAGAATTGCATCCAGTCAGTTGATGGATGCAAAAGTGGAGATCGTTAAATGAAAATTTGGAGCTTAGTTCTAAGGCTGGGAGTTTTCTCTGCGTTGATTTCGCAAGTTGCGAATTCGGCAAGAATTAAAGATCTCACTTCGATTAAAGGTGTTCGTGAGAACCAGTTGATTGGGTATGGACTTGTTGTGGGCCTAAAAGGAACAGGCGATTCAAAAAAAGAATATACAGGAATTTCAATGTCCCAAATGCTTAGGCAATTGGGTGTCGATGTTAAAAGCGATCAAATTGAATCTAAGAACGTGGCCGCAGTGGTGGTTACGGCTTCGTTGCCTCCGTTTGCACGCACTGGAACAAAATTGGATGTGACTGTAAACAGCGTGGGTGATGCTAAATCTCTGGCTGGTGGAACTTTGCTACTTACGCCTCTACGTGGTGGCGATAAAGCCGTATATGTTGTGGCGCAAGGTCCACTTTCTGTGGGTGGTTTTGCTGCAGAAGGTGGTGGATCTTCTAGTTCCAAAAATCACCCAACCGTGGGAATGATTCCAAATGGGGGAATCATTGAGAAAGAACTGAATCAAGATTTTTCAAATAAAAACTCGCTCAGGCTCGCTCTGCATAATCCTGATTTTACTTCGGCGGCTCGAATTGCAAAAACAATCAACCTAGAATTGGGTGGGCTATTTGCAAGAGCTCGCGACTCGGCAACGATCGATGTTGTGGTGCCATTTGATTATGAGGGTGGAGTTGTAGAGTTGATGGCCCAAATAGAAAGACTCTCTGTGGTTCAGGATACGAGAGCTAAAATTATTATTAACGAGAGAACTGGAACCATTGTGGTGGGCGAGGCTGTTCGAATTTCTAACGTGGCTGTGGCCCATGGAAATCTCACATTAGAGGTTAAACAAACTGAAAGCGTCAAAGAAACGACAGACTTGGCCACAAGCGAGAATCCTGCTGATCCGCAACAAAAAGTTGTCGAAAGCGTCAAACAAACTGACATCAAAATTAATGAACCTGGTGATAAACTGTTAGCTGTACAGGAGGGAGTGACTCTGGGCGACTTGGTAAAAGGATTGAATGCTCTTGGTGTTACACCTCGTGATCTCATCGGAATTTTGCAATCGCTTAAAGCTCAAGGAGCGTTGCAGGCCGAGTTGGAGATCTTGTGATTAGGCTTTTTCGCACAGGATGTGCGTGGGGCAAGGATCGAGGGGTTCTTGCATGTGGAAACTCTAGGATGGAGTTTCGAGACTCGTTTTATATAGGTATGATTTCCTCCCAGGGAACACCAGATAGGCTCGAGCAGCGCAGGAAGCGTCACAGAACCGAGAACTCCTCGATCTCATTAAAAAGAAATCTGATTCTGATGATCTGTTTGTGCTTTGGTTTTTTAGTTGAAAACAAAGGGCACGCAGAACAAAACGAATCAGTAGATCAGTATGAAGCTGTTGCGATTGGTTATGAGACACTCATGTTAAGAAATTTGTTTGAGCAAATGAGAAAAAGTCACTCGTTGTTCGAGTCTGACCCAGCCTTTGCCGAAGGTAACCCTTTTAAGGAATCTCAAGCAGAAAGAATTATGAAGTCGTTTCAAGAGCAGGCTATGATAGAATCACTCGCAAAGTCGCATCCGTTAGGAATTGGACGTTCGCTGGTTAACTCTGTCAAAAACAGAAACGGATCAAACTAAGGAGAAATTTATGGATATTACAAAAGTCGGCGATCATAAAATAAACGAAACACAGATTTCTCAGAATCAAGAAGCGCAAAAAGCTTCGATAGCAAAAAAAGTTGGAGTTTCTGCAGAGAAAGCTAAAGAGGCTCAAAAAACAATTCCTTCAAAATATCTCGATAAAATCGAATTCTCGGGAGACGCAATTGCAGCGTCCGAGGGAGTCGAGGCGGCAAAAACAGCTCCCGACATTAGAGCCGAAAAAGTTGCAGCCCTCAAGGCCGCTGTGAAAAACGGAACTTACAAAACGGATGCTAAGCAAATAGCCGACTCTATGATTCAAAAGAGTTTTGAGGAGAGCCTTTTAACTCGAAAAGGCTAAGCATTAAATGATTGCGCGAATTCGTACCTTAAGTCTTTGTTTAGAGCGAATGGCTAAACTTTACGAGCGCGCAATCGATTTGCTTGAAAAAGAAAAAGCTTGTTTAGTTAATCTCGACTTTGAAACACTCACCACGCACCTAAGGGAAAAAGACGAAATTCTCACAGCTCTAAGAGCCCTCGACAAAGACAGACTGCGAATTCAAGATCAATTCGCCATTATGTGGGACAAAGATCCCGTGGATTTGTCTTTAAAATCTTTGGCCCAAGAATTGATCGAAATGGGGCCAGAGTTTGAGAGTGAAGGACGAAGACTTTTAATTAAAAGAGATCAGATTTTGCAATTAGTTGAAAAACTTCAAGAGCGTATTGATGCTAATGAAGGATTTATCGAAAAAAGTATTGATAATGTGAAAGGTATTGCCGAGCATATTGCTCAAACAATTACAGGGCAACCAGGTTCAGCAAGTCGTAAAACCGGAATTTATACAGGGAAAGCCCAGTATAAGAAAACAACAGAACACAAGGGTAGTATTTTAAGAAAAACACTTTAGTGTTTTAAAATGGGTGGGGGGCTCGAATGACAGCAGGGATAGGAACGATTCTTGCGCAAGCAAAGTCTGCGTTAGCTGCCGCTCAGGTCGGAATGAATACCACCGCAAAAAACGTTTCAAACGTGAACACAGAGGGGTATTCGCGTCAGCGAGTCGAGTTTAGAAATGGACAGCCCGAAAGTTTTGGACCTTTTCCCGTGGGCGGCGGAGTCGAAGTCGCGTCGGTTTCTAGAGCTACGAACGAATTTTTAACCCGCAGAATTATCGATGAAGCCAATGTTCTAGGTAAGCATCAAGGTGTTTCCGAAGTTTACAACCAACTCGAAGTTTTGTTCCAAGAAGATGGTGATGTGGGCGTTTCGGGAATTGTTTCAAAGTTTTTTAACGATTTGAGAACGTTGTCGACTCAGCCAGATGCAGTTCCTCTGCGAGCTGCAGTTCGAGAATCTGCCGAAGGTATCACGAATCGTTTTAGAAACCTGGCCGAAGGCGTGGATCAAGTTGTGGGAGATTTGGATCGACGTATCGAAGGTAACATTGCGACAATCAACGATTTGACCGACGAAATCACAAAACGCAATCGGCAAATTATGGAAATCGAAGCTCAAGGTACTCGGGTTGTTGCTAACGACGAGCGAGACGCTCGAGATAAGGCGCTTCATAAACTTTCTGAAATCGTCGAAGTGCAAGTGACTCCTATCGAGAACGGCGGAATTAACGTTTCTTCTGGTCGGCTTGGCCCTTTGGTTGTGGGTGCCGACCGAGTTCGTTTAGAAGCCTATCGCAGTAATGAGGGCGCTCATCAGGGCAATATGCGAGTTTATATTGTCGATGAAGCTCGTGCTGCTTCCCCTCGAGATGTTACCGATAGAATTGAATCAGGATCTTTGGGTGGATACATTCAGGTTCGAGATAATTCCGTTTCAGATGTTAAATATAAGCTAGACTCTTTGGCTTACAATTTGGCAGCAGAAATAAACGCCATCCACAAAGATGCTTACAACGGGAACAATACTAATGGTTTTAATTTTTTTGCTGAGTTGGGCAGTCTAAAAGATGCCTCAAAATCTTTAACACTATCACAGGCTATCAAGTCTGATTTATCGAATATTGCAACGGCGTCTAAGCCAAATGCTTCGGGCGACAACACGGCCGTTTTAAGAATGACAGATTTGCAAAGCGCTCAAATATTTAACGGCGGCAAGGCAAATTTTTCTGATATGGCTTCGGGACTTGTGGGTGAGTTGGGTGTGCAAACTCGAGCCGCAAATCAAAACGTGGAAACTCAAAAAAGTCTTGTGGACCAGTTGGATATGTTTAAAAAAGAAGTTTCTGGTGTGTCGTTAGACGAAGAAGCTATGGATATGTTGAAGTTTCAAAAACTTTTCGATGCCAGTGCAAAAATGATTCAACTGGCCGATGGAATGTTGGAAACAGTGCTGAACTTAAAACGATTTTAAAAATTGAAAGGGGGCTTGCATGACTCGTGTGCCGGATTCGCTAATGTACGCAAAAGGGCAAGACGCCCTCAATCGTTCTCGGGATTCTATGATTCGAAACCAAGAGAAAGGTCTCACTGGTAAGCGAGTGAATCGACCTTCCGATGATCCAGTTGCAGCCATGAGAGTTCTGCAAACTCAGATTCTCGAAGACCGAGATTCAACGGTTCAAGCCAATCTCGAAGTCGCTAATGGGTTTTTGAATCTTACGGACGCATCCTTGGGTGAATTGAGCGAAGTTATTTCTCGACTCAAAGAACTCGCGCTGCAAATGAGTTCAAGCACAAACGCTACGGCAGATGCGCGAGAATCTGTTCAAAAAGAAGTCGATCAATTAGCGCTCAGAGTTGTGCAAATTGGTAACACTCGATTCGGGGATAGATACATTTTTGCGGGTCACCAAACCGACAAGGCTCCTTTTGATGCCCAAGGAAATTACTTTGGTGACGACGGAAAATTCGAGATCGAAATGGATCGTGGTCAAAGAATTACGGTTAATATATCGGGCAACGTACCGTTTTTTGGAATTGGGGAAGTTTCAAAAAGCTCTTTGGAACAACGACTCGATCCCCTAAAAGATACAAATCCAAGTATCGCTGGTGATTTAAGGGAACCCGCCTCTATTGCGGCAGAAAATCAGGGTATTGATCCAGAAGAAGATCCTGAGAAATTTCAAAATCTCAAAGACAAATTGGGAGTGAACTTATTTGGATCTGTGAAGGCTTTCTCAAAAGCCTTGGGCGATGATGACAAATTGCAACTCAATCAATCTATTGAGAGTCTAGAAAAAGGATTTCAACAAGTTCTCGCAGCAAGAGCCCAAGTGGGAGCAAGGCAGAACGTGTTAAAATTGAGCTTGGATAGTTTAGATGCTTCTCGCGTGACATTGGCCGAAGTTAAGTCTCAGGCACAAGATGCAGACACGATTCAAGTGTATTCAGACCTAGCAAAAAATGAAACAGTTCTTAAGTCGACACTCGAAGTGAACAGAAAACTTTTGCAACCCTCGCTTTTGGACTTTTTAAAATAGATAAGAACTTTAGGTCAAAAAACTTGCCCTTTTTTAAAGTCCGTGGGACGATAGTGATGGGGGAGGCAAGATGGTGGCTGACCACGTTTTGTCAGATATGGGGTCGAACATGAGTTCATCAAAATCCGATAAAGATGGTGCTACAGCGGTAGCTGCTCATGAAAGTGTTTCAACTCATGAAAGTTCAATGTCGCAAGTTACAGTGAATCCACAGGGCGCCCGTGCACCTAAATTATGGGCCGTTGGCGGAGGAAAAGGCGGAGTCGGAAAAAGCCTGATCAGTGCTAATTTTTCACTAACACTTGCAACTCGAGGTCGACGCGTTCTTGCTATTGATTTGGACTTGGGTGGCTCCAATTTACACACTTGTTTGGGAATCGAGCCACCCAAGTTAGGAATTGGCGACTGGTTGACTGGAAGAAATACCAACTTAGAAGATATCAAAGTTGTCACTCCTAATTCTAATTTAAGTGTAATTAGTGGATCCTCTGATCCGATACACATCACTCAGTTTGCTATTAAGCGAAAAAACGAATTGATACAGGAACTCCGAAAACTTCCCTATGACGACATCATTATTGATCTCGGCGCAGGCACCGCAGATTTTACGATCGAAGTTTTTAATTCTGCAGATCAAGGAATACTTTCGATACTTCCCGAGCCCACAAGCGTAGAAAACGCTTATCGATTTATTAAGGCTGTGTTTTATGACCGTCTCAAACACGCCGACATTCCAAGTGGAATCAAAGAAGTCATCGAAGCGGCGATGGATCACAAAAACATACTTGGTATTAGGACGCCGGCAGATTTGTTTGCCATTGTCGAAAGACTCGATCCCATAGCTGCAGAGGATTTGCACGAAGTGGCAGCAACATTACAGCCCAGTATTGTTATCAATCAGGTGAGATCGCAGGTTGATATTGATGTTGGTAAGGCTATTTGCAGTGTTTGTCGCAGATATTTTGGTATCGAAGTTAAGTATGCTGGATATATTGATTACGACAATTCGGTTTGGAAAGCTGTTCGTTCAAAAAAAGCTGTTATTCAGGAGTTTCCACACTCTGTTTTAGCGAATAGAATAGAGCACCTAACTAAAGCCTTGTTGGGTGAAGAAAAGGGACTTTTTCCGTGACCTCTAGTCAAAACTCTAAAGAAAAACCAAATTTGTATCTCGTATTAGATCTCATGCCAGGTGTGAGCCATAACGACATACTTCATGCGTATAACAGAGCCAAAAATACCTACACTGGCGGATCTCTTGCAGGTTATTCCTTGCTAGATGGCGACAGTGCTCAGTCGATTCTTGAAGATATCGAAAAGGCCTATTCTGTTTTAGGAAACCCTTCTAAACGTCGGGAATACGATATCGAAATGGGTTTTCAAACCTGGACCGATGAGTCCGACAAAGCTCCTGTTAAAAATGTTTTGCCCAAAAAAGAGACTTCAAAACCAAGTTCAGGTCCTGTTGTGAGGTCTCGAGGCAGCACGATTTTTGAATCAAATTCAGAACCCGATAATATGGGATTGTCGCTTACGGGATTTGATGCTCCGGTAGCCAAAGTTGAAGCTACCGAAAAATCTCCACGAACAATTATTCCCATGAAGGCGCCTCAAAGCCCCGCTCCAGAAACGGCGACTCCTACCCAAGAAAGAAAATTTGAACCCAATTTAGAGTTCGAAGAAAAAGTTAAAACGTGCACCTCTATAGACGGAGCTTTTTTGAGAGCTCTCAGGGTCTATCGGGGTTACAGTGTTGAGGCTTTGGCCCATAGAACCAAGCTCAGTGCCTCGCATGTGCAAACCGTTGAAAACGAGGGACCCGAATCTGATTTGCCCGCACCTGTGTACCTTCGAGGTCATGTTTTTTTAATATGTCAGACTCTAGGTTTGCCAGATCCAAACAAGCTAGCTTCAGGGTACATAGACAAATTGAAAGCTCAAGGACGCATTAAATCCAAGAATTTTTAAACATAGACCTCAGGTTCTGGAACTGCTAGCTTTTAAGAGTGAATTTAAAAGAAATTTTTCCATTTATTGTTGATTCCGAAGAGCACGGACAAAGAGCCGATGTGGTTTTGTCGAAACGATTTCCCCAGATATCTCGTTCTCGGTGGAAAGCTCTAATTCAAAAAGAAGTCCTCGTTTTGAATGGCGATGTTTTAGAAAATCCCTCAAGTCCTTTAAAAACAGGAGACAACTTAGATTTTGATTCCTTGCTGGCCAAAGATGTGTTTTTCGAAGTCGATCCAGCAAGATTGCTTTCGGATATTCCAAAATTTGATGGACCCGAGCCAAAAATTGTTTCTGAAAATCACCAGTATATTGTTATTCACAAACCTGTGGGTCTGGCTGTTCATCCGGGAGCTGGGCTAAGGTTAAGTCAAACATTGGTTTGTTGGGCCTTAAATCAAAAAAAATTGAACTCAGTCGAGAATATGGATTCTCTAATGAGATGGGGTGAAGACGTCGTTGAGGAATTTCGGCCCGGAATTGTTCATCGTCTCGATCAGCCCACTTCGGGTTTGTTGGTGATGGCAAAAAATCCTCAGGCACACGCATCGCTTGCGGCTCAGTTTTCAAACCACACAGCTCGCAGGCTTTATTACGCTTTAGTTCGGGGATCTTTAAATTCTCTCGATAAGAAAATGCCTCAACGAGTTTCGGAGTTTTTATTGAAAAGACCATGTCCGATTGCAATGAAAAGAGACGAATCTCATGTGTTGAGTTTTGCAGCTTTTTTGCGTCGTGATCCAGTTTCTCGAACCCAGTTTCAGGTTTCGCCAACTCCTAAAGAGGGCAAAAAAGCGATATCTCATTTTGTAGAGGTTGGTGGCGATGCCAAGCCTTACACTTGGGTTGAATGTCGACTCGAAACAGGTAGAACTCATCAAATTCGAGTGAGTTTGTATTTTTTAAATCTACCCATAGTGGGTGATCCTGTTTACGGAGATGTCCCCGGGCGACGATTGTATCTTCATGCGCACCAGTTAGAATTTGACGATCCAGAATCTTCAAAAAGAGTCTCGTTTAAGGCGCCTTGGCCCACGGAAGATGTTCTGGATTTACCCATTCCTGTGCCGACAAAAAGTTTCTTTGGAAAATGACAGCACTCGAATTTCCTTTAGCTCAAAAGTGGACTCGAGGACTGACTTTGGGTTTTGAAAACGCAAAGGAGTCTCGAAACTACGATTGGGCAAGTTCTTTTCATTTAAAACAAACGCATTCAAATAAAGTTGTAGAAATTTCGTCATCCGCTAAGCCTTTGGGCGTTGAAAATCCAATTGCCGAAGCCGATGGAATGGTCGCAAGTGGAGAATGGCTAAAGGACAACAAGTATCGACTACTCATTAAAACAGCCGACTGTTTGCCACTGTTTTACATCGAAACCGAAACACAAAAAATTGCTGCCATTCATGCCGGCTGGCGAGGATTGCAGCAGAAAATTCACCTGTGGCCGTTTGAAAACGGAGGCTTTGATCCTAGGAAAACGTGGGTTTGGGTTGGACCTTCGTTAAATGGTGAAAAGTTTGAAGTTCGTGAGGATATGTGGAGTCAGTTTCCTAAAAGCCTTGTAGAAAATCCTGCAATATTTGTACCGCATAATTCCCAAAAATATTTTTGCCCCTGGAAACTTTTAGAGCAGGATTTTCAAAAAATTCATGTGGAATTACTTTATAATGTCGAAGTTAACACTTATCTGAGTCGTGAGTGGGCTTCGTATCGACGAAAATGTCATGACGAGCAATCGTTGGGTAAAAATATCCCTTACAGTCAAAATCTCTCTTGGATAGGTGTTTAGCTGGGACCTTTATTCGAATTCTAATGGGATACGAATTACGGACTTTCCATTTTTCTTAGGAAAGGGATTGTTCCCAAAAGACTTAAGAGTCGACTTGAGCGCATTATCTAAAGTTTTGATGTGTCGTTTTTCGGTTCCCACCAAAACCTTGTGGCCAGAAACTTTGCCAGTAGGGACCACAGTTAGCTCTAAACAAAAGTATCCAGATATTGGACCCGTTGTTAAAACTTTTTGAATAGTTTCACGAGCGATCAGGTCTAAAACATTTTGCGCAGCTTGAGAGTTTTGGGTTAGCGGGCCCTCAATTTGAACTCGAGGTTTGGTGAACCAACCGTGTAAAACGAGTCGACCATCTCTGGGGTCCATTGGGCCTCGAACTTGTTCAACTCCGTGCATTTGCGAAGGAGGAAAAACAAGAAGCTGATTGAACTGAGGTTTGATTAAATCAAAGTAATGTTCTGTTTCGTAAAAATTCTGTGCGTGACCCGTTGTGGGCGGATTTTTAAAAATAAATGTTTCGCCGCCTGTAAAAAGTCGGCCATCGCAAAGACTTAGTACAAAAGCCCACGGACCATGGGGTTTGTCGGCATGCGGTTTTTGGAAATGACCGTCCAAATAGAGGCTGAGCCAGGGGGGCGAAATATCCCAACAACCTAGGTTTTTTCGGCCCCAATTCACTAATTCCGTGTGAATCTTTTTGTAGTCTTCACTTTGAAAATATTCCCAAGCCGGAGTTCGTAGCTGATAGTATTGATCTTTGACATACCAGGGGTCCCATTTAAATCGAGTCGACACGGCAGAACGCGGATTTGCAAAAGAGGCGTCAAAGTGTTGCCTAAGTTTGGGGGCGACTTTGGAAAAGGATTTAATTTTTAAAAAATTCACGCAAAGACTGTTACCGAATTTAAGATTATAGAGCAAGATGAATAAAGCATGAAATCACGAACTCACCTTAGCAAGTCTTTGTTTATGAAAGCTTGCCAGTGCCCAACTAAACTCTACTTCGCAGGCAAGCCAAACTATTATGTCAGTGAAAAAGATGAATCCCTCAAAGAGGTGTTTGCAGATGTGGGCTTTCAAATCGGAGAGTTGGCCAAATCTTATTACAGAGGGCTAGAGGGTTTTCCGGACTATGTAGAAATCGAATCTTTAGATTGGGAAGAATCTCTTTCGCAAACTCGCAGATGGGTCGACGATTATTCAAGTCTTGTTTTGTTTGAATCGGCCTTTGAGTTTGAAAATCTCGCGGTAAGAGCCGACATCCTAAAAAAACAAGATAGCACTGTTGAGTTGATAGAGGTTAAATCTAAAGTCATAAACTCCCAAGACGGAGTTCACTTTTGGAAAAAAAAAGTAAGAGCTCTAACATCGGAGTGGGAACCCTACATCAAAGATATTGCGTTTCAGTATTATGTCATAAAAAATCAGAATCCCGATTGGGAGATTGAACCCTTTTTGCTGTTACCAGATTCGAGCTTGCGGGCCTCGGTGGACAACTTAAATCAAATGTTTCCTGTAGGACAAAAAACCGAACTCACTCGCAACGAAACTGGCGACTTAGTTCTTACCAAGATTTCAGTTTTGGACGCCGTTTTGTTTGTTATCAATGAATGGACTTACAATGGCATGAGTTTTGAAAAATTTGTCAGAAAAGCCCGAGATATTTATTTGAAAGATGAGTTTTCAAATTTTGGGGTTGGAGTGAAATGCAAAAAGTGCGAGTACCGAGTTCGACCTTCGGATTTGCCAGAACAGAGTCTCAATGGATTTGCCAAGTGTTGGACCAGTTTTACGAATCTCGACTCCTCGGATCTGGATAAGCCATTGCTTTTTGATCTCTGGAATTTTCGAGAAGGCGAGCAAATGCTAACAGAGAAGAAGTATTTTCTTGAAGATATCCTAGAAACCGATA
>JACCDO011741233.1_pt1 | contig 11182 bp, 5 predicted proteins | sample 7446101 | NCBI WGS metagenome assembly JACCDO01 (sample SAMN15323440, study PRJNA562643) | freshwater metagenome | isolation source: river surface water | place: USA:Blue River Watershed | collected 2017-08-16
CTAACGAGCCCCATGATCTCTCCACAATAAGTATCAGCTTCAGAGTCGTCTCTACTTCACCAAGAGACTTTTGCCATTTATTAACTGTGTCTCTAAAGAAATCGACGAACTTGCCCATTCCAGCCATTGACTGCAAATGTAATTGATGCTCCTCTAGAGCTTCTAGTATTTCATCTGGAGGTGAAATTATGAACACCTCAGTGTCGCGATGACGATCGAACTTCAAAGTAAATTTCTTCCAAACATCATCAATCATGTTCAACTTGTTTTCTATTTTTAATTCTTTATTCGCTATTTCAACGAGATCAGACACAGCATCTACATGTCTGTGGAGATTTAATGCTAGCAAATTATCCAAACTAAACGAAGGACCTTTATCAAAAGTAACACCTGTAATGGTTACTAAAGATTTCCAATGTCTATCACGCATTGCGGGGGAATGCAATTCGTGTACTAATGGTAATACGGTGGCCATGTTTTTTACATGGGCCTCTAACATTTTGAAAACGGTCCAATCTCGTACCTTTTTATGCGATTTTTTGATTTGGTTTTGAATTAATTTCACTTCCTCTAGCAAAGAATCAGTATTAATTTCAGCCCATAAGGTGCTTTTCCATGTACTAAATTGGAAATCAACTAGGCAAACTACATCCCACACCGACTTCAGCAAGCGCAAATCTTCCTCGATGTCACGAAGGGCAGAATGGTTTGAAAGAGGCAATTCGAATAATTCTTCCAATTCGTTATTTTCAATTGCCTTTTCTGCCAATAGGCCAAATTGTTTCTGATACTTATCTAAGGCAAGATATGCGTCTTTAAGCTTTGATTCCAACCATTGAAAAGGACCATTTTGCTTAAATTCTTTGCTAAATTTCACAACATTTTGGTCAAATAACTTTAATTCTTTCTTAACTCCTTCTACCATGCTGTTCTGAAGTGGCTGTAAACTTTCCTTAACGCGGAAGGCGCGATTAACTAAAGCTTCCCACAGCATTTTAGCATGTTCCAAGAAATCAAGAGCACTTTGACCACCAATAGGCGGAAGATCCATAGGTATCGATTCTTGCTTCAACATAGCTACTATATTGCGCAATGGCTCAAACATACTAGAAAAATCTGGCAATCTTTTCTTGACATCCCGAATATACGACATAACATTCAAAAATCCCTGACGATCGCCACTTTCTACTGTTCTATCAAGTCCTTTGTTGACATCCTTCATAAAATTATAAAGGTCTAACAGCCGAGTTCCAACGTAATTTTGTAGATATTGTGTGTGGGCATACAACCATTTTGTAACCCATGTAGAAATGGCTTGCTTGACAGGTTGCGCATTGATTTTAAGGAAATCAATTTCATGCACAGGCTTCAATTCACTAACTTCTGATTGGACTTCCAAAAAGTACTTAATGCGTTCATTAAACCGATCGAGATTAATAGTGGTTTTAAGCCAAGTACCAGACGGCGCTTGACCACTACTTGCATCAATCGTAGTTTGTGTGTTATTCACTTGAGAGCTAGTATTTTCAGGACTTTCTTCGGACTCTACTTTTGACACAAATGGCACGGATTCAATAATGACCGAATCTTGAAGAAACTCACCAAATATTTGATTTAAATCAGATTTCCACAAATATTCAAACTTCTTGAAAATACCTCTCAATTCATTAGCATTACTTTCTGTATTCGACAACAGCTTATTCACACGAGCAGTTGCATATATAACACTAGGGGATGATGTTAGTTCACTTTGGTAGGTACCTTCACCTGTATCGATACGCTTAAAACAAGAAGATAAACCTAACATTCCATTAATCCAACTATTTACAATATTTTTAATGCCCGTGTTCTTCGTGCTAGAGGTAGAGTTCGCTAATTCTTTCACATATCCGACTTCTGGCGTAAAGATAACTTTCTTGTCAACCAAATCTATGGAAATCTCAAGTAATTGAGTAAGTCCGTTATTTTCAAGGTACCTAGGATTAAGTTGCGATGCTAATATCATCAACGAAGCAGACATTACATCAACAAGCCCTGATACCACGACGTTATTAACAAAGTCAACGTATGCTTTCCAGTCAGGAAGACCTTGTGATACTTTCAGCTTCTTATTGGTGTCCTTTAACAGACGATGTATCTCTTGACCATTTTCCTTTATAATTGACAATTTCGCTTGACGGACCTTCTTTTGTAGCGCGATAAAGTCATCAGCAATAGCAGTTTTAGGGCCACGTTCAAATATGGGTTGATTTTTCCACGAGAATGCTATTTCTTCGATTAATTTTAAATTTCCTTTCAACATTTGCAGCATTTCACTAACTTCTTTGACTTCCGTCATAGTTTCGCCGATGAACAAGTCAATGCCATTTGACTTCCAATTTAACGATTTACTCTTATTCTTCCCTTCTTCTATACCTTGCATCAATGTTTTGTCAATTTTATCTAGTTGACTTTTCACTAGCGGTCGTTCTACGGGAAGTAAAGTAGTCTGAATATCATTATACATGTACACAATCAAATCAAGATTGCCAGTGTGGCGCCTAAATATTTCGGCCCTTTGGTATATTTCCATGGCACTTGCAGGAACCTGCAGTCCTAACAATAAAAAGTATTTCACTTCTCGCAGCAAACGAACTAATAATGGGTCGAAATTTACATATAATAGAACGACTTTGGAGTCTTCAAGATCGCGACGAAGTAACGAGTTTTTCAACTTCGATAAGGACGAGGCTTCGATACTCTTACCCCAATTTTCAATATTTTCCCTGTCAAAATCTCCTAACATCCCAATAAGTGCTGTGTAGTGTTTCACAACGTCACGAGTATCATCTCTATCCAACACTTTTTTGTCTAATGTTTTAAGTTTTTCTAATGGACTTTGAATTCGTTCCAACAAACCTCTGCACCATGTTAGTGCACCTGCAATAGGAGGAAGATTACTGAAAATATAAGGTTTATCCTTTAACTCTTGAAATAGTTTATTCACATCGTCAACTTCTTGCTTGATGGATGCGATTAAACTGGCGTGTTTCTTCTCTAACTCGTCGGCAATTATAGGCCTAGTGACTAAGTTATCAAAAGTATCTAATAAACGAAATCGACCGGCAACTGTCGATGCATCATCGAATCCCTGTAAAATAACACTACCCAATCTGCGATCAAGCTCCTTCATACGAGTTCGAAATTCGTAAAATGCATCATCAAATTGCTTATTTTCTAAATTTAACAAACCTTTGCCTAAAACACGAACATTATCCACAGCTTGAATGAAGTCAACATATATCTGTGCCACAGAAGTAGATAAGGTTTTCCCCTTGGTACCACCAACTTCAATTTTTGCCAATTTATTAAACTGTAAGATTGTTTGTGATAAATCAAGTATATCATGACAGCGTTCTAAAAAGGAATCCAAACGAACAAAGACAGCATTATTCTGCACACGCCATGGATTTTCAGGACATTCTACAGACGCCTTATTTTTATAGTCAAAGTAAATACTTTTGAATGAACCAAATATGCGTATAGCAGTTTGCAACATTTTGACTACACTTTGCGTCTCACCACTATCTATAAGGTCGAACATAGCATCTCCATTTAGGTAACTAGTCGCTTGTCGAATTAAAGTATTACATATTTCACGCATTAGTATAACTAACTTGGAAGGAGTATTGTAATAAGACGATGATTTCCATACAAGCAGGATAGAATGCATAATTGGACGGAAGAAATTACTGATTCTGTATTCAAAATCTAATTCATTTTCAAGTCCCTGAAACCACGCTATCAATGGTCTTAAGTATTTAATAATATTATTAGCCTCGGCACGGGCATGGAATACTTCTTTACACAATTTGGCAAATGGTGCATTATAAGTACTTTTACTTCTATCTAATATTCTTAGGACCCTTCGAACCTTCTCACTTTGAAGCTGATCAAAAATACCATTCAGATTTGATGCTTTTGATTTCCAAAACTCAATTTCTGCTAATGGCCCAGGGTCTTGTTGTGACTTAAATACATTTTCTGGATCTTGTTTCAATACATTTTTTATTTGCTTAGTCCAGGTAATAATTGCGCTTTCTAGTGCATGAATTTGATGAGACTGTGTGTCCTCATCATAGTTTGTCCTTCTTTTAGTAACTACTGATTCATCACCATCAATACTACCACTTTTACCTTCAACTGACGCTTCAGCAGCACCATCATCTTCTACAGTTGGCAACATTGATTCTTTGCTTTTAGGACCACCGGCATTAGGCAAAGGTAAACATGTGACCCCTCTTACATGACCTTGAGTAATTTGCACATTAGAAACAAATGTCTCAAAGTTTTCTCTCACCTCCTTCGCCAAAGTTTCACTCCATCGTATAGAACTTTCTTTGGACGATACCATTGGATGGAATACTCTTTGAGACAAAATAGCCATATGTTCTAATGGATCATTGGCAATATCACCACACACTAATTCCTTGGCAATATTTGTCTCAGAAACTGTTCCTTTATTCAACTTTAATACATAAAAAACAACATTTTTAGCATTCTTATTAGCTGTTTCACTGACTTCGATGGATCCTTTTGACTCTTTAAAAAATATGGCTTGATTTTCTGGATTATCAATGAAGTCATATACTACCCGTTTCAATAGATCACTGCCCCAGTATTCATTAATTTTTTCAACAGGAATATGACGGAATGCACTTATCACTTGCCTATAGATGTACTTGAAGCGCACGTCGTCTTCGGCCATGTCTCCTGCGCGGCTGCAGCTGCACCGCTTTGAATATTTTTAAGATGAAAAAACGTCCAAATAAAAGCGGCCCACAGCGGCAAACAGCAAAAAAGAAGCCATTTCATCTATAGAGATAGGAGATGCGAAATTTGTGGAGGGGATGAATGTGTGATGCAATCTGAATGTACCAAGTGACGCAGCAGTGTTATTACTCACTGTGTGTATTAACTTGAAACAGTACCTGACCGACAGATTCTGACATAAGATTTGATACAAGGATCAGCAATGCTTAACGTTATCATTTGTCAATACGCGGAGTCCTCTATCCTTATCGAGAAGTCTTTATTATGACATTTTAATTTTACTCACTCACTCACTCACTCACTCACTCACTCACTCACTCAAACCCTAAGGATTTGGAAAAAAACTTTTTTAAAACACGAAGAAAAAATAACCATGTCCTCGGCCCTGTTCTTGTCGAGCCACCAAGACACGGCGCACGCGCTGAGCGACCACCTGGAATGCCCTTACTACATCGATCTCACCAAGTACCCAGACACCATAAGTTTCGGGCGAGGATCGAAGACAGTCCCAGTGAACATAACAGTTAATTTGGAAAAGTACGAGCCATTGGAAGATGATCCCAATGAAACTAGAACTCGGTTTATCATATCTCGGTGCCACTGCAAGATTGAAAAGGTTGTGGATAACGAGAACAATATTAGGTATGAATTGGTAGATAATGAATCGCTTAATGGGACCTTTGTCAATAATGTAAAAATTAGTAGATGTCCATTGAATGATGGTGACATTATACAGATGGGTGGCTCCTCAACAATTGTCGTCGGACAGCCACTTAAAGAATCGGATGGCGGGGTACAATATACATTCCGAATATCTAATATTAGTGACGCTGCTATTAATAAAACGCTAGCTGAGATGTTGAGTAAACAATTAATAGAAATAAACAAAATGAAACAAAATTTATTAGAGACTCAAAAAAAACTTACAAGTAAAACACTTTCACTTCAACAGTTGTCACATTCACGATCACATACACAAGCAACAACAGCTGGTAGTAAAATATTAACATCCACCGATTTATCACTCGATAAATTTGTCTGTGGCCTATGCAATGAAGTATTAGTTAACACTGTTACTATAGAATGTGGTCATTGTTTCTGCCATTCTTGTTTAGAAAAGAAATTAAGAAGTAATACCCCATTTACTTGTAGTGGATGTGCAGCTAATAAGAATGAGCTCTCATTGAGTAATTCTGCTTTCGTTGGATTCAACAACAGTATATGTGTACGCTCATTTCACATAGACGATATCATATCAGAAATTGCGACCAAATTACTAAATGCAAAGCAATTGAAAGCATTGCAAACTAGGAGAGAAATTTCATTAAACGAGCTAAAAGAACTGCATCTAAATTACCATGTGTTGAGTAGAACTAGTAATAATGAAAATGGAAGAAAAAGACGAAGAAACCAGGTCAAAGGGATATCGTACTGTGTTTTTTGCGGCAAATTGGATCATGATGTTTCCTCATGTAAGTTTCATGTTAGTGCTAGTGGAATAAGCGTTGACAAAGAGGAATGAACCAGATCTTATTAGGATTGATTAATACTACTGTATATAAAAATAAGTAATTTTACTTCTTTAATTTTCCATCAGGAACTAAGATAAGCACACAAGGCTTGTCACTACCTTGATAAATTTGATCACAACGGTAAAATCCTTTGCGTTCTAATTGGATAATATCCCCAACAGCTAAATTTCGGAGGCATGGATCACATAATGCCATGGATGTTTTGATCGATACAGGGTTGACAAAATTCTCAAAATTGTCATTTTCATCAAGCTTATCTTTGGTAATTAAGTAGTCATACTCGTTAAGTTGACAAGGGACCAAATCAGGCTATATAAATAAGTTAAGTTAGATATTTGGTTCAAGAGAAAGAATAAGTATACAAGTGTAGAAATATCCTAAAATATTTGCCCCAAAATTTACTGTAGCTCAATTGTCAAGATCAAGAGTCCATATACAGTAACATGATCGAAATGTAGTAATCGAGCAAGCGAATAATCAAAAGTGGATATGAGATGATAAGGATACTTACTATTGAAGGTAACCAATGGGTTTTTTTAGTCTTCTTGAAATCTTTAGATTCAGGATTGAATTTAGCGGACATTGCTGTCACCTTATTGTCCCCATTCCTTACAATCTTAGTAACAGTAAAATTACCCCAATGTAACAAAGTAATTTCTTCACCCTCCGCGAACTGCTCAGCATCAACATGTTCTAATAAAACTTCTTTATAAAATCGTAACACTCTAGTTCCAAGTTCAGGTTTCTTAGGATGGTTTAATACAGTCTCACAGGTAACTTCCTCGCTTACGTTTGTCAAAGTAACTGTAACTAGATTATTCTGGGATACACCCATATATCTAGTCGCACTCTCCTCTAACACTTTTTTGTTGTCACTCCAAAATTTATCCCACTCCATATTAACTACTCTTCGTGATGCTCCTTGACTTAAAATGAACCTTTTTAATGCTTCGACATTCATCCCTCTTCTAACACAACCTTGAACAGTAGGGAAACGAGGGTCAAACCACCCTTCAACTAGTTTGTTTTCTACGAACCAATTTAACTTTCTCTTCGAAAGAACAGTGTATTGAAAGTTCATTTTACCAAAAGAGTGAATATGAACGTGACGTAATCCCAAAGCCTTTTGAATCCAATGGTATTGCTCGTCTCGATCATTATATTCCGTCGTACGCAAAGCATGAGTAACACCCTCAATAGCGTCTACGATTGGGCATGCGAAATCGTAAGTAGGATATGCTTTGAATTTCGTGCCAGTTTGGTGATGAGGTGTATCATTAAAACGGTATAGCACAGGATCTCGCATTGTACCATTAACACTGGTCATATCAATTTTAGCCCTTAAACAAAATGTTTGCGCATCTTTAGCACCTTTTAACAATGCTTCAAACTTCGCTAAGTTGTCTTCAATAGAGGTATTACGGCGGTATGATTCAGTTCTACTTCCACGTTCTTCCTGCATTTTCTCTTGAGGCGTATCATCCATGTATGCATTACCTTCCTTGATCATTTTCCTTGCCAACTCTTCGCATTTGCCAAAATGATCTGAAGTATGAGATACCTATATGGTGGAATAGATAAGGCAAAATTGAGAAAATAAATGTCAATTGAGTGTAAAAGTTATAATGGTTCAGATAAAACTATCTACTAAAAAGTCTCAACATAATGGGTTCTGCTGTCCCTATTCTTTCGTCCTCATTACCATTAACTAGTTCAAAAATAAAGGTATAAGAATGAATTAATCTCACCTGATCCGCTACGACGCCAAGACTCGCTAAATCTATTATGATATTCTGCTCATATTCATCTTTTTCTTTAGAAGGATTGGTGTCATCAAATCGAACCAATAGTTTACCTTTATATCGTTTGGCATAGTATTGATTCAATAGCACAGCTTTTGCATGACCGATATGTAAATAACCAGATGGCTCAGGTGGGAAACGAGTACAGACCTTGCCATCTTCAGCTCCTTCTAAATGTGGACAAGTGCCACCGAACTCGTCATCATTATTCTGCTTACTTGTAACGGCAGCAGATGAAGCGGAAGCAGCCTTACCGGGTTTTAGTGCGTCAAGCACTGGTATAACTGCATTAACTAATGCCTGCCATCTAAGTACGTGCACTAAATCAGTAGTTACCGTTACTCGTTTGATTAAAACAAAGATAGCAAAATCAGCGAGCGACAATGATTGTCCGGCCATATAAGTTTTATCTGATAAATGATCATTCACAACTTTAAGTAGGGAAGGAATAGCTGCAATGTCAACAGAGTTATATACATCCAACCATTGGTCAATCTGTGAAGCAACAATAGCATCAGAACCATACAATTTACTTCCATTATCAATAGTTCTGGCAAAATATCTAGCAATAGTACAATCACCAGCAATTGATAATCCATCACTAACTACGAAGTATGGTAAATGATCAGATGATGTGGAGGATACACATTTGATACTTGACTTTAAATAAGCAAGTAATAATCGTGAAATCTCAGGAAGCGCAGACAATTTATTTGAGAAAGCATAATAAACGCTTCCTGGGGCACTAGCCACATTTTTTTTTACGGATACGGTGGTAATTGGTGGCTGTGTAGCAGCGGGAGCAACATTTTTTTGTTCAACAACTTCAGAGCTATCATCCTCATTTCCACCTCCTTTTCTACCTTCCTTGCGCTTCAACTTGTTTAATTCCTTTTTAGATGGACCCTCTCTCACAACCTCCACTTGTGGTTCGACTTTCTTCTCCTTCTTCACTTCGACTTTAGGAGGATCGTAAGGTATCCCACCATTCATCTCCTTAAATGTTTCTTTTAACTTCAACAATTCATTTAACGCTTGTTGCAGCACCTCTGGTGCCACCTTATCAGCCTTAGCCTTGCGCACCACCTCGCCTTGGGCCACGATCAGCGCTTTTTGCTCATCCAAACTCATATTTCTTCGCGATTATTTCTGATTTTTGATGGCCGCGATTGAAGCGAGCGATGACCGGCCCGGCCGGGATTATCATGTATGCAATAAATGGTATTTTGAAAGGAGTAGAAATTCAGCGTTATGTAGAAGTAGTAACTCAACCAGAACTTTGATAATTGATATGAAATAGCTAAGTAGGAAATTACCAAAGATTCGGTGGTAATACGCGATTGATACATAAACACATTGAAACGAGCTCGGCGATTTTCTATAGCACACCAACCGTTTAATACCCACATATCGATATGATAGCCAATTGAAATAGATTGAATGTCCTGGAAAACAAGGAAGAACTCGGAACTAGCATCTAGAGCAAGCACTTCCAGGTTCAAAAATTTAAAAACGTATCAGGAAATGTTCATTGCGTGAGTGTATCAGTAGGAGACTGTCGACTCAAGGCATTGTGACTGCTGCATTTACATTGCAATTCGAATCTCAGCGTTGAGAACTCAGCATAATGGATGGAAATTGCAGCACTCAGCTAAACCAATCACAGTCTGCAGGACTGGCGATGGGCGGCAATCAATTGACAAATGGTGAGACGGAATATCTAAAAATGCAATTAGAAAAAGAGAGAAAAATGACCGCCGATTTACGAAAAGAAATTTTTGACATTCGTTCCAATATAGCGAACGAAAGAGAGAAACAAAAGGAGTCAAAAGATAAGGAGAAGGTAATTCATTTACTTTGATAGAAATACATTCTTTATTCACATACTTACTTATTCTCAAAGGGATCACTAGAAACACAATTGAAATTTCAAAAAAATGATATCGAATCATTGAGAAAGCGACTAGTGGAATCAAATAAACAAAATGCCGTGATAAAAAAGGAATTAAGTGATATAAAATCAAAGGTTTTAGTAGCGACCGTTGTAGAAAATGATCACATTCCCTCGCAACAGAGTAGTGTATCTACAATGCCACCTCTAAAATCTACAACTTTAGCATTACCATATAAAAATAGAAATTCACATGTAATGGAGACAACTATTCCTTCTGGTAGTAAAATTGTTCCGGAAATTAAAGCAGAAAACAATTTTCCCAATTCTAAAGCATCAATCCAGTCCCCAAAAGATATTATTAATGGTCAAATTCACGTTGAAATCATGTCGAGAAAGCTTCCGGGTCAAATGTCTGCATGTAAATTACTATTTCCACTGTTAGAGAACCTTATTTCTAGTATTAATCATTTCAGATCAGGTCCAATAGTACTACCATCGTCATCAAATATTTATGTACACAATGCTGAATTAGGCAGATACAAAGATACAACTACATTAAGCTCGACTGTATTTACACCGATTTCCATCAGTAAGCACTCCATGGTTGGCAATTCTTCGATTTCGGGAAGTTATACAGACAAAATTCCAACTAATACTATAGCCGCCAGTGCTTATATGCCACAAATTCAGGAAATTATCATTAAAATATTAGAAATATTTCGTTATTCATTGGACGATTGCTATAATGAAAAATTTCCCGTGGCACTTCTCACAAGATATTTAAGCGAAATTTCGAACATATTATTAAAACATGCCCCAACCGATAATTCTGTCGAAAACATAAGAAGCAGTATAGAAAACACGAGCATAATAACTCTCTATGATAAGTTTGATCCAATAATGCACACAATTCGATTCCTCATCGGAGTTTTGAACAGGTTGGATACCTCCATTTACGATATGTATGCTCAACAAAATTCATCGGATACATCATATAAAGCAAACTTGGATTTGTCCAAGTTCAGAGAAGTTGGTATGGATTTAAACAAAAGAAAATACGATACACTCAATAATGATCACAATGCTGCTACCTTTACCTGTAATGGTCATCCCACTGTAGAATCCAGTGCACCATTCGGCTC
>JACCDO011462566.1_pt1 | contig 11180 bp, 15 predicted proteins | sample 7446101 | NCBI WGS metagenome assembly JACCDO01 (sample SAMN15323440, study PRJNA562643) | freshwater metagenome | isolation source: river surface water | place: USA:Blue River Watershed | collected 2017-08-16
TAAGAAAAATCTTTACGCCAAGAGTTATGAATGCTCCATTCCTCAAGAGTTTGCTGAAGAAGGGTTAAGGATGGCACTAATACGAGAATACTTTTAGACTTACTTTGTTCCACTGCCCACAACGCAACAAGCGTCTTTCCAGTGCCGCAAGCCATAACTACAGTACCACGGTCGTTAGTTAGGAAATGACTCGATATGCTCTCTAAAGCCTCAAGCTGATAAGGATCAGGATTAATTGACTTACGTTGTTTGGGTATTTTTTTTAACCAATCTTCGATGACAATGAAATCTTGTTCTTTTAACTGATCAAAATCTACCCCTCGAAGCGAACGCACTCCAGTTCTATTTTGAACATCAATAGCAATACTGTCGCAATTCGTAATCAATAGACGATCTATTGCTTTTTCTGTTACCCCAAGAAATGGAGCGACTTCAGAAAATCCAAGTGCAGGTCTATGTGATCTAAATTTGACTTGATAAGGAACTAAAGTCCCCAGCGCTGATCGATAAACTCCATCAATTCCTTTTGTGTCTCTTGGAAGATTGAGTTTTTCTCTAATATCTACTGGAATGTCGCCAACAATCCAAGTTTCTTCGCATTGCAGGATAGGTTGTGTCGCAAGATACGCTTCCACAAAAATCTCAAAAGCATCGCCTTGCACTTTAGTGCTAACAGCTGACAGGGAAGATACTCTCTGCTCGAAATCTCGAAATGACTTTAGATCATCAAAGATGCCTTGTGAAATAAGAAGAGATGCTTGATTGTGTTTCGATGACATTTATTATTTTTTTCTTGCAGCTTTATATGCTTCTTCTGGGCTAAGTCCTCGTAATAATCGCAACCGAAACGGTTCAGCCGATATGCCCTGATCTTTAGCCGCAGCAGCAATAGATTTGTAAGTTTTACCGAATAAGTGTATTTCTTTTCCAGTATATTTTAAGGTCTCTGGCGGATCTTCTAACCCTAGAGCTTGCTTTGGTGTCCAACCCATTTCAATTCTTCCATAAGCCAATTCTGGTTTTATGTGAAATTGAAGAGCAGCCTGCCTAATGCTCGAAAAATTGACTCCGTCAATTTCAATTACTTTTGATTTTCCAGACCAATTTCTTGCGATTAAACCAACAGCTTCCTCTGGCGACCATTTCAACCTAGTAATTCTTAAGGAGAACACTGATGTATCTACACCATAGTGCTGTGCGGCTTGAGCAAAGCTGGGAAATACATTTCCATCAACCGTTATTGGTTTGCTGGTACCCAAAGATCCACCATGAGCCGTGTTGTATCCATTTTTTATACTATCCCGTCTGATAATTTCTTTAATTTCCATATCTTGAAGTTCAGAAAAATTTCTTGCGGTACTGGAAATTAATTCAATAAAAAAATTTATCTCACCATAAAATCGTATTGCATTTTGAAGAGCGCCTTTTCGCCCTCGTCTAGTTGAGGAAAAATGCTGTTTCAGGCGTTGATCTAATGAACCAATGGTTATTCCAACATACTGCTTAGAATTTTTCTTATTTTTGATGACATATAATTTGTAACCATCTGAATCAGGTATAGGCTCAATGCCTCTTGGTGTGTTTTGAACATTTTTCCATTTTACTTCTCTAGCATGCCCTTCAAAGTTTCTAAATCTTGGCGGCGCTGGCTCCATTTCCAATGCTTGTTCAATTGTCCATCCACGCTTAAGTCTCTTACTATAAACACTTGCTTTTATTTTAAATTCATCTACTAATGCATGAATTGACGGGTACAGCTTTTTATTAAATGCAATTGGTTTAGCATTTGCATGTGCTTTTCTCTTAACTTCATTTGAAATAATTTCTTGTAATGAGTAGCCCTCTCTTAGCTTCCGACGAAGCATCTCTGGATGCTTATTATTTACTTTTGCTAATTCTTTTAAATTTAAATACTGAACACCATTAAACTCAATTCTTTTTGCATTACCAATACGTTTTGGCTTTTCATCTTTTCCAATAGCTTGCTCGATAGTCCATCCGCCTCGTAGTCTTCGAGCAAGCGTCGCAGGGCTTAGATTGAAGAAAATAGCAACATCCGTAAGACTATTAAAAGTCATATCGTTTATTGTTATTTTTTTGCCTTTAGCCACTTTTATAAATAAATAATTTAAAGGAATAAATTTGAAATCAACTTTTAATAAACTTTAATCCTGATGAATCTTCAGGTGTCCAGCCGTCTGGGGTAGCAAGTTCCATGCTTTTATCATTAAAGTGCAAACCAGATGCTATTCGTTCACCTTCAAAAAGCCAGCAAATGGATACTTCTGATTTGCTATCACTCACTTTAAATTTTCCAAACTCTACCCATGAACATGGTGCTAGTGGTCCTTGGTGTTGGTCTACGATAATAATGTCATTGACTTTTCTTGATTTGACAAATAAACCGAGTATTTTCTTCGACTCTTGAAATTGCAATCCACTTTCAACTATTTTGTCAACAAACGATTTAACTTCAACTGGATTAAGAAATCCAACTCTTACTAATTCCCCATCGGTGCAGAATGTTTGGTTTGGTATTGACTCTAAAAACGAATCCCAACCTCCACGAAAATAGGCGTTAATTGAGTCTCGCTTTATTACAACTGAAATTGCATCACATAAAACTGCCATAGCTAACCCATAATTTAACTAAGTAATTCTTTTCTGAACATCAAAATGCAGGACTTTCGGAACTTAGGAAACCCGCATTCTTATTTGATCCAGTGGTTCAATTAGTTCGATACTTTCTGAACCACGCTGCTGTTACTCTTATTATCAGTAACTATTGTTTTCCTAATAGCGTCGATTTTCGTAATTACTGACTTTGTAGGAAGCGTAAACATTGAAGTAACAATTTCGTATAAAAATATTAGGTTAATGCGCTGAGTAACTGTCGCCAGCCAAAAATCAAGTAACCTATGAACGCACCTACAAATATGATTACTAAAGGGATAAGGATCAAGGCAGCAAAGAAACCCTGAATCAAATCCTCAACAATGTATTCCTTGAAAGTTTTCCAGAAAGCGTTCTTATGATCATCAGGATATAACTGCAGATTCTCTTCGTACCGCTTTTTAAAGATATGCCAAACCCCGCCAAAAAACATAACTAGTACCGCCGCAGCCATAAGAAATACTAACGCAACCTTGCTGTAAAACTGTAAATCACTCATAGAGCCTCCATGCAGTTAGCAAAAATCGAAGGGCGGGAGTGTCAATAATGTGAGGTGTTGTGCCATAGGTCGTATCCCTGCCAGTCAATAATTACAAAACTGAAAACGTTTCTAATTGCTATAGTCTTAGTATAGTGAAATACTGAATGCATCCTAAGTCGTAATTATTGAGCATCAGGCAGGGGATGGTGGGCAGTTCTGATGGGTTCAGAAAGTCTAATTGGCAAACCGTCTGAAAATGAAGTAAATCTCAGTTCAATAAGTCTCGGTTCTATGGGTTCAGAAATGAATTATTAAAAATAGCTTAAACACGTCAAGTGTTAGCTTAATTTAGATTATCTTTTTATTTTTACTAGCTAAAGATTTCATGATTTCAAAAATATATTTTTGTTGAATTGAATTAAGTTGCTCATATTCATTAAAAAATTTAATTTTGAAATTATTTGAGGAATTATTCAAGTTACTCGATATTCTCTCGTCACCAAATCTTAACCATTCAGGTTTCACCCGTAATATTTCAGAAATTAGTCTTAGTTTTTCTTGAGTTGGTATAGATTCACCATTTAACCATTTTCTAACAGCGTGAGTTGTTAAATGTAAATTTGAATTATTATTTTGTAATAGCTTACAAAACACGGTTGGGCTGGACGGTAGACCGCAATTTTCTAAAGCTATTATTAATCGCTTAGAAAATTCCTTGCGTTCATTTTCTGGAGAAAAAATATTATCTATTGATTTATTCATGCCTCAACATACTCTTTCTTCAGAAAAATCAAACTTAAAGTTGCTTTAAGTCTTTATGATTACTAATTGATGCCAAAAATCATTTACTATTGATCAATTCTAGTACTATCCAAATAAAAAATATTATCCAAAAAAATAGGTGGTGGATTTCTGGTGCGTCATATAAGGGTAATGTCACGCCTAGTGTGCAGATTGCACAAATCAGAAAGCGGCGTATTTTTTCCATTGCTTATAGTAGACCAACCGCAGAGAATTTTGTGACTTTCTAAACATAACGACAAAGTGTAAAGTATCTTGATTGCTGATTACGTGATCTTAAAAATATTATGACTATCAAAACCAACCAATATTTGAGTTCTGACGAACTTTGATCACTAACTAAGCGTGGAATCAGTTTTCTTCAACTCGTGACGCTTGAGAAACTAAAGATCAATTTCGATTTAGATCAGTACGGTTGTCCATTGGTATCTTCAGTTCTTTCTCATTAAATCATATTCAATTGCCGCAATTTTTGTACTCTGCTATGGACGGATGATTGTGATCCAATAACTCTATTGTTAAATAAATCACTCAGAGAAAACTGTTTCCATTTGCATAAGCGATTCAGACTTGTGCGTTTGGAGTGAAGTTTTAAGAAAAATACGAGTTACGAAAAACTATTTTTATGCGAGTCTCATAAGACTGTGGACAAAAAAATACGCCACTAAATCAGCTAGTGGCGTTGGCGGAGCTCCGCATAAGCAGGGTTTTTTTAATATTTTTACCGCTGCATTAGGGAGTAAATTTCTAGTTATGTCTCCTCTCCTGTTCTTTTTGAAGGTTAAATTATTGGCAGCATTTAATTGTGTCAAATTTTAAATAATTTACATAGAAAATTGTTTCGGCTTTAACTACCTAATAAATCTCACGTCCAATGGAACATTTTTTAAAACATAAAGCGCAAATAAAATAAAAACAAGTAACTATTTAGTAAATTTGAGCCTTTTCAGGTTTGAGTTTTGGTAATGCTATCCCGTACCCAATTAAGGGTAGTCGTAATCAATTCATTTTGCAGACCATCAACTTCATATGCTTTGTAAATGCAATGCATTATTGATGCAATGGCATAACCAATTTGATGGTCTACTTGATTTTTACTTTCAAGCGTAGTTCTTTTTAAACTTGAATAATATGCAGCCTGATTTTGATGAAAAGTTTCATCTGCATACTCTTTTGAAATTCGTAAAGTCTGTATAGCAGCTGTTAAATCGGATGAGATTGCAATAACTGTTGCTAGTGGTAGCTGTTCAAGACGAGAAAGCTCATACGAGTGAATCGCTGTGAGTGCATTTTTCGTTTTTGATTGTTCCAAGGATGGCATTAAATTTATTTGAAAAAATAATAGTACTTTCCATAAGTTTTTTCAAAACAAGTTTTATTTTAATTATTTATGTGGTGAAAATATATACGCATGTTGATTTTTATGCTTACATTACCTAAGACTCAAGCACCAACGAAACATAACCTTCTCTAATGGCAGTATGAAAATCATCTACACTTACCACGCCAGAATAATAGCGCCCAAAAAATTCATAACTATCACCCACAAGTTTTGCATGATAAATTTCATGACGTATAACAGGGTAAGCATGATGATTTTTGCCTGAACTAAAACGATGCCTAATTTGGGGCGTTTTCAAGAAAATGAATTTCAATTGTCCATTTGTCATACCAAACTTCCTCAGCAGCTTGAACTAAAGTTGTTTCATTACACCGAAAATCTCACCACCTTTAGCAACTTCTAAGTCGCCGTAGCTAATATCACCATTTACTTGACCAGTACTTCCTATCAAAAGTGTACTTGTTGCATGGACAGAATCATTGAGACGACCAAGAACAGAAATTGCAGCAGCTTGGGTTGTTCCTGAAACAACCCCGTTTGATTGTATTTCTAACTCCTTTGAATCAATTGCACCATCAAAAATTCCATTTATAACTGCTCGTTCAGGTACGAAAGCTATGCCGTGAACAACGACTCCATGCCCGATATATAGGTCACCTTGAGTTTTGTTTTCGCTCATAGCTATACTTTCCTTAAAGAAAACGTAAATAGATTTCACAAAGGAGTTTTATACATGATTTCTTTTGTAACCAGTGATTTTTAAAGCATTATCTAATTCTGGTATTTCTAATGTGAAATTTTAATTCTCGTAGTGTCTTTAACAGAAATCTTAAGTTATCGAACTAATAATCTCAGTATTCTTATCTTTGTCTTTGCAGATTAGTTACTTTGCTAGTATTCAACTCAAGGTATGAGAGATGCAGGAACATTCTGAATCGGGTAATTTACTTTTCAGTTTGTTTTTTATTATTTTCTGCCAGTACAGTTTGTATCCAAAATTCTTCATTTTCCAGCACAGGTATTTTCTTGAATAGCTCCATCTCTCTAAGGAAATTTTCCTGATCAAATGTCATCGGCTACTCCATCTTCGTTTTTGTTACATATAAATAATTAACGGTAAACGAATATTTTGATTATTCTTACCGTTGACTTTATCCACACTGATACAAACACAGCAGCACCTTCCCGTGTTCTGTGATCAATGAGTCGTGCAGTAACTCTACGAAACTCAATATCTTCTGCTTCTGTTCATCGTACAAAGTATTCTTCTCATCAAGCGTCATCTCATCATCGGGTACTCTCAACGACAGGCATAATCTTGACTTGCTGATTAATTCCATCTGCTCAAAGAAGTTCAGGCAAGGTTTGTAGTCAGTGGTGGGCATCATGTCATCTGTGGAGTCGATCATTCGGACTCCTTAATGACTGCAACAAGAGTTAATGATGAAACCTTGTCTTTCTTTGCCTGTACCGCTACTTGCTTCAAGAATGGTGCTGCGACTGTACTGATAGATGACTGATACAAGTTCAGGTTTGTTCGCAGCACAGTCACAGGTTTCTTAGCATATTCTTTTGCCAGCAGTTCTAATTCACGAGCCATTAGATGAACCTATTACGTGGATGGTAATCAGGCACATGGCGCATGATCAGGATTCTTAGGAATGTCGATGGACGCAGATTATGGTTTCGTGCTGTTTCATTGATTAAGTTTTCAAAGTCTCGTGTAACTCGAACTTGGATGTTCTTTTCTAGGTTTTGATTATTCATTTGTCTCCTGATAGGTGGGTTCAATCACGCAATTGGTAGTCACTGGAACTGGTACGTTCGCAGTAATCGCATTTGATTCAATGTATTTATAAGATCCAATGACTGACTTATGGATCTAAATGAATGATTACCTGTCAGTTCGCTACGCTCACTGACACTCGCATTCACTTCGTTCATACTCGTTGCTGCTGATGTTTTAGTTATATGAATTTAATAGTAACGATGAGCGTAGCGAATCATGCGAAGCATGGATTAGCACAATCACTAGAATCAGTAACAACACTGCGGTAGGATTGGAAGACGCAATTTGCCTGTCCGAAGACATAATTGCGTTCTGCGTTCAGGACGGGCAGACACAGTTGTGGAGATAACCAATGCTGTCACACTGGAAGGTCGGTTGATCGGTAACCTTTACATCTGATTTGCTGGGGTATCAGCGGAAACAGTCAGAGCACCACGACCTACTTCTGACTGCTTGGGCGTTGCTTTTTCTCAGAGCACCCATCGAACGATAATCTTTATTGATAGCACCCATCTTCGTCTTTGGTGCTACTTGCTGCTGTGACTTGCATCGCCATACCTGCTTTTGCCAATGGTTGCAATTTGACCGTCATGTATTGTCCTGTATGTATTTAGCATTCGCTGTCGTTCAGAATGAAGAATTATCGGTAAAGATTAAATGTTTACCGATAATAATAGGCAAACATAGTTGCAGATAGCTTGTAGATCGTTGACCAGTTGGGAGGTAAACGATCTACAACTGGCTTCAGACGAACATATGCTTCGCCAATCTTTAGCCACTTTCTTACTGATGCAGATTTCTCTGCATATTTTGTTAATCTTAGAAATTCATCAAATTCAACTTTACTCAATATACTTTTTGCTTCAGTAAATATATTCGCAATGTTCAAAATAGAACAAGCTGAGCTGATGAATATTTCATTTAATTGATTAGCATATTCAAATGAATTTTTCATAAATTCTTTTTCCGATAAATAATTACCATGTATGACTTAGCCCAACATAAGAAATACTCATTTCTTCCTTCAGAATAAGTCTTTTCATATTTAAATCTTTTAATCCTTCATTGATCAACTTTCCTGAAAATCGACCAAAACTACTACTACCTTTAGTAGACGGAAGTGATACTGTTCGAATTTGATTTGTTTCTGAGTTGATTAACTTTGCTAAGAAATGTTTTTTTCACTTTGTAATTTTCCAAACTAATTTTGGATTCACTAGCTTTGCTTCGTTTAATTGCTTTTTATAAGTAGTTTCAACTTTACACATAGTTTTAACTTTCAAAAAAGTGCGTCACTGTCACTGACGCACGCAAAATAATCAGACAAACTCTTCTTTTGACTCATCATAGATACTTACGCTTACTACATTTGCGCTAGCATCACGATTTAATAGATTTAGCGACTCGAGCAAATTCATCTCTGCTAATTCAATCGCTTCTTCATTTGTTTCAGCATTGACTGAAACGTTTAAGTCATATGCATTCACATTCATTACAAAATTAAATGTTTTCATAATTTTTTTCTCACTTTCTAGCGTTTTACGAAGATGAAAGTAACGCTCTAAATTTTTCATCAAGTTTTAAAAAATAATCAATTTTTTTTGATTACTTCTTCTTTTTTTAGATCTTTTACTCAACACATTAATTATCTCTTTTTTCATAAACATTATCAAGTTAGCAATATTAGTTTAACTAAAGTTGTCCAAGAATTAGAATAGGCAATTGCGTTACTTATTAACTAATTTGAAAGTCTTTAGCAGGAATCAATAAAATGACTACAGAACTGAAAGACCGTGTTCGCTGTTGGTTCGAATGCCTCCGACTAGCGCATAGATCGACTAATCATGAAGTGATCAGAAATCTGCAGAAGAATCACTATGCTGATTGGGGTGACTATAGAAATATGGCATTTACGCCTTGGTGGAAAGCTCACAAGCACTTATTCCAAGAAGCACCACGATCAAGACGTTTGAAAGTTGGCGATGAAGTATTAGCAGATGAGTTCGTCATCTCAATACCATTTGTGTTCACACCTACAAATGTCGGCAAGATGGTGAAGGAGATGTATGGTCGAGAGTTTGAATCTCGTGTTTCAGTAACGTCGAAACAAAAAAGGCAATTTGATGGGCGATATGAATTATCTGGGGAACTTCGAATCGTAAGGATGCGGTATTACCTGATTTATCTTTCTGATGTTTATTTTCCTTTTGTCGAAATACCCAAATCTATTCTTACACACAAACTAATCAAAAGAGCAGAAGAGGTATTTTCGAAGCATCTGACAAAAATTAAAGCGACAACTGAAAGAAAAAAAGAAACTGCTGCTAGACGTAAAAAAACTAAGCGTGCTGCTTTACCTAAAGTTGATATGAAGATTCCGTTTGTATCGAATGATGAAGATCAAGCGTCACGAAGTAGGATGGTCAGAAATTACAATAGGAAGTGTCAAACTTTACTGCTGAACGTTTCTAGAGGTGAATTCCCTGGTCGGTTTTGAATAAGTCAATAAAACCCTTTACCTGCAATGATGTGTCTTACACCACCACGTGGATTCTCGACATCGCCCTTGCGTCTTGGTATCAGATGAGCGTGGCAGTGAAAGATAGTCTGACCTGCTACTTCTCCGCAGTTCATTCCGATGTTGAATCCTTCGATCGTCTTATCTGAGTGCTGCAATAAGTATTTTTGCTGAGTCATCAGTTGATTGATCGCATTGATCTCTGCTTGACTGAGTTCAAAATAATCGATGGCATGTCTTTTCGGAATGAATAAAGTATGCCCCTCTGTGACTGGAAATCCATCACGTACTGCAAATGCTAGGGTGTTCTCCGTGATGATTCGATGCCTGTCTTTGCTTTGAATGTCACAGAATAGACAATCTTCTTGCCTATGCTCGTAGGTTGTATTAATACCTCTGAAGTCAGTATCGTCTCTATTGTTTTTCTGAGCATTGCAGGTATAGCAAAGTGCTTGATAGTTTGCGATATCGTCTTTGCCGCCTAAACTCTTTGGAGTGATATGGTCAACATCAAGACTTTTCTCTTCTGCAGGGATGCCGCAAAGTTCGCATCGAAACTTTGCTCGTTTTAGGACTTCATAACGAACAGTGCCTGATACTGGTTCACGTGTTCGCTTTCGATGCTCCCAATGGGCGCCATCTCTTTTTTTTTCGTATTCTTCGATTTTGAGATCGCAGAGACGAATCAATTCATCTATCTGCTCGGATGTTAGTTTGTGAGAATCAAGTAAATGGTACTGATTATTCTGCTTTTCTGTGATGCCACGACTCTTTGTCAAAACACGACCGACCATGTTCTTGACGATCTCTGAGTAGTATTCAATCTGTGTTGGATCTCGATTGAGAATTGCTTGTGCGATCTGATCGACTGTTGCAGCGCCATTTCTTTTCAATAGTTCTATCAACATCACAGGTTGATAGATATGCGACATCTGCATATCGGTCGTGATGAACTGCTTGAGTTGGTCGAAATTCATTCGTATTGACTATCGCTAATCTATAACGATTTCAATGATTTCGATATTGTGACGGTCAGGATATTTTGTCACTAGATAGGCAAGAACATTTTCAGGGGTGACACTCGCATCAGTGACCTTGATCAACGCTTTGACACGAAGTTCTTCATCTAAATCTGCAACGTACTGGAATCGAATAATCATTTCATTTCCAAATCACTTCTGTTACTTCAATCTGTCTCTTGTCTGGATACTTGTCACGCAGGTACTTGAGTATGCTTGAGTCGGACTTTCCTGGCACTTGCGTGGTGATGGAAGCAGACATCTTCGTCTCGGAATTCGTCTTGGTGTAGAACGTGTAACGGGTGAGTGCTTGACTGCCTGACATTCTGTGCTCCTGTCTAATATTATCGTATTTGAAACGTCACTCAGGGCGTCTCAAATCGATTTTGACTATGAATCGTATAACAGATATGTCTTGTCTGACTGAATGAGATTAGAACCCTGTTTTAGTCGTTTTTAGACGGGTTCAGCGACAGGAAGGATGGTGAAAAAAGCGGAATTCGGTCGCCTAAATGTCTAGAAGGCGCAAACTGATGATTATTTGAAATTTCAGAACA
>JACCDO010784416.1_pt1 | contig 11179 bp, 6 predicted proteins | sample 7446101 | NCBI WGS metagenome assembly JACCDO01 (sample SAMN15323440, study PRJNA562643) | freshwater metagenome | isolation source: river surface water | place: USA:Blue River Watershed | collected 2017-08-16
ATAAACCAACTTATGCTCCAACTAGTATTTCTCCTGTGACTTATGACTATTTTACCACAACAAAAGGCCATCATATCAAGAATCCCTACGCGATCGCCATCGGCTGGGGCACGTTCATTCCGTTATTCATTTTCTTGCTTATTAACAAGCGTATCAAAGCTAGAACAAATAAAAAAGTGTTGGAAAAAAGTATTTTATTTAAGATATTTGACTTTGCAGTGACTTGTTTGCCGTTTGTTGCCATTATCATCGGAGCCAACATCGCCTGGCGCATCAAGCATTCTGATGATTACAACAGTAATTGGGTGCAAGGATCTGTTCCAACAATAGCACCTACAACAGCTGTTCCTAGTAGTCTTCCTACTACATTTGCACCATCTATAAATCCTTACACAAGGTATACTGGCGTGAAGCTTGTGCATGAATTCTACAAGAAGAAACTAGATATTGTTGGTCAAGTCGCCGCTGGGCTAGATATTCTGCGCACTCCCAAGATGCGTCATCCTTTCGGTTCTTTCTTTGCGGATGTAATACCGTTGACATTGATAGCATTTATGGAGTCATATTCAGTAGCAAGAAGATTAGCAGTGTTGCGCAATGAGCTGCATATACTCAATGCATCACAAGAGATGATTGCTAACGGATTAGCAAATCTATTGGGTTGTGTATCAAGTGCGTATCCAGTATCCGGTTCATTCTCACGATCGTCATTGAATCATGCAAGTGGTGCTCGTACACCGCTTTCTAAAGTTACTTGTATGTTGGTAGTCGTCACAGCATTGATGACGTTAGCCCAGCAGTTCCAGTACATCCCAAAGGCGGTGCTGTCCGCAGTTATATTCCTTGCGCTATATAACTTGGTTGTAATAAGTGAATTTTGGGAAGCTTGGCGCCGCAGTAAGAAAGATTTCTTCATCATGTTGTCAACGGCAGTGATAGTGTTTGTCTTCGACACTTCAATTGGACTCGCGGTGGGACTTGGTCTGTCATTCGGTATCTATGTGTTTGAACTGTTTATATCACCACATAATGCACCTAAAATAGTATATTCTGCAGAGAGAAATGCTGGCTTTGCAGTGGTCAAGATAGAGAGTGATTTAGGGTTTATCCACGCTGCAGCAATCAAGGATTTCATCACTAAATTGTATCAACAAGAGCTGCAGCCACCAGATGACAAGTCTGATCGCAGCATTGCCATGCGTTACCAGATTAGCTCAACATTTGATCGTTATTTAATCAATAAATCAAAGCTTACACATGTAGATGTGTTACCCAAAGCCATCATCATTGACCTGGATATGGTTAAGATCATTGATCTAACGGGCACGCAGACACTTAGTGAGATCGTTAATGAAGCTAAAATCAAGAAGATTTCTATAGTTTTTATTAATATCAACCGTCCAGATGTCAAGGATGCGCTGATCAGGTCCAACATTCAAAACTTCAACAACAAACCAGATAGTATTACTTTGAGTGAGTATGTGCAGCAATCGCCGTTAACTACAATCACAGAAATGCCACTTAAAGTAGAGAAAATTGATCAAGTTGAAGTTGTGCCTGAAGAGGGAGTGGTTGGTATAGAGATGACAGATGCGAAGACAACAGAATACTTCGTTCCTTACAACAATATCTAGTAGACAATAGAATAAATAGAATGTATGGATGTATTTAGAGATAACTAGACTTATGCGTTACTTACTATCAACAGATTTACAACATGAAACACTTTATATGACTCGATATTCATTCATTTCTTCGTTATATTTCTCTTGGTGCCGTCGCGACCAAGTGTCCATAATTGCAACATACCACCTGTTGTATGCTCTACTTCCTTTGCTTGTTTCAATACTTTGTATACTTTTTCAACGGTTTCATTATCTAGATTTGTTATAGTTTTTAGCTTGTTATCATTGCCAATATCAAATAAAATACGTACTAATGGAAGTATATACTCTGCTGCTGCACCACATATGGCGTAATCTTCTTCAATCAATGAACCACCAGGTAAAATCTCATAAAGAGAGAATTTATCATTACTTTTCTCTTTACCAGCTATAATTACATGAGTGCGACGATACTTCTCATTCATTAATCTACGTGTATACTTAGCTATACCATTTGTACCTATTACATTATCATTATTTGTTAATAACTCTTGATACTTTATTTCTTTTGTAAGATCATCACACAAATCATTGAATTCACTACCATCATCACCATTAGATGCGCTGCATAAAACAGTATGTGGTGTTAATTCTATAATCTTTTGTACATTATTACGAACTGTAACATAATTACTTCCTTTATCCATGGAGTAACTATCACATCCAAGAGCGACTCCATCCTGACAACGCACTGCAAATACCACACTACTAGACACGTACGATACTGAAATACAAAACCAAATAATATGCAAGAGGAAGCACCAGCTCATGCTTTTTTTGTTTGGGTGTTTTTTATTGGACCGCTTTTGGTTTGAGATTTAAAACTTTTTTGTACAACATATAACTGTTTATTTGTGAACTTAAATACTATTTCAGTTCAAACTACACGCAAACTACACTTATAAACTATTATCGTATATCAGGTGGTTCCTAGTCCATGCAAGTAAGTTACCGTGCGTAACTACAATTTTTTCGGAAAGTCCCTTTATACCTGTTCCTTATACTACTTATAATTAGGCACTTTTGTTACAATTCCAAATTTCTTTTTTGGAACCCTATCCTATAAGAAAAATGTTCGACCAAGATACCAAGTAGTACACTTCAAAAAATACAATGGGTAAAACACGCAGGAGTTCAGGTGATGATATTACCTTTTCACAGCGGTTGACTTTCGCATGCACTAATGGTCATATGGAAGCAATAAAGAAAATGGTAGAGGAGGAGATTAAAAACGATGTGAAACAACTCGATGTACCGGATGTCGATGATCCAAGAGTACAACCTCCATTGATTGTGGCAGCCAGATATGGACAGTATAAAATTGTAGAATACTTGTTACAGATTGGAGTTAAAGTAGATTCGACTCAATTAGATGGAGCGACAGCACTGGTTAAAGCAGCTCAAGAGGGCTTTTCAGAAATTTGTACCCTGCTTATAAAGTACAATGCAAATGTCAATAGTCTATCTCAGGTATCTCAAATAACACCATTAATCATTGCAGCAGATGAAACTGATGTTAGGTACGGTCGTGAAAGGCGTGAAAAACGAGCCGAATGCATGGAGATACTTCTCCAAAATAACGCCGACACATCGATAAAAACAATTAATGAAGAAGAATCTGCACTATTTAAAGCTGCAGAAAACGGTTTTATTGAAGGAATTAAGATATTGATTAAGTACAATGCAGACCTTAACTCTCCCAATAAGTATGGATGGACTCCCGTTGCCATCGCCAGGCGAAACGGTCATTTGGATGCTGTGAGTATACTACTACAGGCAGGGGCTATTGATACAGGACCTCCTAAATTCCCTATCCATCCAACATTTTTTAAAGAAAAGTTAGTAAACGAGGGACAGGATGTGGATGAAATGAAAATTCAAACCATGTACAAGATGGTCGAAGAGTGTGTTGTTATAACACAGGGCCGTGAGGTAGTGAAGAAGGTGCTGTATTTGACTAACAAACAAGCTATTTTGTTCGACGAAGACGCCATGCAACGTGCAGTCCAAGCGTTGGACATTGGTGACCCCAAGTTCGTTATAAAGCTTCTCCCAGCTCTCGGTTTGGAGTCACAGATGAGGCTGGCACATCCCGAAGAAGAATTTCTATCTGATGTCCAATATGGAAAGTCGAGTACTAGCACGTCTGAAATATGCAAAGGCGACGAGAGGCTCGTTGAGACGCAGATACTGCTGTTCATGAAGTCCTGCATACTTCCACTAGCGATGCAGACACGAGCGCTCATTTTGGTTTCCGGTGCCAATGATTGCTATATGTCTGCAGCTCTTGCCTCTGTCTTCGTTCAGGAGCAAGCTAGATTGGGCAAGGACTGTCCATTTACAGTAATTGCAACGGTATCGGAGGCTGAAGTGCACGCCAAGGCAGTGAGTCAAGACCCCAAGGATCAGGGTTGCATCGCATCGCAGATCGCGCGACAGTCTGCAAGTTGGCAGAAACGCATTGTATTTATGAATGACTTCTACAGCGAGACTAAGCTATGTATCCCAGAACCATTAGAACAGTGCGACTTGACTGAGGCTGCTCAGAGGTACATAATATTCGAAGGCTACGAGGAAGGGTACGAGGACGGTGTCGGTTCGATGAACCGCGGGCCACAGGATTTATTCGAGTCGATATTCCTGCAGCACATGACCCGCAAGTTGCCGTCAATTGCCATTCAATGTCTTAGCACAACGTCTAATGGTGTACCATTTTTAGTAGACCTTACGTCGAGAAACATTCCGTGTCTTCTTTTAGACAGCACTGAGCGCTGCTTTACCTCATCCAAACTAGACTATAAGAATGGACCGATGAGTAGGCTAGCGAAGCTATCGGATGCATTCCCTTCCGTACCATCCAAAATATACAATGAAATCAAGTTAGAGGACGGAAGTCTCTCAAATGAAGGCAAGCAGATCCTGATCGAACTCGCATTTGAGATGGTTGAGCGTAAAATGGGGGTACTTGCTGACCACTCAACGTGTGACTCAATGAACACCTCGTTAATTGCATTTTTTCACGCATTATTGACAATTAATGAATCTAGCTTTTCAGAGACAGGCGTCATTCCATTGCATGCGCGCATAAAGGAGTTGGAGCGGATTGAAAGGACGAGCAAGGACGCTAAAAAGGCGCTAATATCACCTGAATCGGCTAATAAAGTTATGGAATTCATATTTTCTAGGGTGAGCGCACTAGATATCGAGTGCCAATTAAGTAGATTAGAAAATTGGTTGAACAAACCTATGCACAGAAACGCGAAGTACTTGATTCCCGATGCAGCAAAACGTAAAATAGAACTTAAAAACATAATACAAGAAATTGAGGAAAATGGTGGTAATTTGAGCAGCTACACCTTGAATCCGCAAGAATGGTTGGCTTATTACGATTTGCTCACCAGTTCCAACACATTTTCTGGCAGTATCTTTGACATCGATGAAATCAAGCGAATCTTGGGATCCGTTGCGAAGATAGATCGATTGCCTAATTCAAATTCCTTAGAAGCTCTGCGCACCCTTCAAGACGCGTGGGATCATGTTGAAGTGTATAATCTTGTTGCATCTTCGTACAAGACTGTAGCTAAAATTACTTACATGGTTATGCTTGTCGTGGGTATTTTGATAACCGCATTCTCCATGATAGAGGCATTACATTCATGCCAGGTCTCAGAAAATAGTAGTAGTGGTAATAACAGCAGCACATACGCAGTGATAATACTAAGCTTCATCGGCACGACAGTCGCCTCTTATGTAACCTACACGAACCCCGCCGTAAAGTGGCAGCAGCTGCGCACAGCAGCGCTATCAATCGAGTCTAACATATGGACATTCAGAACGAGAGCTGGTCCCTACCGCACCACTGGGGAAGGCTTCGATCAGAGTGCGGAGAAGATGCTGTCCGAAGTGTTGAAAGACATCAAAGAGAAGGTGTTGGAGGGAGCAGACATCAAGAATACTAGCTTCTACGCGCGTGTAAAGAGTCAGAACAAGCATGGCCAGCATGCGCCTTACAGCAATAACTTTGGTCCAGTAGATAACTTTGCTGCAAAGTCATCGATCCATGACGAAACTTCTTCTTCTCGAAATCACAGTCAACAAAATTTCTGGGCATCAATTACTAATAAGGTTACACGTAAATTATCTGTATTTGGTATCAAGTCTAAGAAGACATCGAAGCTGAGAAAAGAGCACTCAATAGCAGCAATTAATGCTGTGCTACCTACTCACGTAGATGAGAATAGTATAGACTTCTCAGATGGTGCGCGCCCCAATAAAGCAGTTAATCGTCGTGACGATACAACCGAGGAGATGTATGGTCTGATCGACATAATTTCAAGGTTAAAACGCGATGATAATGAGCTAGATAACAACAACGCGGACAGTCACTACGAGCCACTGCAACCTGACGCGTATATAAGATTCAGGGTTTATCCGGTGCTTACCTTCTACAAGAACAGAATACCTCGCAGTAACAACATCCGCAACATCACCCAGTTCCTGCTGGTCTTAGGGTCGATAGGCGCAGCTATTCTCGGTATTATCAGTCTTGCTCAGTGGGCGTCTGGCATTGCTATATTGACTGCGTCCATCACTGCCTACTTGGAGTTCAGCGGTACAAATAGTAAGATGTCTAGGTATAGCTTCACAGTTCACGCTCTACAGGATCTGATATACTGGTGGCAAACTCTTCCAACGATAGACAGAAGCGTAGTGGCGAACATTGACAGGCTAGTCTTGACATGTGAAGAATTACTGAATAAAGAACAACAAGCTTGGAGGTCAACATCACAAACTATTAAAATGCTACAAAAGCAGTCGACGCAAATATCTAATAACAATAGTTAGTACAAAAAAGTTATAGATTGTGAGTATCTAGAGGTTATCAGAACGTACCATATACTCTTCAATTAAGTTGTCATGTCTTCTTATTCGTCCACCATCGTTTTTAATCTTTTAAGTCTCGTTTTTAACCTATAGAAATTCCTGGGTCTAAGACTTGTGGAGAATTAGAGGAGACCAAGAACTGAAGGTAAAGGCTAAGATAAAAATAAAGATAAAGATGTATTTAAACAAGACTTATGCATTCGTAGGCATTCCTTATAATGTTACAGTACGTACCGGCGCCAGACTCAACTTTTGTGACAAGTCTTTGTCCCCGGTCATTTAAAAAAATCTTGAACATACATACCTATAGGTTCCTCGACGAAATTGTTGAGTCTAAGTTCCAAGGAAATCAGCACTATTAATCTTTCAGCTTTTATCAAATTGAAGTAAATGCAAGACTGGCGTGAATATGTTGATAAGATCTTGAAGGCTCAAGGTGTAATTGCTCTATGTTTCCTGATATGTGTCGCAGTACTTGCGAAAAATGAATATGCAGGAGTAGTTGGTATATTTATAGCATTAATCTATATAATCTTTACGTATGTTACATATCGAGGAATATTATTAGAAACAAATAGAGTATATTATGGAGCAATTCTTGGTGGGTGCTCATTATTGTTGCTTGTCTCCTTGGAGTCGTCAATATTTTATGGTGAATATTCTAAGTGTTCTTCTGATTCACATGATAGTAGTAATATAGTAACTACTGCTGATGATGATGACGATGATGAATCAGGTATACACTATAGCGATGATACAAGAAGATTGATTACTCGTTCATTAAGGGAAGTTATTGGGGTGCAATGTAGTAAAACTAGTGCAATGAAAGCTGCATGTGTATTTTCATCAGCCATGTTATTATCTTATTTATTGTTGATTATTGTTTTATACTCTAGTAAGAATGAAATTTTAGTATTTTCACCCAATACAAACACATACAATCCCTTATCAACTGATGATAAAAGTGAAAATCATACTGAACAAAATTCACAACAACGTCCTTCAACTGATTTGTAATCTAGTCGAGCTGCATATAGTATAGTAGAGTGAAAGTAAATGATTTGTAATTAAATATTATTATGTTGATAAATTTTCTTGTTCTTGCGCGATAGGTTGTGTTTCCAGGTGAGTTGGCAACTAGAAATTTAATTATTTAGAAAATTATGAATTGATACTCCAACAATCACAATCTGATACTGTTCTTGGTTACTATTTGAGTTATAATTACTCATTTTCACTTCTATGTGATGCTCCTCTTACTCCCTTTTCCGGTTTTCTCAAGATTTCAACAGGAAATAGAAAAAAGAAGAAAGGGGAGAATTCTCTTATTCGCCAGTTAGCGATATAGGCTTGAAAAGGTGAAATGTCGAAGAGAGACACCGCGATACTGATTTGTGGTGTGCTCATTGCTATCGTATTCGTACTTATATTTGCATTGATATGTTATAAATTGTTTAAGAGATGGGCTCCCCAATGGACATCTATTCCACGATTTGCAGATTCGGCAAGCGATTGGGAGACATTAGGTGATGAAGATAGTGATACAAGTCGTGGTAGGACGGGTAATAAGAGTAAAGGTAATTTCCGTGCAGTTAATATGACAGAACAAAAGATTAGGATGGATAATATATCAATAGTAAGTATAAATGATGATGTGATCAATTTAGATTACGAGAGTGATGAAGAGAATGGTCAGGCCATAGATAAAGATGATATAGGAGGCGGGTGGAATCAGATAAGCAGTAATGATAATACCACAGCATCTCCACTTATTGAACAAAGTTAGTATATAGTATTTGGTGCGATATATATGTTTGTAATTACTGTATTGAATTGACATATTATAAATCTAATGATTCTGAATATTCTTGTTTTGGTTTCCTTTTTCCTTTTTTATCCACTCTTTTAGATTTAATTTTTTCCTTTCTTACAGCTAATATCTCCTCCACACCACTACCATCTGCCGAGTCTATCGACCTAGTCCTCGTGGTGGTTGTGAGTGGACTATGTGGTGGACTGCGTAGAAGCACAGGCGAGCTCTTGTTGTCATCAGACATATCCTCGTAGTTATACTCTGCATTTGGAACAAAGTCGTCAATTTCATTTGTTGGTAACACAGTTGACTTACTATTTCCAGTTGGTTTACTTGCGATGACACTGCTATCAATACTGTCATCCTCATCCGCTAGGTACATCGGGCGCGCAACAGTAGCAGTCTCACGCTTTCGTCTTGGGACATTCGCAGGTATCATCGGTAATGGTGGTGTGTTGGGCGCTTCCGTCTTCGCCTTGGTGATATTCAGAGGCGATTTGGGGCTGTCAACTTTCACTTTTAACTCGTTATTTATACTTGAATTTGATGATATTTTCTTTATTTTAACACCCTGTTCTGGCACTTCAGCACCCCAATGTGCTTCGATATACGACGTATTACTCTCTTCTGGGATTGTTGTGGCAACACTTATGTCCGACACTGAGTTTACTACTGCTGGCGCCTCTAGTGGTAATGCATTAGTTGTTACTTCGTTTGCTATTGATAAATCGCTTAGTGAAACAACAGGTGATGGCGGTAGGTTGACTGGTGAAGATAATGCGGAATCGCCTTTCTTCTTGCCGACCTTCGTCAACCCTTTCTTCACTAATGGTGATGGTCGCGACACTTTTTTCTCTTCTTCTTCACTATTATCACTATCAGGTGCACCTCGTAGCTTGATATCTACAAAGCCGCCTTTCTTCTTATTCTTTGCACTCAACACTGTTGCATTGGCCTTTGACGTCTATGAGTTAGTAAGTGAGTAAGTGAGTAAGTAAGTAAGTAAGTGAGTAAGTAAGTGAGTAAGTAAGTAGTACCTGCTGCTGGTCATCATCCGAATCTAAGAACTTATCCATACTATCATTACCACCAGGTCGAAATGCCTGAATATCATCTGTTTTTGCTTTACTTTTTGCTGTTTTAACTTTGCTTGGCCGCTTCACAACGACGTCCTGGTTGTCAATACTGTCGGTGGCACCATCGTGCGACAGCTTAAGTGCACCAGTATTACTACTTTTAGTACTACTTTTCTTACGCTTTTCGTAACGGTCGCCTTGCACTTCAGGCATTGAAGTAAGCTCATAATCGGATGAATCGCTGTCATTAGTATTCGACACCACCACGTCCTTGGTGTTATCTGTTGACGCAGGAAGTGGACTCGCTGCTACTTTAGCCGCCTCCAACTTCTCTTGCACTTTACTCTCATATGCTTTTGCAAAAGCGGAGTATGAGGATGCAGTGATCAGCGCAGATAAAGAGGTGTCGTGCTCCTGTATCTGCGACTTAACGGTTTGTAATTGTGCTAATAGCGAGGCTTGCTTCAATCTTAGAAATGGTATGCACAAGTAGTGATATAGTTCCTTTAACCCGTAGCAGTTCATGTTCGATATCTCGAAGGTATGAACCGATGCGTCAATAGCATCATCCGCAGCTGCTCGATGTGCCTTGATGGCAGCAACCAGCTGCTCAATCATCTCTGCAGTTACTACAACGCGATGAGTCTTTATGTCTTCATTGTTTTCTTTCTCACTTTTAATACCAATAATTACTTCATTATTCTGTAAACTGTTGACTGTGTCGGTGCTTTTACTACTTAAGGTGTCGCTGCTGGGCTCTGGATCGTCAGGAGACTTCACTATTTGATCCCTAAATGATTGCAGGATTAATATCGAGGTACCTCCAGGCACTTCTTTATAGTTGCTCTCAACATATTCATATGATTTGATGTCAAACGGATTTATGATGAAGATTGCAGTGTGACATCCGGTGTAAACATCAAGAACAGACGAATCTAGTGCACCAAATTGATGTTTACCAGGTCCACCTGCTTTTTCTATAGTTTTTTTTGAAATATTATTAATACTTTGTAATTTAATACTTTTATCCTTACTCTGCTCTACAACAATTCCTTTATCTACAACATCCCATACTTCGACACGAACATTATCTGGACAATTTTTCATGTTCCAATTTATTGTTGTTGTCTGTATCTCTGGGGAAGGTGTATATGTTCGCAAGAATCCAGCACCTTGAAATCGTTTAAATAATGATGTTTTACCAGTATATCTTTCCCCTCGCAACACAATCTTCATATTATATTGTAACCCCTTAACAAACCTACTTCGCACTGCTTCATCACTTTTAATTATAGACTCTCGACGAACTGTATCTTCAGATACACTACTAAGAGCATCATCTACTTTTGTATCTTTGCTTTCTTTCGTTTCTGCATTGCCCATTTCTGTTGATACAATTATTTATACCAACTCACTGACTTCCTAATTCACTTATTCACTCAGGTTATTACCTTCAGGCATGAGCTACCTACCTCTATCTGAGTCGGAAAAAAGTTTTCAAAAAACTTAGATTTTTTTGGGTACCGGGTACCGGTTCGGTCACCGACACAGTGACACCCGTCGACAACACTTCCGCTTCCTTTTGTATCTCAGCGCCTTCAATACATTGTATATTCTCCGGAATGGATATGCTTATTTGCGTATGTTTACTTATTCCTTATTCCGTAAACATAAGAGAAAAAGTATATCCATTCCGGAGGATATATATACAATGTGTCGAAGGCGCTGAGAATACAAAAGGA
>JACCDO011962588.1_pt1 | contig 11179 bp, 9 predicted proteins | sample 7446101 | NCBI WGS metagenome assembly JACCDO01 (sample SAMN15323440, study PRJNA562643) | freshwater metagenome | isolation source: river surface water | place: USA:Blue River Watershed | collected 2017-08-16
CCGGTAATGTACCGGAGCGTTTCGCTCAGAATCGCTCCGGGAATTTCGACAAGAAAGAGATTAAAAGGTACAGATGTCCATTCCGGAAGACATTGTGCACTTCCTGGAGTCGTGCTCGTTGGGCGGTCGTGTCTCACTGCTGCGCAAGAACCTGGTTTACAACTTCAGCGACGGAATATTGATCGCTGAAATCATACATTCAAAATTTCCTAAAATTGTACCAATACACTCATTTCTTGATATATCGAATGCAGAAGGGAGAATAAGCAACTGGAAGTTGCTAAATGACAAGGTTTTGTATCATTTTGATATTAATATGAGCGATTACGAAATTGATGCAGTTATTAGAAGAGTTGTAACAAAAGAAAAAATCATAGCATTTTTTCGATTAATACGTGACAAAATGTATGAATTTGAAGATAAATATCACGATTATTTGTCTTCCCAGAAATTATTGTCGAAACAGACGCAGATCTTACAGCTGCTTGAACACAAAGCAAATGTCAACAAGGTATCATTCCCTCTAATTACTTGATTAAATTTATTCACACCGATGCTTACTTATGCCTATCGCATTCACTAGGTTGCAAAAACAATGAATGATGAAGAGATTGAAAATTTGTATAAGAAATTTGCTTTGAAATTAAGAAAAATCAGTGAAAAATCAACAAAAGAAAGTGATGAATTGCAGCGTAAAAGTGATTATTACGACCAAACACTAACGAAATTAAAGGAGGAAAATACAAAGGAGTTGGAGAAGCTGAAGCTGCGTGTGCATCAGTTGAAGGTGGAATTAAAAGAAATTGAAGATGGTAAATTTGCCGTTGATGAAAAAGGAGAATATAAAGCATTGTTCCCGGATGCATCCAAGGTACTCATTCATTCATTCACTCACTAATTCATTTATTCAGATCAGTTACTCACGACTTTTTTTGTTACAGGCGTTAGTCCCTAACAGTACCATGGAGCATCTGATTAAAGAGATCTTAAATGTCAAAATTGAATCAAAAGATGGTGACTCGGAGTCTAAGGGCTCAGACAGTGTGGGTAGTACATTGCGCGTAAAAGATGATAGTAAAAAGAAGAAAGCGAATTTGCCATCCTCATTCTTTGATGAAAATGAGATACTCAATTCAATGGAAGCCTGGGAAACCAAAGCAGCGAAACGCACTACAGCGACGAAGGGCAATGATGATGATGACGATGACGATTCATTATTTTTAAAAGACACAGATACTGTTGATATGGATGATACCAAGAATGAAAGTAAACATATTCGCATCCCAAAGATGCATTTAAAGGCGGAACATATTGAGAACACGTCAGTTGATGGTGTGGATAATACAATTAAGGACCAGTATGTATTAGAATCATCAGCACAAATAGCTAAAGATAGACAAGAAAAAGATTACATGGTGCTGTCTAAGCTCCCGCACACTGGCCCAGTCGTCACTCATCAGAGGGTATACCACTCTAACTTCCGAAAGTACTACTACGTCGATGTGACTTCTGGTGCATCAAGTTGGGTTCCACCCACGGACGGCATCGTGCAATGCACAGATTCAGGCAGGAAAGATTTCTTCTCAATAGTTCAGAACGGAAAGGTGATAGAAAACAAGTGGTCGTTGTAATTTTATAGATATTTCTTTGTTATTATGTTTTTTTCTTTTATTCTGTTGGGGTATTTCCACACCGTCGTTGTCGTCATCGACACTGTTTCACCGAGGTAAGGGCAACATGCTCCTTCTGGTGCGCTTGTTGTGTCTGTTGGGCGCCGTCAATGGCTTCTTCCTGTTAAGGACTTCCTGCCGCCGCGGCGCTGCGACTACCACGAACTGGGCTTTCAGTAATTTCGGTGATGATGTTAATAGGAATAATTCATTATCAAGGGCATTTGAAGGCGATAAAAAACGATTTATTGTTGATGAAGATGGTAGTAATAGTAGAGGCATTATCCCTACTGGCTCATTTCTTGTAGACAATAATGAAAACTCGAACAAAATTGTGAAAAATGATAAAATACGTAGTCCAAATGCTCAGAAGTATTTCAATATTGTGGATAAGCTCACACCCAATGACATGATTGCGAAGTTTGCTACTACTGCACCTAAAAACGTGCAAGAAGCAGCAAAAAGTACAGTAATGACGATATTAGGATCATTACCTAACTATGCACTCGACGCTGCTTTAATAACAACCAGCACAAAATTAGCTAATTTATTGTATCAGATGCAAATGACAGGGTATATGTTCAAGAACGCAGAGTACAGAATGACATTAACAAGATCATTGAAAGGCTTGCCTCGATTGCCAGCCCCTGCATCATTAAATAAAGGAAATATTACCGTGAATCAATTAGATAATATATATAGTGATGCTAACATACAATTGAGGGGTAGCAATGGAGAGCAAGTTAGTGTTGCACTATCTGAATTGACCGGCGCTTTAAGTAGAGAAGTTCAAGATTTGCGGCAAGAATTAGCATTGATACGTGGCGAAAGAGAAGCCGAGTTAAGATCAAACTTATTGACATACATCCAAGCATTACCAGACAATGAACTTAGTAAGTTAACGTCAGACATGTCCCAAGATATCGTGGATTCAATCCAAATGTTAGTAGATGCATTAATGGAGAAATTGGGAATAGATACATCAGGTCCAGAGGTAGTAGTGCAGCAAAGCATCGGACCGTTAGCGCAGTTATGTATGTGGCAAATGGTTGTCGGATATAAATTAAGGGAATTAGAAGTTTTAGATAATGGAATGACCGACTGAAGCAATGGCTATGCGTAGCAGCCGTGTATATAGAACATCAAATATTGTGTTATGTAATAATCTACAACAATTACAATTTAATATAAAATACATGGTCTCTTAGAAGTAATAAAACCAATTGAAATACTTCCTATTCAACTTGGTGATATTTTCCTTGGCATCCCGGATTCCCTGGTGGATGTCGTCGATGGACATCTCCGTACTACTCATCTTCAGCTTCATATTCAATTCTTTTATCAGATTTTCGTAATATTGCTTTTTGGTTTTAGCTTCTGATATCTCCAAATTTTTCTTCAAATTTTGATTTATTTTGCCACTAACCTGTGTGTACTTGTGCAGGACATTCAGTGTGTACGTGGCTTTGATTTTGCTGTAAATGTGAATTCCGTACATCCAATTGCCGGTGAAATTGGTAATACTGTCAACATCGATCTCATTTTTAGTTAGATTTAATTCCTTGTATGCATAGTGATCCCACATAGATGGTACGAGGTTTAAAGTTGCAATGGTAGATTTTAATGAGTCGTTTTGCTGGGTGGATTTGCTTTCGGTTAAAACAGCAGAAGTTGTCGTAGGCGAGTCAAGGAATGAAATGTCGTGGATACTTTTTCCATACTTTTCAACTACTTGGTGCTCTAGTGCGCTATATGACATCAATCCACTAATACCAGTCAACTCCACTTTTTCTTTATTCTCTAAAGTTACCGATACATTAACGGGTAACTGTTGTGTATGCAATGCCTTTTTGACATATATCAACTCTTCTCTATCTTCTTCATCAAAACCATAGTATTCTCGCACAAAGTCAATATACGATGGGAAATATTCCTCCACTATTTCTTTGCCTTGTTTAGAGTTCACCACGACCGTCGTGAGAAGTATCAAGAAGGTCGAAGGGAAGACTATGATGCCGTAGCGTTTTAACCAATTTTTACTTTTTAATTCTTTTGCAATTGCAACAGCTTTTTCATCAGTACTTAATTCTGTACTCAGCTTTCGATGCCATGCGAATGCGCGGGTACCAGCCACTCGTGCTCGATGCCACATTGCTTCTGCTTCTTTCTTGGTTGCAATGAAAAGTTATTTACAAACCAAAAACCGGTCCTAAAAATTTTGACCAGTGCCCCGTTCCACACCTGTCGCAACCACTGGATAAGACCTCGGGACTTTACATAAGCGTCCTATAGGCGTCAAGGTTTGCATAGAATTTGCCGTCGGGGATTTGGCAAGTCGGGGTTAGAACGGCACAACCAGTCACTCATCCACACCCAACGCGTTGAGAGTCGTCCTCAAAAAAATATGGGGTATCCGCAAGTATGCAGTGTGAGGTTGGTAAGGTTTAATTCCAAAAACATGTTATTATTTCTGATACAATCAAAAAAATAATGCGCTATGCAACGCCCTACTGGTACATGACTTCGGTTACTGTCTCATTGCCCATGCTTACCATTTCGGTGACTATTTTACTGATATTCATGATGTAATAAGGCTGCTTCGCTCCTTCGTCAAGAATTGGCAAGCAATTCCTCATTTGCAGGGTAGATACTGATGTATATGGCAGTAGCGCCCTTGGCTTCCATATCACATACAGCTCATCCCCGACCATACCATTCCAAAAGAATAATGCTAAACGGCCATATTTCTGTCTCAGATTTTGAATAAACTCTTCTTGTAACGGACAGTACACTGTTTGGGATTCTTTGACCACTAGCTGCTTCAAACTTGTGGCATTCTTCGTTGAGTTCGCAAATAATTCGCACTTCGCGAAGGGTGGGATCGCGTCAGCAGAGCTCTTTTTTATACGAATGTTCTTATTGAATTTGAAGATGACGTTACTGGCTTGAACAATCGCCTGACTCTTGACCGACAGATCTTGGTCGACTCCTTGCTGCAGCAGCGACGCGGTAGTTATGGTATTTCTCGCTGATTGTATCATGTACATGAGTACCTCCTTCTCTGGTAACTCGACGGTGCTGTTGGAGAGGTCATCCACACCAGTAGTGATGTACATGGCGGGTAAGTTCTTTGGCTTATTTTGCAACGTAGACCGATACTCCATGACAATACTGACGCGATGGCTGCTGGTTAGAGTCCCGGTGATGTCCACAATCAACGGGTCATTCTCCCAATCCCATTCAGCTAACTTCTTCAATGTTTTATGGAATCCAGATGACGCGGATGATGGTGGGTATATTGAAAGCGGGTCCAAATACACCGAGGCAGTCAATAACTCGACGGCTTCTGTACTCAACTGACCAGTGAACATATGCTGATGCAACCATAAACTCATTAACTTGACTGCATTTGGATATGATGGAAACTGTGAATGCAGAGATCTGATGTGGTTGTGGTGAATGGTGAGGTAGCGTGGGTTCATGGCTCCACGACCTAGTGACGCATCTAATAAGTCGTAATCCCTGATGAATACAAGACGGAAGAGAAAGCCATCATACATCACATCTAAACAATCCAGATGTACGACGGACTTAATCTTGAATTGCTCATACAGCAATTGCGACATCTTGATAGCCAATGCTTGCTTCACTTTTTTCACCGCCGCGGTCTCTACTGGCCACTTGTTACTGGATTCGTACTGCGCATAAATGACTAACGGATTGACTAAAAGAGAGATAACAGTGCCATATGCCGCCTTCAATGCCTCTTTACTACCATCTACAATCGCATTCTTCTGTGGCGCGACCAAGGACGTGTACCGCAACTGCTGGCATGAGCCCATTAAGTTATCAATACCAATTGGCATGCCATTTAGCTGCGATGTTATAACTGATCTTAACTTATCTAGTGACTCGACAGCATGACTGTGTTGACGATCTGCAGCAGCGGAGAGGGAGTGCTCGTTGACACCAACGGTCATAGCAGTCTTCTGTATTTTACTACCGTCTGCGCCGCATAATTGATGCAAGTGATGGCCTAGAATGTAACGGATAATCTCTTCTAGTATTTGCTCCGCTTGATAACCAGACTGGCTGCTATTGCCCCAAACAACTGCTTCCACTATTGTACCATCATGAAACCTACGCAACTCACTTTTAGGACCCCAAAAGCCTTTAAACTCTTCCACTTTAGCCATGTCGTCAGCACTGGGACCCTTGTCAACTCGCTGGTGAACCTTGTCTTTATTCAGCACCAAACCCACGCTTATTCTGTAATTTATTGCTGGTAGTGATGTGTGACTACTACTGCTTAGGGTGATACTCTCCGACCCCAATGAAGGTCGGATGTACGTGCGAACGGCCACCACTCTGTCGCCTAGAGCTTTCTCGAGGATTTTCTGCACTAATTCGTTCAGATTATAGTAATGTGGTATGTCTTCTAGCTCGACCAACTGCTGCAATAGCTTTGGGTTCATATTAATGTGATAAAATTCATCATGGCGATCATAAAAGGACTTAGGGGTTATGAACACCGCGTGAAACGCTTTGCCGTCGTGATCATCATTGATGATGGTGTACGTGTGTCTCGCTTCATCGCGCAGATCTGCTAAAGAGGCTTTAGACACTCTCCATAACAAGTTATATGCAACAGTTTTGCCTTCGATTCCAACGATAGGATGCACTAATGATGCTGCGGGAGATGCAATAGTGGTAACCGTTGAATTTGACGCGGTAGGAACCATGTCAACAGTAGAGAAATCCATCATTATACCCGTTAGATCATGGTCAACTAAGAACTTCATCGTCACCAAAAATATTCCGTATGCAGTGGACTGGTTGGTCACTTTCCTCATTTGATACAAATAGCATACTAGAAGCGCTATGGTGTGCCCATCAATACCGTCCACGCTGTAGCGAAACGATCGTTGAGTCAGCCATATTTTTAACAAGACAATAGCGTCTCTCACTGCAGGACAAGCCTTAATAATGGTCGTCAAGATCTGATGGTGCACATTGAGACTCAAGTCTTCGAGTATTGCCAAGTTGTAGAATGGGGTTGGTAGCAGCGTGCTAACGTCGAGGGAGTCGTGTTGATTCCTACTCTTGTTGTCTTGAATTCTGTCCATCCACTCCTTGGGTCTTATATTATTCTTGGTTGCTCTTAGTTGATTGACGTTGAATGATTGAGTGGAGGGACTAACAAAGATACGAATCACCACCTTCTTTTTAGTAGATGGCGTCAGTGAGATGATTGGTTTTCGATTATCACCTTTGAAGTATGCGTAACTGACACGGTTATCTCCGTCAAGCAATAGGTTGGTGGCATTTTTGATTAATGCTTCCGTTATCGCTACCAAATATAGCTTCCTTTTATCAAAATACAAATGATTCAAGATGTCTCTCTCCTCCATGCAATCCGCTGGCATCGTCAAGTTAATGTCTATATTAATGAATGGTATCGTGTCGGTTTGCAGCTTGCTCGAGCCAATAATATCGATGGAGCTAGGTGCTTTAAAGTCTATGCTGGTATCAGAACTGTTATAACCAGTAAGAGTAACTACATCCTTTGCGTGCTTAACACTGGCTAACCAATTGCTAGTGTATGTCTTGCTCTTCATACCCTTGATTATTTCGGTGAATGATTGAACCCAAGCTTTTATCTCCTTCTTGTCGAGAATAGATGATGACTTTACTTCATTTAACATTTCAGTTATTTGCAATTGCATTAAATTCGACTTCATTAATATTTCTGTTGATCTTAGTGCACTTTGTTCATCCTTTGTCGGTAATCCTTTGGATTTCTTCTTACTCTGCTTCGAATTATCATTTCCCCTGGTAATCTGCATCTCGTTATCCTCATTGGCCTCACTTTCACTATCCTCACTATCACCACTATCCTCACTATCACCACTATCGTCACTGTTGTCATTGTCATCACTATCCCCAATTGCATCCTCTTCGTCGTCTACATACTCATATTCCTCCTCAGACTCTACTGGAGGCGCGCTTATTTTACGCTTTTTACTTGTTTTATCGCTCATATTTTTGAGTTCGATGCAGACTATAGGATGAGTAAGTGAAGGAATAAATGAAAGTACGAATGAGTTAGTGAATGAGTCCATGAGAGAGTAAGACTAGGTAAGTTAGCGATAATGCATGAGTAATTACGACTCAATCATTGACTGAGTGATTGCGTGTGGGTAAGCAATATGAGCGATTGAGTGAGTGAGTGAGTTATTGTGTGCGGGTAAGTCAGTGAGTGAGTGAATGAGAGTCTGAGTGAATGAGTGAGGGAGTCACACCTTTTTGTCTTGCGTGTATATTATTTTGGTTTTGATTGGTAGAAGGTACCTCCAGGGCCGGAATCGCTGAAAAGGACTCGCCACCGACACCGCCGACAGACACAATATCACTTTTCAAACAGTTATAAATGATGGTAGATCGGACAATAGTTTGCACTTAGTTCGCACATTAATACGCATTAAGGTCGCGCGTTAGTATGCACTAAGTCGAACATATGTCGCGCTGTAGCACAAGTACATCTTACTCCGTCACGAGAAGCGGGAAACGGTAGATGGTGGGTCTTAAGCTTAATTTATTCACAAATACATACAAAAACGCAACTAGTTGCGGCTATCTCTATGGCACTTCGTTCACCGACCTGATACTGCCGTACGGTGACAGATCATTGTAGCATTTGGGGAAGACTGCTTCGACCGCATCCTTCGCAACGTCTTTGCAGTAAGGGTTCGAGCTGACAGATACTTCGGCGCGGCGCTTGACACAGTTTGGCATGCCATTGTTGATTTGAACTTTTCCGCGCAGTAATTCCGGGACAAAATTGCACTCGCCTGATATAGTTGATGCTCTTACTTCAGTGCATGCATGATGCAAACAGTTCTTCCAATCTAATTTCGACTTGCACATGTCGTATGCATGGACAAGCTCGTGTATGACTGTGTGCTGAAATATATTCTTATTATACGGTTTATTCTGACATAATACAATTTGTGGTTTGTAGTCCTTATTTTTCTCTGTTTCTACTACAAATCCTCCTGATATATCCCCATCACATTTACGACAAACCATGAAATCAGTTGGTATTTTACATCCTAATGCCGTAATACTATCAATCAATTTATGCACCGTGATATTGGTGCGCATGGTTTCATCTAAATAACTCACACATCTATCATGATATCGTTTATCGTCTTTACTTGTAGCAGCTGTTTCGCCGCTTATATTAGCGTCGGTCATTCAAACAGTGATCCACTCTTACTCACTCACTCACTCACTCTCAGTCTCCAGAGTCTCAGTCAGACAGTCTCAGACTCACACAACCACTGTGGAAATGCTAATCCCTCCGATGTTTGGCGATTTTCGTCCACCAGTGATGAGATAATACGGAATAGAGAGGAAATGACGGAGGATGAACAGCAGATCAAGGTGCGCGTGCAGTTCGTCACAAAACACGAGGAGCTGCGGGTCGCGGAGACACCCTTTGCCATCCCAGTTTCGCTGGGTCGCTCGGGAATGTCGGAAGTAATTAATCATTTTTTAGAGTTAGAATCACCGCAATCATTTGATTTTTTAATACAAAATAGACTTGTTAGGACTTCGTTGAAGAAGTTTATACGCACTCATCAATTGAATACCGAAGATGTTATTGTTATAGAATATATGCCTGCTATTAGTTTATCAGATGAAGGTCAAACAGTTGATGCACCTGCATGGGTGGGTAGTTTAGTGCTTGATCATAGTAATCATGTAATAGCTGGATGTTATGATGGCCAAATACAAGTATTAAATGATAAAAAAGATATTGTAACTAGCATACAATTGCACCAAGAACCTATTCGTTGCATGACTATGTTCAGTGATTCATCGGCGAAATATCTCGCTACTGGTTCCAAGGATCAAACAATTAAATGTTGGAAAATCGATAATCAAAAAGCGGGAAAGAAATCTTCATACTCAGTGGTACAGCACAGCAACCTATCTGGGCATGTGAACAGCGTCGAATCTTTAACTTACAATAATGATAATATTATAATTTCTGGTGATTATAGTGGCAATATATTTGGTTGGAGTACCAAGATTAATCATGACAATGTAGAAGAGACAAGTGTGAAAAAGAAATCTAAAGGCAATAAAGGCGATAATAATCCAAGCATAATTGATAGCAAACCAATCTTAACAATACGTGGACATGCTCAATGTATCAGTGCATTGCAATGTCCAGCATCGAATAACAATCAACTTTTCTCTGCATCGTGGGATCATACATTGAAAATATGGGATATTGAAAGACAAGATTGTGTCACTACATATGGTGGCGGGAAAGTGATTACGTCATTAGATTACTCACAAAATAACAATTTAATTGCTACATCTCACCCTGACGGTAGAATACGAATGTGGGATACAAGATTAAACACTGACAACACAAGCGTTCAATCATTTACTAATTCATCGAGTACTAAGCAATGGATATCGCAAGTTAAATGGAAATCTAATGCGGATAGTGTATTTGCATCAACTGATTACGATGGTGCACTTCGCGTCTGGGATTTAAGATCTAATGTTCCATTAATTACGAATGAAGTACATAATGGTAAAGCATTGTGTTTATTGTGGCATGAAAATGTTATTCTCTCTGGTGGCTCGGATTGCACCGTGCAGTACACGCCATTAGTCATTTAATATATTTTGTATCTCATAAGTACATAGCATTATTATTTTATAGTTTTTTATAAAGACTCGATGGAGTAACCACAAAATTTAATGTCTGATCATTTTCATCCATAGGTACTTCGTCATAAACCTGCTCATCAAAGCCAATACCAATTGTTACAGGTAATTTCTTTCCATGTATAATATTACTTTTATTAATGCTGTCGATAAAGTAGTCATAATATCCTTTCCCATGTCCCACACGGCCACAAGTTTTATCAAATGCTACTGCGGGAACAATTATCCCATCAATTGTGTTTAAATATTCTTCTTTCATATGACTTGATGGATCAGCAATCGGTGGCTCGGGAATGCCCCATTTGTTTCGAGGAAATGTTTCAATTTCTTCATAATTTTGCAAGCGATACATTATCATATCGGTGTGTTTCCTACCAATAATTTTTGGTATGTAAACAGTTTTCTGATGTTCCAGTAAGTATTTTATCAAAGAAAACGTTTGCACTTCCTGTGGCATCGATAAATAAATACAAACAACCGATAACTTGTTGAAATCTTCTAATTCTGTTAATAAATTGTGTACAATAGCACTTTTATCACTTATAAAACTAGTAGGAAGTGATTTCAGTCTCTCAGTCGTTGCAGCTCTGAAGTGACTCTTCCGCTCGGCCATCGAGCTGGCGAGTGATGAGGTAGCTAATGAGGACATGAGTAAGAAGGTGGTGGCTGCTGCCGGGCGCCAAAAACAGTGTAGGAGAATCGCCATTTCTACCAACAACAAAAATTATTAAGGTACAAAACAAAAACCGGTCCTAAAA
>JACCDO010322915.1_pt1 | contig 11176 bp, 14 predicted proteins | sample 7446101 | NCBI WGS metagenome assembly JACCDO01 (sample SAMN15323440, study PRJNA562643) | freshwater metagenome | isolation source: river surface water | place: USA:Blue River Watershed | collected 2017-08-16
AGTAGCGCTCTTAGGGGCGCTTCTTTTATGCTCTATTTTGTCCGATGAGACAACCAATGGACATTTGTTAAGACAACTTATGAACATGGGAGACATACAAAGATCTCTTAGAGAGTGGTCTGATTTCTTTGATATCCCTTTCGGGACATTCAGAAATTGGGCTTACAAGTTAAAGAAGCGATCGCCCTTCTATGAGTCTGATGCGCGAATCATTGCCGCTTACGGTGCTGGTAAAGCGTCTAGGGCTAGAGGAAATACCGCGAACGCAGGAAAAAGAAACTATACAAACGTTATGGAGCGATTGAACTAATGACTGAGCAAGAAAAGGAAGCGCTAAAGCAAGGACAATCTGGGGCAAAAGCAGCTAATACAAACAAGAAAAACACTCGTAAAAGCGCCGAAACTGTTGCTGCAACACCCGATCAAGAAATTTCTGTTGGGTTGCAAGTAATAAATGCTCAAAACGCAGTACAGCAAGGGCTTTTGAAAACTGCACAAGCCAATTCTGATGTGTTGGCTAATCAAACCCTAGCGTTAACCCAGAACTTAACCAGCTTAAAGGTTGTAACTGGTATGGCAAGCATCTTTGAGGGTGACAACAATGTTGCCGAGGTAACGACAGCTTTTTTGTTTGGTACACCTCAATCTGGCTTCCACATCGCAGACGCGATCGCAAACTTGGAAAGCTCGCAACCCCTGCTACTACAAGCGATCGCGCCAAAACAACTAACAGCAGCGTAGTACTAGTGAACACCATGAAACCACTGCATAAACTATGGAACTTTTTAGGAGGAATGGCTCTAGGTGCTGCTGTTGGAGCAGTGACTTCTTATGGTGTTGCTAGTAGTTCTGATTACTTCAGGAACATCCGATGGGTGTCTGCGATTACGTCTGGAGTCGGGATTCCAATAGCTTTAGTGACTTATAGCCGTTTAAACAAAGCCTGCAAGGTAAAACCAACTCAGTTAGATCTTGATAAAGCAGTTTTGGAGCAGCTAAAAGCAAAGCTAGAAAACAGCAATATTAGTCCATCCGACAGGCTAAACCTAGAGCCAGTGATTGCGCTGTACGAGAGTACGGTCGAAGCGCAGTCCATAGACCAGCAAACCACGCTATACCAGCTTCTTAGCTGATTGGGATTATGACCAATACAGGCGAATTTATACCAAAACCCATGCCATTACCACCCCTTCCTAAGATCAATATTCCTGAGCCTGTGGAAGGGGAAGAGGTAAAAGATGCTCCAAAAATCGATTTAACAACCGTTGATACTGTCCCAAAAAAAGAAGAAAAGCCAACGGAAGACCAGATCAATAGCTTTAAACCCTTGTTATTCGTTGGACTTGTAACTGCGGTTTTAATGGGGGTTTCTTGGCTCCAAGGCACAAAAACTGTGTCCACAGAGATCCAAACAGCACAAACGCAACCTCAAACAGCATCGGCACTAACTACACCTGTAGAAGAAACGCCTAAAGCTAGTCCTAAACCGTTGCCTATGCCTGAAAGAGATCCTGACAAGGCTCAACTGAACTTATTGCTAATTGCATATTCAGTAGAAGGATCTGATGCTCTCAATCAATTAGTTGAGGCAAGGGCATCTTTTCTTAAATTTGAAGGTCAACAACTAGCGATCCGAAATCCAATATCCTACCCTGATTATCTAGTCAAGCAATCAGAAAAAGTCGATATTGAACTAGCAAATTTAGTAAAAGCAGATCAAACTACTCTTACTGGTACTGACGCTCAGATAGCGATCGCTAGCAAGTCGCTTGTTAATTCCCTAGCCGTAGCTCTTGAATTGATTCGGTATAAAGTGGCGATCGGACAAATGACTCCCGAAGATGTTCCAGAGTCTCTAAGATCTCGCATTATTCCTACTGCCAAATCTCCTTATATTTTTCTTGCTGCAAGATCTAGGGATTTTTCAAACATCAAGGATCTAAACAAACGCAGTTTACTGGCAGACCGTGAGCAAGAACTTAAACGAATTGCACAACAAGAACAGCAAAATTTGCAAGCGGTTCAAAACGGTAAAGCCTCTTTGCCAACGCCTAAAAAGGAGGCTAAGAAGTGAAATTTATCACTCCTAACGCAACCCAATCATCATTGCTAGGCATTGGTGCTTTAGCTGTTAATGCTTTGCTCCTATGGTCAGCGTCAATGGTTCCAGATGTAACTACAGGTATTACAGGATTTAATGATCGTGGTGAGCCTGTGATTAGCCGCATCGAAAAGCCAAATCGCAGTAAGGGATTATACCTAAGCGCGGTCGCTGGTTCTGTTGTTGCTGGTATTGCACTGGTTAGGGCTAAAGATAAAAATGGCAATCGGGTGATTAGTAAATCTACTTTGGGCGATGACATTAGCTCTACTTCAAAGCTAGTTTCTAACAATGCGATTTGCGCCTTAGAGTTTGTATCTTTCCGTGGTGCAAAATTCCTGTTTGGTAAGCACTCCGTAGCCCGAAATGTTGCAGTTAAGGTTTTGCCAGTTGAGATTCGCGATCGCTTAAGTGAAGCGGTTACTCAGAAAGATTGGTTTGCACAATTCCTAGAAGAACGCCGCCATTATCTAATTTGCGGTTCTACTGGTGACGGAAAATCTATGCTGCTCAATGCCATCATCATTGAGTTCCTGAAACGTGCTAGCGGTAATACTAACGCTGATGGTACGGGCAAAGATCGCCTCTCAATTTGCGATATTAACTATGGCAAAAGAGACGATCAAGGAAATCTAAATACTTGGATGGATTTAGATCGGGCGTTTATCAGTGCTACAACCGATGAAATCATGGCTACTGTGCGATCGGTAGTCGATGAGCTTAGACAACGTAGACAGGCTGATATTGATAGCGCTACTGCCAAATCCAAAGGCGATATCAAAGGACATGAAAGGCTAGAGGCGATCGCCGCCAAGCGTGGCAATATTTTGCTAGTAATTGAGGAACACATGAGCTTAAGGCGATCGCTTTTAGGTGTGGATAAAGAAATCCTCAAAGAGTTTGACAGCGCTCTAAATGAGATTCTGCTTTATGGTCGTGGTTACGGGGTAAAAGTTCTCATTGTTTTGCAATATCTCAACGCAAACGATAACGGAATTAACCTCGGTGAACGCGATCAAATGTGCATCATTTTGCTTAAGTCAATGGCAGTTCAAGCGAAGCAAGTCGAGAAGGTCTCAGACAAACCACAAGAATTAGTTTTGCAGTTTACTGAAGCTCTCAAAAAGTTTAAGTACCTTGCACTAGTTCAATTTGGCGGCGCTAATCCTAAGATTCGCAAAATTCCTGATCTCTCTTGGGTTAGTAGTGTGTCTTTACAATCACCATCCGATCCTGTGTCCGATTGGTGGAATCAAGTATGGACTGAAGCTAATCAGCAATGGATTATCGATACATTGTCATCAAACAAAAGTCCTTTGTCTTCCGCAAAAGAAGTTAGGAGTGAATTTAAGGCTCGGTTCAAGATTGAACTAGACAACGAAGACGCTCGATATGTGCGATTAAAGGCGGCGATCGAGCAAATAAAAGCACAAACTAAAACATTAACAACGGTATAGAGACATGGCAGAACACGGCGGCGGCAAAGATCCTATTAGTAGTCTTGGTTCAACCTTGTTGGGTGGAGCTATGGGTATTTTTACTGGAATTTTTGTACTAGGTACGGTGCTAGGAATGATTACAGGGAATGCTCCCATTAGAGCAGGGCTATTTGATGTCTGGGCATGGGGTCAAATGGTAGGAGCATGGATTAATGCTGGTGGAAATTCAGGAGTGCAGACCTTTGGAGATGAGAAGTATTTTCAAAACTCTAAAAAAATAGGCAGTGATACAAAGCCCGATCAACGCCTAATGCAACCTAGTCGAACCCCTAGTACTATCCTCCCTACTATCCTCCCTACTAGTACTCAATCAACCAACGATGCAAACATAAATGCTACTCAGGTTAATAGCTCAGCCCCATACGAAGATTCAAATGACGATGGTGTTATTAGTCCTGAAGAAATTGCAGCGCAAAATAAAGCGCGATCGCGATGAGTATCAGCACTATATGCAAAGTCACTGGAGCCGTCACAATCATCTGGTTTATTGGCGGCTTTGAGTTTATTCCTAAACTCATGGCAGATATAGGGCAATGGGATGGCGTTGATTCTGTTAATCGGATATTCCAAGCAAGCGGTCGGGCGATCGCCTCTCAATGGGATAAGAAGATCGGCAACGCTAAACCATTGCCTGATACTCAAAATAAAGTTTTAGGCGAGAAAATCTGCAAACCAAACACGGTTACGCCTAACGCTCGATTGCCTCTCAAAGTTTATGAAGAGCATGAAAGAGCGATTAAACTCAAAGTGCGATCGCCACTCATGGACAAAAATCAATATGTGTTTTGCGAGTGGAAAGATAACGCTTGGGGCGGACGAACATTAGGGCATAACGAATTAGTTTATATTCCCGAATGGAAAGAGGCTCAAGGCAAAGCCTTAATCACCAACTCCAACTCATTCCCCACTAACCCCGAATCATCACAGCATAGAATAGTGAATCTCGACGATGGACAGCCAATTAAGCCCTAAGCAAATTCAAAAGATTGAGAAAATAATGAAGGCTTACGAGTCGGGTCATCTCAATGAAAAGATTTTGCTTAAGGCTGTCCACAATATCGGTGAGCATCACTCAAATAAAGTGATGGAATACCTGATAGTCGTATTGATTATCGTGTTTGGCTACTTGCTATATACTGGCTTCTTCAAAGTTGCACAGGTCAAAGTACCTGAAGTCTCCTTACCAGAAGTCAGTACTAGCAAAATCAAAGGCAAAAAGCCTAACCTAGTTTGGAAAGATAATTTTATAGATGATTCCCCCGTTGGTTCCTATGACTTTACCCTAATGTCTGAAGGTGAAGTTAAAGGCGTAGCAGTTCCTAGTCCCTGTGATGGCAAAATCGTAGTATCTCAAGAGATGGGCGGCTATGGAAACGCGATCGCCATTGACTGCAAAACGCATAGATGGTTTATGGCTCATCTTGCCGAGAAAGGCTTACCCGTTGGCACTATCGTAAAGGAAGGCGAATTTATTGCAATCCAAGGCAGTACTGGTAATTCAACGGGAGAGCATATTCATTTAGAGATATCGCCAACGGGAACAGATAGACGGATTACAGATAGAGCAATTACTTCCCCAATTGTTTTAGATTACATTTCAAAAATTAGATGATAAAAATCAACTATCGCTCCTATATTCACTCTAAGGAATGGCGAAGCAAAACAAAACGATTCCACTCACTATTAATGCATCGTGATTGCCTAATTCCACTATTAAAAGCCAATGACATTCACCACATGACCTATCACGGATTAGGCAAAGAAATATTCATTATTGACGTAGTACCAGTCAGTAAATTTACTCACTTTTTCGCCGATCGCCTCCGTTGGTGTATGCCTTTCAATATGCTTCTCAGAGCATCCTGCTTATTCTGGACAATCGCCTTTATACCCCTCCATATTGTCAAACCGTTTTTAAAACTATGTCGATAGAGACTAAAGAGAGTGTGTGGGTTCTCTGTGATACAGGATCGGGGTATCAGCCTTATAGTTGGTTCAACTATAATTCGTGGCAAGACTCACAAAATACTGATATCCAAAAACTCAAAAACTATAAACATTGGCTTTCGATTTTTAATGATGTTTCTGGTTTTTATGTTGATATCTTTTATCCAGAAAATGCAAAGAATGGTAAGTGGTGTAAAGTTCTTGCGTTTCATCCCAAAGGACTATATCAACTCAAAAAGATGAGGTTTGATTCAATTACATGGATTCACGGTGAAGACGGATTATTTGCAACAGAAATATTAACTATTCTTGAGAAGTACTAAAACTATGTCGATAACATCATGGTCAAAGCAATCGCCAAGTAACATATCAATGATTACAGTCGTTTTAATTGGCGCGATTAGCCTAAATTTATACTATCGCGATCGCCCAAATACTGAAGCAGCAAATAATGTTTCGGATAATGGCAGTGCGATCGCTTCTCAAAATATCTCGCCTAAAATTAGAGCCTTTTTAACGGTAATTAGTTGGGCAGAAGGAACAGACGGGGCAGATGGATATAAAACTCATTTCGGCTATGAGAAGTTTGAAGATTTTAGCGATCATCCTCGCAAGGTAAAGTCAGCAAATGGGCATCACTCTGATGCTGCGGGTAAATATCAAGCGATGTCTTTTACGTGGGATCGAATTGCTAAAAAAATAGGGCTAAAAGACTTTTCACCAGCTAATCAAGATAGATTTGCAATTGAACTTTTAAAAGAGTGCGGCGCTTATGATTTGATTGAGCGTGGTGAAATTGAAAAAGCAATTATTGCAGCTTCACCGACATGGGCATCATTACCCAAAGAGGATGGGGGTAGCGTTTATTCTAATCAAAAAGCTAAGCCCATGCCTGCTTTGCTGCAAAGATATAAAGAAGCATTGGAATCGCAAAAATAACGCTATAATCTAGCAAGCATAGGGGAATAGGGCTTGCTAGATTTAACCTGTCCAAACTTTAGTATTTTTATCGGTTCCAGTGACATATCACTTCATGTCACTGGCTTTTCCTTTAGGCATCCACTAGCAGAACCATCTACACCGTTAATCTGGACAGGGCAAATAGAACTAGATTTAACCGTAGATACCAGCTTAGGCGCAACATTTTTTGACGATGAATTAAATCCCTCTCGCTGGCTGTCTGGTCTACAGCCTATCGATGTATATTTCAATGGAACCTATTGGCAACGCTTCAGGATTAAGCCTAGTGGTTATCGCTACGATCAGATCACAGGTCAAGCCGTAGTAGAAATAACAGATATTATCGGCATTTTGGACAGCTATCAACCCGCAGCAGATGCCCCTGAATTTAAGACTGGGATTACTAATCGTTGGACAGATTTAGCTGTAAATCTAATCCGCAAACAAGCCGAATTGATGGGCATAAGTGTCTCGTTACAAGCCCCTGTATTCAATAACGATGGCACATACACTGTCCCAAAAACAGTACGAGGCTCATATATAAAGGAAGCTCAAAAGATAGCAGGTGAGCGTCAATGGTGGATGTGGTGCGATAAAGAGGTAATTAAATGGGTTAAATATCCTCAGTCTCCTCAGTCTTTTGCATGGTCAAAATCTCGCAAGGAATTACTGACTTTCTCTAGGCAACAAGGCTTAGAGCCTGTGGTAACTGAAGTCACGGTTTCGGCAACGAATGAGCAAACAGATACTTGCAAAGAGAATTATCCAAGAACTTACTACACCTATGTTTCGGCTAACGTCGCAACTAATACGATAGGTGTTGTCACTTCATTGAGATATCAAATTATTAGCTCTAGGGTGACGGAAGATCGCTATGTGACAACTGATGCAGGGTTAGACGCTTTTCGATTTACGGTTGTACGAGGTTTAAAAAATCCAATATTTATCTTGCCTTTAAATATTGCTGGCAATAATGCACTCTGCTACCAGTTTATTGAATCTAATATTGTTGGTTTTTATAACTATGTAACTAAAGTATTTACCCCAAATGGTAATTTTATTGATTACACCTCAGCCATTGACTTCACTGGAAATGTTTATGTAAAAACAAAATTTGTTTTTGGGAATCCTGCTTTAGTTCTATTTGGTGGACAGGTTGATACAACTGGAAGAGTTACGGTTAATATTCCAGCCGTCAAAGGATATACCATAACTAAAAACGGTGGTTATGATTGGTGGTTGAACTACAACAAATCTGGGGCTTCATTTGATATCAATTGGCAAACTTTTACAGGATTGCTTGACGAAACTGATATTTCAACCTATGAAAATGTCCCATTTGATTCTCTCAATGCATCTAAGCTCTTAAAGCGAGTAATAACAAAGAGTGAACCTTGGGCTAAATTCCCTGACTTCATGGCTCAATTTGGTGTGAGTGAATGGCTGACAGTTGATGTTAGTAATACCAGACGCATCACCGAACGCACAACTGTAAAATACACTTACCGCGAGATTCAACGAGATGACATCATCGTGGCGCAAGGGGTGAAACTCTATGAGATCGAGAGCATTGAAGAGATTGTAGAAAGAGTATTTTTACTAAAGGTCGATCAAGGGAGTATAGGAATAACCTATAGACCCCTCCTAGTCCCCGCCGAACGCACTAAAACAACCTATGTAAAGGAATGTCTGAACCGATGGGAAGAGACAACGGAAATCCAAATCAACAAAGGGCAAAATAGCTCTACTCAAAATCTGGGATACCTATTTGAGACTAAAAAGACGGTTAAAGATGTATTCTCAATTCCTGAAATTGAGTACCGACCCGCACCCTATCCTGTAATTCAAAAGCCGTTACTAGCAAAAGTGCAGACCAACTATGCTGGGGTATCGCCTTTTGTGCAGTCGAGAGACTTTGTTAGTGCTAGCACCTTGACCAGCAATGCCGAACTTGCTGACTATGCCCGTTGGCTAGGCTCAGTGCGTTGGCAACGGTACTATAGCCGTGAGATCGCAAGTGGATATCAATCAACGCTTAGTTACTCACCTTTTCAAGGCGTTTATGCTGGTAATGGGGTGTTTATACGCGATCGCTTCGGTATTTCGCTAAATCGTGAGGGGGATTCATGGCAATTTGTTGAGGATTGCATCGGCAATAAAGTCGCTGGTATTCCAGAAATAGCAGCACCGCCGATCCCATTCCCTCCATTGCTGACTACAGCATTAAATATAGGCACAATTCCTAATTTAAGCGTAGTTGTAGACACTGCAATTAGTCCTATTAATTTAGCGGCTAGTGGCGGTACTACGCCCTATGTATTTAGCTCTAGTACGTTGCCATCGGGATTAAGTATTAGCGGTTCGCAAATCGTGGGGACTCCTACGACGATCGCGACTACATCAGTGACCATAACCGTGACTGATGCCCTTAGCAATACTGCTAGCACTACCTTTAGTCTTGCGGTATTGGCGGCTCCAAGTCCTGTATTTATTGTGCAGGAATCTATTGCAATTGATATCCCTCTAATCATCAATTCGAGTATTACTTGGGTTGATGGGTTAGAGATACCTTTGGAGATTGCGACTAACTTGGCGATCGTCTCTAGCCTCAATATCCTTGATGTGCCATTAGCGGAGGGCAATGCGCCTGATGTTATTGGCGATGGAGGAGTCGTTGAAATCACCAATATTATTGCAGAGGGTAATGCGCCTGATGCGTTTGGTGATAGTACTACATTCCCATCTGGTCAAGGAATGGTTGAGGTCAATCCGCCTGATGTTGTGGGTGATGGAGGGCTAGTTCCTCCTAGTCCTTGGGACACCCTAACAAACTGGGATTCTTTATCAAATTGGGATGATTTATAAAAATGGCAGTAACAGCAACTACTTACGCAGTCGCAGATATATCAGCACTCAAAGCGCTGACAGGACTCCCTAGCTCTGGCAGTGGCTTGTATTATGCTCGATACGTTGAAAAGATCGGGTGGCATGGCTTTGACCCAGATGCTAGCACGGGCGGTATAGCACCAAACACTGGTACAGGTCGATGGTTTCCACTTGAAAGGGAGACTCTAAGAGCTGATCGCACTTACTTTGTGCGTACCGATGGCAATGACTCAAACGCAGGTCTAGCAAATACTTCAGGCGGCGCTTTTCTAACGATTCAAAAAGCGATTGATGTAGCAGCTAGCCTTGATATGGGGATTTTTAATGTCACGATTCAAGTAGCAGATGGAACCTATAGTCAGCAAATCAAGCTAAAAACAATCGTAGGTAGTGGAACAGTTACTTTACAAGGCAATACAACAACACCTGCAAACGTAACGATAACTTCCGCTTCTTTCCCTACTATTACAAATGATACAAGCACATTATGGAATCTTAGAGGCTTTACAATTGCTTGTACTGACCCATCTTTTAAGATTGGGATTTTAGTAACTAATAATGGGCAAATCAGTTTTAATAATTTAGTTTTCCCCACCACATCAGGCGGCTATCATATCCTAGCTACTGGTAGCTCAAAAGCATCTTGTATTGGCGGCTCGTACCAAATTACAGGTGGATCTTTATATCATTTAATTGCTGAATTAGGAGGGCAAATTGATATTAGAAATACTACCGTAACTTTAACAGGGACTCCTGCTTTTACTGCCTATGCTTTTGCTCAAGGGTGTAGTCCTATCACCCTATTAAGCAATACTTACTCTGGCAGTGCTACAGGGTCGCAATACACTATTAGAGGGAATGCTGCTTTGTATAATGCGGGTGCTACTTTGCCCGGGAATTCGGGTGGAACCACAGCCACAGGAGGACAAGTATTCTAATGATTAACATCTCTCTTTTTACCGCCCAAAGTGGCGATTATGCCCCGATTATCAACACAATCACAAGTGATGATGCCCTTGTATTTGAGGCGATAATTAACACTTTAGACACTCACTCTCAAGGACAGAACTTAACGCTGCAAGACTATATCGCGCAAGGTATTTGCGTAAATATGGAAGGCGTTGATATTGCATCAATCGCAACACTTAAAGCGGTTGGAGTAATCGCAACTACCGATAATATCCACATCGGTCTAACACCTTTGGGTTATGGCTTTTATCAATCAGTTCAGGAGTAGAAAATGAATAATCGCACCACATCTCTAGCAAATATATTAAGCATGACTTCTTGCCTAGAGGACTACAACCTAAACCATCCTGTATTAGTAGAATTTTTGATTTCTGCAATTGGCGAAATTACTTTACAAGAAATTACGGATTATTGTACAGAGGCTTATTTATCAGAAGAAGCCAGAAGTAAGGGCTATGGCGAAGAAGATTATGAGTTCCGTCACGGATTTTTGATTGAAGTTCTAAAACCTATTATTCAGGAGTAATTAAATGGCACAAATCACCCTCTCATCAAACAATAATGACGCAAACCTCAGAGTCGCTTATGCAAATGCGATGAAGACAGTACTCACAGGCGGCTCTATCGTTGTCAAATCAGGCGGCGGTACTACCTTGGCAACCTTCACAGGGTTAGCATGGGGAACGCCTAATGCAACTTCAGGGGTGATTCCTCTGACGGGTTTGCCATTAATCGCTACCCCTGTAGCAACGGGTATCGCAGCGACTTATGATATACGAAATTCAAGCAATAATATCTCATGGTCTGGAGTTGC
>JACCDO010556676.1_pt1 | contig 11176 bp, 8 predicted proteins | sample 7446101 | NCBI WGS metagenome assembly JACCDO01 (sample SAMN15323440, study PRJNA562643) | freshwater metagenome | isolation source: river surface water | place: USA:Blue River Watershed | collected 2017-08-16
CACGCGATGCCGGCTTGGGGCTGGATGCCCACGGGCGCTTCAGCCATTTGAAAATCAACATGGTGGTCAAACGCACCACCAACCTGGACCAGATTCTGCCCATGGCGCGGCATTTTCACGGCTCGGGGATGACGCTTCGCTTCATCGAGTACATGGACGTGGGCACCACCAACGGCTGGCGCATGGACGATGTTCTGCCCTCCGCCGAGGTGATCCGTCTGTTGCAAACCGAATTTCCACTGGTGGCATTGGAGCCCTCTGCACCTGGTGAAACGGCTCAGCGCTGGGGCTACGCCAATGCGCTCGGACGGCACGACCCGGCGCTGGGCGAAGTGGGCGTGATCAGCAGCGTGACGCAGGCGTTTTGTCACGATTGCAACCGCGCCCGCCTCTCCACCGAGGGCAAGCTGTATTTGTGCCTCTTCGCAGGACAGGGGCACGATCTGCGTGACCTGCTGCGCAACCAGGCCACCGACGAACAGTTGAAGGCCGCCATCGGCCAGGTCTGGCAACAGCGCGACGATCGGTATTCCGAGTTGCGTGGTCGGCACACCCCGGGCCCAGCGGCGCCGCGACGCGTCGAAATGAGCTACATCGGCGGCTGAGGGCGCATGAACACACCCGCACTGGATCGACACAACATCACCGGTGTGATTCTGGCGGGTGGACGTGGCACCCGCATGGGCGGTGTCGACAAGGGCCTACAGGAATTCTCTGGCCAGCCTCTGGTGTGGCATGCCTTGCAGCGACTTCAACCCCAGGTGGGGTCGGTGATCATCAATGCCAACCGGCATCTGACGCGCTATCAGCAATGGGGCGTGGAGGTGCATCCCGATCCGCTGGAGGACTTCCAGGGGCCCTTGGCCGGATTTCTGATCGGCCTGCAAGCCGCCCGCACCTCGCACGTGCTGACCGTGCCCTGTGATTCGCCGCGTTTTCCGCTCGACCTGGCCCTGCGCCTGCTGACCGCCATGCATCAAGCGTCGGCTGACATTGCGATGGTCAGTGCCCCGGAGGTCGATCGACATGGCAGGCGGGTGTTACGGCCCCAGCCCGTGTTTTGTCTACTGTCGGTTCAGTTGCAGCACTCCCTGCAAACCTTTCTGGCTGCGGGCGAGCGCAAAATCGACCGCTGGACGGCACAACACCGCACCGTGCTGGTACCCTTTGATGCCCCGCAGGATGACCCTGCAGCCTTTGCCAACATCAACACCCTGGCTGAACTCAACGCCCTCCCCGCTGCCTCGTGACCCCCATGAAGTCTCTGGACGAAATCGCCGCTGCCTTGCAAGGCTATGACCCGCAAGCTCTGAGCGTGCCCCATGTGCTGGCGTTTCTGGATCAGCTCATCACGCCCCTCTCTTCCCAAGACGATCAGGAGTTGCCGATTCCACAGGCGCTGGGACGAGTCTTGGCCTGTGATGCCATCTCCCCGGTGGATGTGCCGCCTCATGACAACTCGGCCATGGATGGGTTCGCCTTTGAGGGTGCCGCGCTGGCGTCTTCCCACGAATTGCGGTTGCGGGTTGTTGGTACTGCCCTGGCCGGCGCGGCATGGCCTGGCACGGTCGGTGCAGGCGAGTGCGTGCGCATCATGACCGGGGCCATCATGCCCCAGGGACTCGACACGGTGGCACCGCAGGAACTGGTGCAGATCGAAGGCGACACCATCACCGTGCCCCCCGGTCGATTGCGTGCTGGCGACAACCGTCGTCTGCGCGGCGAAGACATTCGTGCGGCCTGCGCCGCCTTGACAGCCGGTCAACGCCTCTCACCGGCTGCGCTGGGGCTGGTCGCCAGCCTGGGACTTCCCACCGTGCGTGTCAAACGCCGGTTGCGTGTGGCGTATTTCTCCACCGGCAACGAAATTTTGAGTCTGGGCCAGCCACCCCGTGAAGGCGCCGTGTATGACAGCAATCGCTACACGGTGATGGGACTCCTTGATCGGATGGGTTGCGAGATGATCGATCTGGGCGTGGTGCCTGATGACCCTGCCCTCCTGCGCAACGCCTTCACCCAAGCCGCGAATGAGGCCGACGCCGTCATCACCAGCGGCGGTGTGAGCGTGGGCGAAGCCGACTACACCAAGGCCATGATGCGCGAACTCGGCGATGTGGCGTTCTGGAAAATTGCCATGCGCCCCGGCCGTCCCATGGCCGTGGGGCGAATTGGCTCATCGGTCCTGTTCGGCCTGCCTGGCAACCCGGTGGCGGTGATGGTGACATTCCTGGCCTTTGTGCGGCCAGCGCTGCTGAAAATGATGGGCTGTGTGAACCCAACGCCCCCCCTCTTGCAAGCCGCCTGCACCGAGGCCTTGCGCAAGAAAGCCGGCCGCACCGAATACCAGCGTGGTCTGGTCACGCGCAATGCGCAAGGTGTGTTGCAGGTCTGCACCACGGGCAACCAGGGCTCAGGGGTGCTGAGCTCGATGGTGCAGGGCAACGGTCTGATTGTGTTGCACCACGAACAAGGCGATGTCCGCCCCGGAGACACCGTCGACGTGATGATGTTCGACGGTGTGATCTAGGCCTACACGGCCAGACACTCAGGTTTTCATGTGTACCGGTTCATGCACCTCGGTGTGTGGGCTGAGTTGCTGGTCTTCCACCACCGTCTTGATCGCACCCGGCGTGCTCTTGCGCGCAAACAGGGTGTACATGGTGGGCACCACGAAGATGGTCAGCAAGGTACCCAGCGACATCCCGCCCACAATGACCCAGCCAATTTGACGACGGCTCTCGGCGCCTGCACCGGTGGCCAGTGCCAGCGGTATCGCCCCCAGCACCATGGCACCGGTGGTCATCAGGATGGGGCGAAGACGCAACGTGGCAGCTTCCTGCACCGCCTCGAGCATGTCCATGCCCTCCTGGCGCAACTGGTTGGCAAATTCGACGATCAAAATACCGTGCTTGGTGATCAACCCCACCAAGGTGATCAAGCCAATCTGACTGAACACATTCAAGGTACCTCCCGACACACGCAAGGCCCACAAGGCCCCCACCATGGAGAGAGGCACCGACAGCATGATCACCATCGGATCGATGAAGCTCTCGAACTGCGCGGCCAGCACCAAAAAGATGAAAAACAGCGCCAGCACAAACACGATGGCCAGTGACCCCGAGGACTTGGTGAACTCACGCGAAGTGCCATTCAGGTCGGTGTAATAACCAGGCTTGAGCACCTTGCTGGAGGCCTGCTTCATGAAAGCCAGCGCCTCGCCCAAAGAATAGTCTGGAGCAATATTGGCCGTGATGGAGGCACTGCGCCGTTGGCTGAAGTGGTTGAGTTCGCGCGGCACCACCACCTCACGGATCTTGACCAGCGCAGACAGCGGAATCATGGCGTCATTGCGGCCACGCACGAATATTTTCTCAATGTCGTCCGGTGTATCACGATCACTGGGCTTGGTCTGCACCAACACATCAAACTGTTCCCCCTCCCGCTTGTAGCGGGTGACCTGGCGTCCACCCATCATGGTTTCGACTGCGCGGGCAATGGCATCCACGGGCACGCCCATGTCCGCCGCGCGCTCGCGATCGACTTCCAGGCTGATCTCGGGTTTGTTCAACCGCAGGTCGGTATCCACGCTCACAATACCCGGGTTCTTGGCGATTTCTTCCTGCAGAGCACGCACCACACCGGCCAGGTTCTGGTAACTGTCGTTGGTGAGTATCACGAAGTTGAGCGGACGCTCACGAAAACCCTGTCCCAACGAAGGGGGCGTGATCGGGAAGGCTGTCACGCCCGGCAGAGTCGAGATCATCGGGGTGATCTCACGGGCGATTTCCAGCGTGGAGCGCTTGCGCTCCTCCCAGGGCAGCGCGCGGTAAAACACATTGCCCTGTGCCACGGTGGGGTTGCCCACCACGGTGAACAACCGATCAAACTCGGGAAAGCGCGAACCCATCCGCTCGATGGCCTGGGCGTAGCGCGTGGTGTAGTCCATGGTGGCGCCATCCGGTCCGTTGATGACGGTCAGGATCACGCCACGGTCTTCCAGCGGCGCGAGTTCACTCTTGGCCGACTTGAACAAAGTCCAGGTACCGCCTGCAGCGGCCAGCATCACCGCCACCACCAGCCACCGACGCGAGAACTTCAACCGGCCCATCTGCGCCGTGGTGAGGGTCCAGCGCAGGACGCTGCCGTAGCCGTTGGTGATGCCCACCAGCACCTTTTCCATGGTGCGATCGAACCAGCCCGGATTGTCGACGTGCTTGAGCAATTTGGAGCACATCATGGGGGAAAGCGTCAGCGCCACAAAGCCCGAGACAATCACCGAACCAGCCAGCGCCAGGGCAAATTCAGCGAACAGCCGGCCGGTGCGACCCGGGGTGAACGCCAACGGGGCAAACACCGCTGCCAGGGTGAGGGTCATGGCCACCACCGCAAAACCAATTTCCTTGGCCCCGCGGATGGCAGCCTGAAAGGGTTGCATGCCGTCCTCGATATGGCGATAAATATTTTCAAGCACCACGATGGCGTCATCCACCACCAGACCAATTGCCAGCACCAGCGCCAGCATGGTGAGTGAATTGATGGTGAAGCCAAAGAGCGCCATCAGCGCAAAGGTGCCAATCAGCGACACCGGGATCGTGACCAGCGGAATGATGGACGCTCGCAGCGTGCGCAGGAACAGGAAGATCACCAGCGCCACCAGCACCACCGCCTCGAGGATGGTCTCGTAGACGGCCTTGATGGAGCGGTCAATGAAGATCGAGTTGTCATTGGCGATGTCGATCTGTATGCCTGGGGGCATGCCCTCCTTGATACGCGGAATCATGGCACGCACCGCCGCACTCAGGTCAAGTGGGTTGGCGGTGGCGTTGCGGATCACACCCAGCGTGATGGCTTCGCGACCATTCAGACGTGTGGCCGTGCGCTCGGACAAGGGTCCTTGCTCGACGCGCGCCACGTCGTTGATACGCACGGGCATGCCGTTGACCAACTTGATCACGATCTGCCTGAACTCGGCCGGTTTTTGCAGGTCGGTGGAGGCCGTCACATTGAACTCGCGCAATTGGCTTTCAATGCGGCCGGCGGGCACCTCGAGGTTGGAGCGTCGCAAGGCGTCCTCCACGTCCTGCGTGGTGAGCTTGAAGGCGGCGAGTCGATCAGGGTCGAGCCAGATACGCATGGAATATTTGCGTTCGCCGAAGATGCGCACATCCGACGCCCCCGGCGCCGTCTGCAACATGGGCTTGGCAATGCGGTTGGCCAGGTCAGAAATTTCCAGGGCGCTGAGCGACTCGGAACTGAAGGAGAGCCAGATGACCGGAAAGGCATCGGCCTCAACCTTGGATATCACCGGCTCGTCAATGCCTTGCGGCAAACGCTGTCGAACCCTGGACACTTTGTCCCGCACATCGGCAGCGGCGGAATCCGGGTCGCGACTGAGCACGAAGTTGACCGTGATCTGGCTTTGCTCCTGGCGGCTGATCGAGGTGATCACGTCCACGCCTTCGATCCCCGAGAGCGAATCCTCCAGGACTTTGGTGACCTGAGACTCAATGACCGTGCTGGAGGCGCCGAGGTACTTGGTTTCAACCGTCACCACCGGGTTGTCGATCTTGGGGTACTCGCGCACATTCAAGCGCGTGAAGGAAACCCAGCCGATCAGCAAAATCAGCAAGGAGAGCACCGTCGCAAAGACGGGGCGCCGGATCGATATTTCAGGCAATTGCATGGAAACTCCGATCGAACGGGATCAGCGCGCGGGTGACGGTGTGGGAGCGCTTGACGCGTTGGGCGCCGCACTGGGGGCTGCACGTGGGCCAGCACTGGCGGCAGCAGGTGGGGGACCTCCTGCGCCAGCGGGGGGTGCAGCACCGCCAGGGGCACCACCCGGAGCACCACCCGGAGCACCACCCGGAGCACCCCCTGGTGCGCCACCACCAGGGCCGCCTCGGCTCATCTCAACGATGCGCAGAGGCGTTCCATCTTTTTGCAGGCGTTGTTGCCCGGCAATCACCACGGTATCCCCCTCGGACAATCCCTCAAGAATCTCGACCCGTCCCGGACGGCGAATGCCCAGCTTGACCTCCACCCGCTGCGAGACTTGTTGAACATCGGGCGGCAACGCAGCTGCGCTGGCCACCTGCGACGGACTGACGGCACGGATCACGAACTGACGGCCACCCTGAGGCACGATGGCCTCCTCGGGAATGGACAAAGCATCGGGTCGCACCTCAAACACGGCGGTCACGCGGGCAAACATACCGGGGCGCAGAGGTCCGCTGCCTGGCCCCTTGGCGGGTGCCACGATAGCCCTGGGTTCCGGACATCCAGGCACTGAGGCGCTCGGCTTGATATCACCCTGAGCCGCAGGCGTAGCCGGAGCAGGTGCGGGAATGGGGGGGCGTTTTGCAGAGGCGGCGGCGGAGTTTGGCGCAGCGTTGGGGCCACCGCCCGGGCGAACCGGTTCGCCCGACTGGTTGGGCAGGACGGCACGTACACCGATGGACCGGCCGTTGGCATCGATCAGAGGATCGATGGCCTCTACTTGCGCCTTGAACATGCGATTGGGCAAGGCATCGAGTTGCATCTCCACCGTCTGACGCGGCGTGATCTTGCCCTGGTAACGCTCGGGCAGGCGGAAGTCGACATACAGGACGCTGATGTCTTCCAGGTTGATCAGGTCGGCCCCGTCTTTGACATAGTCACCGATGTTGACGTTGCGGATACCTACCAGACCCGAAAATGGCGCCACGATGCGCATTCGGTCCAGTCGCGCACAGGACAGCGCCAGTTGCGCCTGCGCCACTTGCAAGCTGGCTGCGCTCTCGTCCAGCACTCGCTGGGCCACGAAATTTTGCGCCACCAATTCCTGGTTACGCTTGTGGTTGGCCTGCGCAATGGAGACCTGGGCCAGCGACTGTTGGACTTCGGCGCGCTGTAGGGTGTCGTCCAGTTGCACCAGGGTTTGCCCCGCCTGCACGGACGACCCGTCACGGAAACCCAAGGTCATGATGCGTCCCGCCACTTCGGGACGAAGCATGACGTTTTGGCGCGAGCGCAGGGTCCCCACCGCCTGAGCATCGTCACGCAAGGTGAGTTTCTCGACACGGGCCACCTCCGCCCCCACGGCGCGCGGCGCACCGGGTGCACCTGCGGCACCTGAAGCCCCTCCTGCACCGGGCGCACCGCCAGCGGCCACGGGAGGTGAGGCAGGCCGCTTGTTTTGGTACCACCAGGCCGCCGTGGAAGCGGCACCGATGCCCAAAACAGCCACGACGGAATAGACAATCTTTTTAGCCATATCGGAGAAAACTTCGTGTAATTTGGGAGTGCAACTGCGCAATGTAACAGTTACAGGCCCATTTGCGATCGATTCCGGCCCTGGCGAGGGTCTTGAAACTGGAGATTTACACAACCGACATATGCTCTGCCGCGCCCCGGTTGGCCAGGGCGTCAGCCCGCTCGTTACCCGGGTCTCCGGCGTGGCCCTTGACCCAGTGCCACCGAATCTGATGCCCGTGCCCCTGAACCAAGTCGTCGAGTGTTTGCCACAGTTCGACGTTTTTGACGGGCTGCTTGCTCGAGGTACGCCAGCCCTGCACCTTCCACTTGTGGATCCACTCGGTGATGCCCTGACGCACATACTGACTGTCCAGGTACAGCTCGATGCGACACGGTCGCTTGAGAGCGCGCAAGGCCTCGATCACGGCCAGGAGTTCCATGCGGTTGTTGGTGGTGTGGGGCTCGCCGCCCCACAGTTCTTTTTCGTGGGTGCCAGCCTGCAGTAAAACGCCCCAGCCACCCGGCCCCGGGTTGCCCTTGCAGGCACCATCGGTGTAGATCACCACTGTGTTGAGTTCGCTCATTCGTCCGATGCTACACGCCCCGAGCCCACGCTGGTCACGGCTGGCACGCTGGAAGAACGTGCAGCCCGCCAACCCGGTTGAATGAGGCGCATGCCATGCACGCGCTTGGTGGCCACCAGCAAATAGACTGCACCCAAAATGGGCCACCAGCGGTCGCCGGCCGCGTCCATCCAGGCAAAGCGCTCCAACCAGCGGCCTGACTCCACCGCTGGACGGTAGCACCCAAACCGCCCACCCTGGATTTGCATGTCCAGCAAGTTCATCCAGTCGCGCAAGCGCCAATAGCCAATGAACTCGCCCGCCTGGGGCAAGAACCCACTGTTGAAACCCAAACGCTGTCCCCAGTGAGCGCGGCGTTGCCGCAATCCCCACAGACTCGCGGGATTGAAGCCGCACACGACCAGCTTGCCCTCAGGGACCAGCACCCGATGAACCTCACGCAAGGTGGCGTGCGGATCCTGGCTCAATTCCAGCGTGTGTGGCAGAACCACAAGATCCAGCGATTGCTCGGGGAACGGCAACGCCGTGGGGTCCAGCACGAGGTCGGTATGACCTGGCACGACTTCCTCAGACCCCACCCAACGGTGCGGCATGCGGTTGGCGCGCAGACTCTCCAGCAACGGCATGCCCATTTGCAGGGCATGAAACCCGAACAAATCGGCGACTACCCGGTCGAGTTGCTCCTGCTCCCAAGCCAGCACGTATTGGCCAGGAGGGGTATTCAACCAGGCATCCAGGCTTTCGATTTCTATAATCCGAGAATCCATGAAACTTTTACCAGTCCCTGCCTTCTCTGACAACTACTTGTGGTTGTGGCAATCCGGCACGGATGCCGTCGTGGTGGATCCAGGCGACGCCGAGCCGGTGCTCAAGGCCTTGTCTCAGCAGAAAGCCACTCTGCGCGCGATTCTAGTCACACACCACCATGCTGACCATGTCGGTGGCGTACAAGACCTGCAGGCCGCCACGGGTGCTCGCGTGCTGGCTCCTGCCGCGGAAGGATTGAGCTTTCCCCACGAGTCGCTGAGCGGCGGCGACACCCTAGAACTGTTGGGTTTAAAGCTACAGGTGATCGATGTGCCCGGCCATACGGCGGGCCACATTGCCTACTGGATTCCTGCCTCGCCCCTGGGTCCCGTGCTCTTTTGCGGCGACACCTTGTTCTCGGGTGGGTGTGGGCGCATTTTCGAAGGTACGCCGGCCCAGATGCTGCAATCGATGGACACCCTGGCCGCGCTGCCCGCCGACACCCTGGTGTGTTGCGCGCACGAGTACACCCTGTCCAACCTGGCATTCGCCAAAGCCGTCGAACCAGACAATGCCGCCTTGCTGCAATACGACACAGCCTGTCAGGCCATGCGTCAGGCGGGCCGCCCCACCCTGCCATCCAGCATCGGGCTGGAACGCCTGGTGAACCCATTTTTGCGCTCGCGCGAACACAGCGTTGTCGAGGCGGTACAACGCCACGATCCCGCCGCCCATGACGACGTGTCGGTATTTGCTGCCTTGCGCAGCTGGAAGAACAACTTCAAATGAACAACAGGATCTGGTGGGTCTGCCTGGCGCTGTGTCTGAGCGGTTGCGCGTCGCTGGCCCCCAACACCCCTGTTGCCCCTTCAGCAGTTGTCCCTGACCCAGCACCCGCCGCCAACACAGCACCGGCGCCCAGCCAACTGCTCCCCCTGTCCCCTGAGCAACCCCACCAGACAGCGGTGACACCGCTGACGCTGCCACGGGATTTGTGGGAACGCATACGAAGTGGCTTTGCCATGCCGGACTTGCAAACCGACCTGGTGGACGACCGTGTGCAGTGGTATGCCGCCCGCCCCGATTACATCGCTCGCATGACCGAGCGTTCGAGCAAATACCTCTACCACATTGTTGAAGAGCTCGAACGGCGGCAAATGCCCACCGAACTCGCCTTGCTCCCCTTCATTGAAAGTGCCTTCAACCCGCAGGCCGTCTCCAGCGCCAAGGCCACCGGCATGTGGCAATTCATGCCTCGCACGGGTAAAGACTTTGACCTCAAGCAAAACGTGTTTCGAGACGACCGACGCGATGTGATGGCGTCCACGCGCGCCGCACTGGACTACTTGCAGAAGCTTTATGGCATGTTTGGCGACTGGCATCTGGCCCTGGCCGCGTACAACTGGGGCGAGGGCAATGTGGGCAAGGCGATTGCGCGCAACCAACGCAATGGACTGGGTGGTGGTTACACCGAATTGTCCATGCCGATGGAAACCCGGTTCTATGTGCCCAAGCTGCAGGCCATCAAAAACCTCGTGGCCCGACCAGGCCAGTACAACCTGAGCTTGCCCAACATCCCCAACCACCCCTATTTTCAGAGCGTACCCTTGCCACGCGACATGGACGTCGCGGTGGCTGCCAAGCTGGCCGCCATCTCCCTGGAGGACTTCAAGTCGCTCAACCCCTCTGCCAACCGCCCAGTGCTGCTGGCAGCGGGCACCCCGCACATTCTCCTGCCCTGGGACAACGCCGAGACCTTTCAACAAAACTATGAAGCCTTCTCGGGGGGGCAACTGGCCAGCTGGACCGCCTGGGTTGCCCCCAGCACGCTCAAGGTGGCCGATGCTGCGAGACGTGCCGGCATTTCCGAGGACGAGTTGCGCCGAGTCAACAACATTCCTCCTCGCATGCTGATCAAGGCGGGGTCAGCGCTGCTGGTACCCCGCAGCGCCCGCATGGACGAGGACGTGAGCCCTGAACTGGCAGACAACGGACGACTCGATCTGACCCCTGAAACGGGGCAACGGCGCATCGTGGTGAAAGCCGGCAAAAAAGACACCTTGGCTTCTCTCGCCCGGCAGTACAAAGTCACCGAGGCCCAGATCGTGGAGTGGAACGACCTGCGACCGCAGGCCAAACTGCAAGCCGGTCAGGCAGTTACGCTGATGGTGAGCAGTGCACCTGCCTCTGCCCGCAAGGGGAACAAGACACGCAGTACCCACAAATCCACGCAACTCGCCAAGAGCAACCCAGCCCAGTCCCCACACACGCCCCGCGCTGCCGCGGGCACGCGTGTCGCGAAACACTGATCCCGTCTCAGGCGGAGCGTCGATCGGCCAGCGCATGGGCAATCGTGCCCAGATCGACATACTCGAGTTCACTTCCAATCGGCACACCACGCGCCAGGCGCGTCACCTGCACGCCGCGACGCTTGAGGGCCTCGCCCAGCACATGGGCGGTGGCCTCGCCTTCAGCCGTGAAATTGGTGGCCAAAATGACTTCCAGCACCACGCCATCATCAGCTCGCTCGAGCAAGGCTTTCAGGCCGAGTTCGCGAGGACCCAGCCCATCGAGCGGATTGAGCGCACCCATCAGCACGAAGTACAGAC
>JACCDO012339978.1_pt1 | contig 11176 bp, 8 predicted proteins | sample 7446101 | NCBI WGS metagenome assembly JACCDO01 (sample SAMN15323440, study PRJNA562643) | freshwater metagenome | isolation source: river surface water | place: USA:Blue River Watershed | collected 2017-08-16
AATTCGTGGTATGCTTGATGAAAAAGGTGTGGTTGTGATGGATGGTACTTTGGGGAGTTTTTGGAAGGTGGCGGATTAATTAGTATTGATCACAAAAGAGGTTTTATGTTGGTTCAGTTTACCTTTGTCATTTAGCATGATCTCTGGCACACATTATATACAGGGGAAATATGGGGCAATTCCATCTTCACTTCAACACATCTAAAATCAATCTCCTCTGCATCCCCCCCAACACATCTCCCTTCCCCACAAATGAAACCCCATCTAATCTAGGTGCAAAAAATACCTGATTCAAATTCTCTAGTGTCACCCTTTGTTCTGCATACCAAATCCCCTGAGAAAACCCCACAATCTTGCATTGTTTTTGACAATCCAAAAATGCCAATACTTGATCCCCCACCTTGAGTTGAGGTGCCCCACTGATCTGTTGTGCAATCCCATCTACTTCTCCCCCAAAGAAAAACAAGGTATTGATCTGTTCTTGTCCTTGTTTCGCTTGATATTGATGCAGGACCTGAAATTCACAAACACTCACAATTCTGCGATCTTGCCATTGTGATTGGCAACGATTGATTTCGATTAAGGCGATATGTGTGGATTTCTCTTTGAGTTCTGCTAATGAATAAGGTTTCATCAGTGTTGCCATCAATATTTGTGGCATGAGTAGGAACAAAGCAAAAATCATTTTAATATGATGAGACATAACAAATACCTATGAGATGAGCAAAATTGATCGATCTTAGATTATGGATTAATCACTACTTTATCAAGTGATTGTTTTATTCTTGTTCTCTTACTGTTGGTTCATTTCCATCAAAATAACCATTTTCTACAAGATTCTTGGGCAAGAGAGTAGAGGGTTGTCCAGTGCAAATCATCCAAAGTTGATGCGCACTTCGGGTCATACCTACATGTAAGAGATGTCGATCTTCTTTGCAATCTGTATAATATTGTGTTGTTGTTTCCAATAAAATCACATAATCAAATTCCAAACCCTTCACCTGATAAATATCAGTCACATCTACACCCGAAATAAAAGGGAAATTCTGTTCTTCTACTCTTCTTAATTTAGGCACTTTTGCCTTCAATAACCCTTCAAAATAAAAATCAGCAATTTTGGGTGTTTTGGCGATCAAAGCCACAGTTGCTTCATATTCAGCTTCAAATAAACGATTTAAGGCATCTGCGAGAAAAGCAACAGATTGTCCCTTTTCCTTAAACTTAAATAACTCAACCCTAGCCCCTTCCCTAGCATCTCTGGTTTCCCATTGATTATCCAATCCCCCTAAAACATGCTTGGATAAATCCAGAATTTGTCTTGTGGATCTGTAAGATACCAAGAGTGGAGGAAGGATATGGGTATTCTTGGGTAAGAAAGGCAATACTTCTTCCCATTGACTAAAACCATTATTGAAAATCACTCTTTGGGCTGTATCCCCAGCAAGAGTAATCGGTGAATTCGGGGGTGGAATATCACAGAGAATTTGTAGGGTCAAAGGAGATAAATCTTGGGCTTCATCCACAACGATATGTTCGTATGAGATCACTCGAATGGAAAGGGTCTCTTCTTTTGCTATATTTTGATTCTCTTCATCCCATTCATCTTCTTCTGTATACCCATCAAAACCAACATCATCATCTTTCTCTTCAGGAAATTCAAAACTCTGTAAACGCCCATACAAGAGCTGACAAATTTTAAGCAAGATCATACAATCATCGATGTCTAATTTTGATTCATTCCCACTTGTGGATGACATCACTTGCCCATCTGCCCCCATACGATAATCTTCATGGTATTGATCATATCTAATGCCTTTGCGATATTGCTCTCGGATTTGATTGATCAAGAAATCGATTTCTAACTCATTGACTGGATCATCACCTTGCTGCGTTTGATGTTGAAAGAGCTTTTTTAGGTTTTTTCCATCTGTCAGCATCACATACCAAGTTTCAATCATATCTTCCAAATCCTCATGATACTGTGTGAGATACTTGATCAACTCTTGGTTTAATGCTTGTTTTTGTTTGAGATAATCCTTAAATTGCTTGATCCTTTGCACCAATGGTAGATTTCTTCTCGCTACCCAAGCTTGTAGATGACTGCTGGAGAACTCTTGTATTTTCTCTTCTAAAGCTTTGCCTTTGTTTTCAATGTATTTCTCAATATACTTTATCAAGAGAGGATGTCTTTTGATTTTTTGCGCAAAGGGTTGGTTTTCTTCCATCAAAGAGAATCTACTGCTGTATTTAATGATTTTCTGTACAGATTTAAAAGCCCAATCCCCAATACTCTCTATTTTCACACCATTAAAACCCAATGCTGGTAATACATCAGTAATGTAGTTTTTAAGCGCTTGTCCCGGTGTAATCATCAAAATCTTTGATGCTTTGAATTTCTTTGGGTTTTGATAATTCAAATACGCAATTCTATGCAAAGCAATCGTGGTTTTCCCTGTACCAGCCCCCCCTTGAATAATCATGACACCAGAGTTTTCTTGGGAAATACTTTCAAATTGTTGGGGATCGATCAAGGCTGTGATTTCGGGTAAATGATATTTTCCTTTGACACCCAAACGGCCAGCAGGTGTTCTAAATGCGCGATAAGTACCACCAGAAAGTTCATATTTACTGATTTGTAGGTTCTCTTCCCATTCCCCATCTTCATTTTTTAAGAGTTGGTATCCTTCGCCTTGTATGCTTTCCAAAATACTATTTTGAATCACCACTGCTCTTTTGGCTAATACCAAACCCTTATTCACTTGATAAGGAGTTACTTCTTCGTAACTATCATTCTCTTGGTGTTTATAATAGATTTTAGCAATAGGGGCATCTCGCCAATCAACAATCACAAATTTTCGACCAGGGTCTGAATAGAATCTTTTCCCCAAGAAGATCTCTCTGATTTCTTTTTCTGTTGAAGAAGAATGGATAGACACAACAGGGTCTTGAACTAAAGTCAAATGGGCAAAATAGGGATTTTTGACAGATATGGGTTTGGTATTTACCCCTTGAACTTCTACCCTTTCTCTTAGGGAAATCAAACGGGTTAAATGCGCAACTAAGGAAGCCAAATCATCGGGATGCGCTTCAGAGATTTGATCTCTGACTTGCATGATTTCTTCTTCTAGTCTTGGATTGAGTGTTTTATTTTTTTGGCTATCAAGAATAGAATCTAAAACATTTAATAGATTCTTTTCTTCTTCATTCGCGATTTCACGCAGATTCTTACTCAACTCTTTCAGCATTTCATACCATCCTCATGTATTCTCAGAAGTGCAAATTCTCTTAATAGAAAATGAGCAAAATAACAAAAAAGAATGATAGAATCTTAGATTATTTTTATGCTTTTGGTTAAAATCGTTTTTCATCAGATTAAGGAAAAACGATGCGTCAAATCAAACTCAAATTAAGCCATTGGTTGGCTCAACAAAATCAGGTCATCTTTGCAATCTATGCGATATTTGCTGCATTTTTTTGTTATTTCTCCATGTATGGATTTCGCAAACCCTTTACTGCATCTGATTTTGATGGCAATCCTTCACTCTTGGGTCTAGATTATAAAATCGCTTTGGTCCTTGCCCAAATCATCGGTTATACCCTATCTAAATTCTTTGGAATCAAATTAATCTCTGAAATGAAACCCCATCAAAGACTTTGGGTTTTAAGTTCTTTGATCTTGATCTCTGAATTCAGCCTATTGGCTTTTGCTTTATGCCCTGTTCAATATGGTCCTATTTTTATGCTTATCAACGGCTTCCCTTTGGGCATGGTTTGGGGACTGGTTTTTAGCTACTTAGAAGGGCGAAAAATCTCTGAAGTATTGGGCATTGGTTTAAGCGCAAGCTATATCTTGGCAAGTGGATTTGTGAAGTCTATTGGCGCTTGGCTGATGAAAGATTTTGGGGTAGATGCATTTTGGATGCCCTTTATCACTGGCTTGATTTTCTTACTGCCTTTCTTGATCTGTGCTTGGTTATTAAGCGCTTTACCTGCCCCTACCCTAGAAGATCAACAATTGAGATCTAAACGCGAACCGATGAATGCACAAATGAGAAGGGATTTTCTTCGGGAATATGGACTTGGGATTTTGGCTTTGATTGCGCTCTATGTGATTTTAACGGCATATCGAGATTTTAGGGATAATTTTGCTAAGGAAATATGGTATTCTCTGGGTTACCAAGATTCTAGTATTTTTACCACTTCTGAAATTCCAGTGATGTTTGGTGTGCTTGGCGCACTCGCACTCTTGGTGAAGATCAAAGATAATATGCTTGCGCTTAAAGTGGTACATATTGTGATGGCATTTGGTGTTTTATTGATGGGATTGAGTACCTTTTTATATGAATCTCAAATGATTTCTGGGGCAGTTTGGATGACAAGCGTGGGCTTTGGCGCTTATTTGGCTTATGTGCCTTATGGTTGTATTTTATTTGATCGTTTGATTGCTGCAATTGGCTCAGTAGGCACAGCTGGCTTTTTGATCTATCTTGCGGATTCTTTTGGTTATGCTGGGTCTGTGGCTGTGAATTTATATAAAAACTATGGTTCTTCGCTCTCTTGGAAAGCATTCTTTATTTCTTTTTCTTATAGCACTTCGATTTTCTGCTTGATTTGTTTTGCTTTATCTTACCTCTATTTTCATCACAAATTAAAAAGAATATCATGATGCATTTGATACAACGATCTTTGATCTTGATTCTCTTATTCGGGCATCCAATGCTGTTTGCCCAAACCATTGATCAAATCGACAGTCAATCATCCATAAAAATTCAAGGCGATCATCAGCACAAATATGCGATTTTCTGGTCTAATCTCAATACTTGGATTGTCGATATCACAGAACAAAGAATTTATTTCTCCAATCATCTCTATGGTAAAGCCAATCACTTGCTTTTTGAATATATCCTCAGTACCCAAAGCCAAAGAAGACCTAGAGTAAACCACCCTTATGGTTGGATTTATCGATGGGTGAGTTTGGAAAGACAATTACTACAAAGCGAATTTGTCGATCAACTCACTTATCATTTTTTGGAAAATGAAGTAGAAGGGGATTTTTTTGATGAACATCGGATCTTACAATTTACCAATGAAACTGTGACTTTGGGGCGTTGGGTAGAACAGAATCGAGAAGATGAGAAGAAATCTAGCTTTTTTAGATTAGCTACTGCTTATACCATTGATTTAAGCACCCGAGAGAAATTAAGAGCATCCGATTTTTCCGAAGAAAAAGGCAAATGGCTCCATCAACATTTCCCCAAGCAATTTCCAGCTTGTCTCTCAAGTCAAGAAGATGGCGTAAGATTTGAAATCCCTGGTCGTAGAGAGGTTTTATATGACGTATTTTCGAGCAAACTCTCTCAAAAGAAAAGTTGTACCCAAGACCTCATTTTGATGAGACGCGAACAACAAAAACCCAAATCTTTTTTTACAGCCGATCAGCAACTGATTTGGCAAGGTCAAAAAATCTGGTATCAAGGCAAATTGATTTCAGATCAAGTCGCAGATGCCCTCTTACACCCATCTGGGCAATATGCGATCATTTTGGAAGGTAAGAATTTAGATGCTGAAGAGCAAATGATCGTTAAAATCAATGATCTTGAAGATATTAAGCCTAGATTTTTGGCGATTTGGCATAAAGATCAACCCGATCAAGTGCTAAGATTTCATCAAACAGATCTGATTTCTAGACTCGATGGTGCGAGATGGATTGCTCAAGATGATCTCTTTTTGGATCTACTCGATCACAGATTTAAAACCCTAGAACAAGTCGATTGTTTCCAATCCTTGAAGGTATTCACCCAAAGCAAAAAAGCAAAGAAACCCAGTAGATACAGTGATTTTATTAAAAAAAACAAGGATTTGCCTTTCCAACAGAATCTATGCGCAATCACTGGAAATTCCCAATATTGGAAGGATAAATCAGATCTATCTGCACGTATCATCTCTAGGGAAATCAATCAGACTTTAAGACTAGAGATCGAAGTATTAGATCAGGATGTAAATCAACAAGATCTACTCTATCTCTGGTTTGCCTCTCAATCTTATCCCTATGTGATCCAAATTTCCCAAAATCAACTCTATTCAAACCTAAGCAGTCATGCTCAACCCAAAAATGAAACACTCTTAGAATACCAATGGGAAAAAACAGAGAAAGGGTATTTTGTAAGCTTGATTTTACCTTATCAATGGCTGGATCAAAAAATGGCAGTGGCCATACAAGACCATGATCAAAATGATCAAGAAGATTTATTCTTATGGCTGTCTGGCTTGGGGGTAGAATTTCAACAGCAACTCGGTTTAGAAGAAGGAGAGAAAGAGATCAATTCCCAAGATGAAGTGCCTATGGTTGATATGCCTTTTGAGTTCTCAATCGAACATGAAGAAGAACAGTTTAATGCCTTATCTGTGAAGCTCAAATCTTTTAGGCAATATTCAGAAAAAGATCAGAAAAAAAACAATGATGATGAACAGATTTTGGAAGTTGATCCCAATGTGATTAGCCTTTCTGCCCTCAATGAAAAACTCAAGAAATTGGATGAAAATAAGCCTACAAATAAGCCTACTAAGAATCCTTCCACCTTTAAAAAAACACTGATTCCATTGCCCCAATTAATGCCTATTGTCGAAGAAATGGAAAAGAGTGATGAATAAAATAATCTTCTTCTTATTGATCTTTTGGGTGTTAAAACTCAATGCCCAACATATCGAAAATCCCCAAGCATTAAACCATTTCTTTGATCAATTAAGAGCCCATCAAAAACCCAATAAAATCAGAATTACCCATGTAGGTGATTCTCATGTGATTGCTGATATTTGGACATCTCATCTGAGAAAACTCTTTCAAGCAAAATTTGGTGATGGTGGTAGAGGCTGGGTACTTGTCGGCAAAGGTTGGCGATCATTTGCCCAAAGCCAAATCTCCTACCAACAAATCGGTTCTTGGCATATTGATACGCTAAAAGGCGGGATTGATGATGGTTTTTTGGGATTAGCGGGTTGTTCTTTTAGCAGTGATGATTCCCAAAATAAGTTGATCATCAATACCCATAGAAAAAGTCAAAAATCAAATTTTGATCAATTGTTTATCCATACACTCGGTCAAGCCCAAGGCGGAAGAATTAAAGTGAAAATCGATGGAAAACAACAAGATCTTAAATCCACTTTTTCACCCCAACTCAATATTCAAAATCATGCATTTGAACTGTACCGCCCAGCGACTCAAATCGAACTGAGTCCTATTGGCGATGGGGAAGTTCGTTTTTTGAGCATGTCTATTGAAAAAAAACAAGGGGGATTGATCTATGATGCTTTGGGATTAAATGGGGCTCAGGCAAAGCATTTATTGAGAAATCAAAGAAGAGCTTTATTTCAAAGTTTAGCCTTAGTGAAATCGAATCTACTGATTTTAAGTTATGGGATTAATGAATTATTCTCTGGGGCATTTGAAAAAACAAGCTATTTTGAACACATGGATTATCTCTTAAACGCATTGTTAGTGGATGAGAACAATCAGCGTACAACACAATCTTGCTTGATCACAGGGGCGTTTAGTGCTGCCAAGAATGGTGAAAAACTATCTAAGATGTCGGATCAATATCAAATACAAAAGCAATTGGCTCAAAAATATCATTGTGCTTTTTGGGATAGCAATCAAGCCATGGGCGGAGATATTATCGATTGGCAAAATCAAGGTTTAGCGCAAAAAGACGGTGTACATCTCACCTATCAAGGATATGAGAAAGTCGCTAAACTCTTGTATGAAGCATTGATGGATTTATATGAAAATTAATTCTTTACCCAAGTTTGAATCTCATTTAATTCAGTATCCCAAGCATCGCTTAATCTGATTTGTAAAAAACGTGAAAGCAAACAATGGTAGATTTTATCCAGTCTTTCGATCAAAAACATTCTTTCAAAAAAAGCCGTGGTGATTTCAGTGGAAAGCACAGTAGGTAGTTTAATGGCACTCATCATCAAAGGTTCAGCTTTTACATTAAAAATCCAATCTTGATCACCTTGAATAAGCCTTAATCTCGCATTTTTGACAAGTTTACCCAATTTAAGCGCAGATCGTGCTTCTAAACTTGTGGTAGGTCTTCCCCCCTTAAAACTATCTTCTTGTTCATCTGATGCCATCGCTGATAGAGAGAGCTTATCTTCAAAATAGAGTTCAATAATGCCTTCTTCACCCAGATCGAATTTCCCATCATTTTTTTCTTCTTGATACCATAACCAAGTTAAAAACTCTGCCCCCAAGAATTGGGTACGACTGATATTTTCTAAAAAATCATCCATTTTATGACCTCATCGCTGTAAATTGAGTTTCAGCATCGACAAAAGAACAAGGTTCTACCACTTCGAGTTGATTTAATGCTTGATCATTGAGATTGATCTCTGGGAGTTGTGCAATGGTATAGGGATAATCTGGGATAAGATTGATCCCAAATGACTCTGCAAATAACTCCATAAATTGTTCATTTAAGCCTTTGGAAGTGCTAAAAAATCGAATCACCCCAGTGCTTGTATTCCAAACCATTTCAACCCACTTGATATTCGGAAATAACCTCTGTCTGAGTTTCTTTTCCACTGCTTCTTTGATTTCAGCTTTTTCATAGCGGGTTAGGCTTTCTTTTTTTGTTTCCTTTAATATTCTCTTCTCTTCTTGATCGCATTGTAGTTTTAGCAACCCTTTGCCAATATTTAAGGTATCTATTCTCATGGCAACGACAAGATAATCATTGAGTAGAATCTGATCTAGTGTGAGTTGATTGCTCATTGGGGATTGCGCATCACACCAACCGATGAGTCTAGTATCATTGCCATTAGGGTCTATTTCCTTTGCCAAATGTTTAATACAACCTTCCAAGATATGATTGAAATAATTCGCTGGAATCTCTTTTGAGAGTCTGTACTGTCGATAAGACGCTGTGCCATGAAATGCACCCATTTGATGCTCCTGATTGAAATTGAAGTGAAACAAGAATTGTAATCTAGTCTTTTTTTTTAAAATGAAAAGAATTTTAACGAATTCTCATCGAAGCAGATCGTTTTAAACCTTGTAGATACACGCGAATGGCGCTTTTTTCCGACTCTGAAAGTTGTAGATAATTTTCTGCTGCAAAATTAGCTTCACTCCCTTCAGACAAATGCCCTTGAACAGCTTCATCTATGGTCAATGCTTGACCTGTATGTAGATAAGGCGCACTTTGTTGCAACCCCCAAAGTCTTCGCGTCAGATACTCTTCTTCAATCACCCCTTTTTCTTTTTGTTTGCTCTTCAATTTTGAACCCAAATGATGTCTTTTGAGATCTGAGAATAAGGGGATGAGATAAACACCATTGTCTTTTTGGGGGATCGGTTTTGCCCCTTGTTTTGATAGATCGATGGAGAGATGTTCATTGATTTTGTATACCGTAGATTTTAGCCTTAAATAAGGGATATGACAACCAGCGCAACCGATCTCATCGAACAATCGATTGCCTTCTTGCCAACGCCATGCAAATTCTGGACTATCCACAATCTCCACATCACCGAGCGGTGGTTGATTCTGGTAACTCCCATGCGTAGGGATTTCGATTTGGGGGGTATCTAAAGTTGCTAAAAAAGCCACAACAGCGGAGATTTGTCCTTCTGTGAGTTCATGACTGATACCATCTCGATCTAGATCCAAAACATTGGCATAAAAATTCGGTAAGAAAAGCATGACTTCTTGCCCTATACCTAAATCTGTTTGGGTGTTTTTTGCGATCAATTCAGTGGCTTGTAATGAAAAATGTTTTTGAAAACTAGATAAAACAAAATCTCTAATGCTTGGAAAAACCCCCTTCCATGCAAATGGTTTAATGATCAAATCATCATCAACCCCTTCAATCTCTCTATAATCAAAATGCCCCAAAGCATCGACTTGAAGCCACCCAAATGAAATCCCTTGGACAATCAATTCTGCTCTTTGGCTCACTTGAGTTTGAATGGCTTTTTCTTTTAATGCTTGTGCTTGAAGATGTAGAGATGCACTCATTTCTTGGGCCAAGAGTTCAACCCAACCTAGTCCCCAAAGATGTGGGGGATTTCTTGATTCATGTATGTCGATATTCTCGCCATCTCCTTCCAAATACGATTGATCTACCCGATCTCCAGCGCCAGCAAACCCACCTTTCCAATGACAATCTTCACAAGCACTGGCATCTGGGCCACCTCGTTTACCTCTTTGAAAACGTTGATAAGGTAAATTGCTGAATCTATGCCCATATCCTTCTGCCCTACTAAACTTCCTTAAGAAAATGCCCCGTCCTATATCCACAATTTGCCCTAGATCCAAACATTTCTCTTTGATTTCCCAATCATCTAATCGATATTTTTGATGTACTCTTTGGGGGTCAAAACCCTCTAAAATTCTTTCTTGTTCCCGTTGATCCCTAAAGATCATCCATTTTTTAGCAGTATCAAAATCAATAGAAGCATTGATGACACCTTGTAGAGAAGGCACTGCTTCTCGATTCACACATCTACTGGGTTCAGCAGATAATTGTGGAGAGAGTAGAGCAAGAAAGATGAAAATGAATAGATAGCTGCTATGTGATTTCTTCATCGATCATTCTCTATTGCTTCTTAACAGCTTGGCTTGAAGTTTTGATTTGAGGTGGTGTAATGGCTGTGGGTGCTGTTGTGGGTTTGATCCCAATGGGCGCAGCTGTTTTGGCTGATAATGGCACTGGTGCAAAAGAACTCAGTTGAAAGCTATTGACTTTGCTTGATATGGGTCCTGGTGCAATGGTGCTTTCTCTGCGTCTTTGTAATTCCCATTGTAGTTCATTGTAATCTTGAGTCTCTAATAAATTTCTGAGGATTTTGGTATTATTTCTCTCAAGCAAAGACAATCGTTTGATTCTCTCTAGCTCTAATTCCTGCTCTTCGGAATCTTCTTCTTCACTGCTATCATCCCAGCTATCATCGATATTGAGTAAGATTTCTTCAGCTTCAAGTTCTACTACTTCTAAAGCATCCCACCAAGTGCTTAAAAAATCTATTTTGCGAGAAGCTCTTAAAATAGAAGGGAAATAGAATTGTTTAGGACTTGAATGCACATCAAAATTCCCCCAATAGCGATGATATTCTGATTGTGCAACTCTGGTAGGGGCTTGTTTTAATTGAGGTTGGGGGGTGGATTGCCCAGAT
>JACCDO010734423.1_pt1 | contig 11173 bp, 16 predicted proteins | sample 7446101 | NCBI WGS metagenome assembly JACCDO01 (sample SAMN15323440, study PRJNA562643) | freshwater metagenome | isolation source: river surface water | place: USA:Blue River Watershed | collected 2017-08-16
AAAGGTCACAATTGCCCGCAAGTATCTATTGCCGAAGATACAGGAGCAGGTAAATTTCAAAGAGGGGGATATCATTATTCCAGACGACACATTGCAATACATCATCTCCAATTCTGGTCTAACGAATGATGAATCTGGTGTTCGTAATTTGAAAAGATGTCTTGAAATCATTTACACAAAGCTTAATCTGTTCAGATTAATGAAGGCGGATACGAAGATTGTCGGCATTGATATTGATTTAACAGTTAGTTTTCCGTTTACTGTAACAAAGCGTGAAGTAGACATTATCATCAAATCAGAAGAAAAACATAACCAAAGTATGTTAGCAATGTATGTGTAATCTGCTATCACACTCATCCTGTATATTTGTATTTTTTATGAATGCATAAAACAACATAAACCGAATATTACAATATTTGTAAATGGATAATAGCAGCAGTCATATATGTGGTTCAGTGGATGTTGAATTTATGGCAAATGCAAAAATGCAACTAGAAGGATTAATAGACCCATATCAAAACGACGATTATAAATGTATATTACAACTTATAAATGCCTATCTTAGAAAACATTGTACACATAACATTATTTCGGATATGATTGACATTAGCGAGACACGCAGCAAAACAATTTATTATTGTGAAAATTGCAGTCTATCGTTTGACGGACTATCCGCTCCTAGGTAAATTCAAAACATAATCTTTGGAATTTACTAAATTTACTTACTCACGGGCAGCAGTTTGCGTTCTTGCGAATTGCCTCCACGGGTACTGAGTAACTCGATCTGTTCCTTGGTTAGCTGTAACTTACCCATAGAGTTGGTTAGTCCATAGCTATCACCAGATGCTCCACCCGGAGTGCCCGAAAACTTGTCATTATTTGGGGGATTGTATGTAGGAGAACAGTATAATTCATTAAACCCACTTACTTTTTTGCAGTCAGCGCTTTCACTCTTTTCATCAATTGCAGAAAATGGTTCAGTTTCTGGCTGAGTTGATGTAAACCCTTCGTATGGGAATTCAACTGCGAACAAAGTGTCTTTGGAATAAGGCACTACGCGAATAGCGAAACTAAGCGCAATAATTATTATAAGATATAATGCGGCAATCAGTAAAATGTGCTTTAATTCAATCTCTATGGTGAACATTTATAAAATGTGATTAGATATTTTTTTACAATTATAGTGCATTCAGATTACTAAATAGTTTATTGTAAAACATACATAAAAATATACTATGTGATATGTATATTGACGGTTTCATCATTATGGCAAATCTCAACGATCATGAACGTTTAAATTTAAAAAAGTTGGTAACTGAAATGGAAGGGGAAGACAATACGCATAATATTCGTAAGGTAAAGCACAGTGTGCCTATGCGCAATGATATTCGTACTATGGATACTCTTAAAAATACGCACGCCGAATTGAGACGAACCAAGCCAGACGAGTTTAAGACGTTGTGCCAGTCACAGTGTGGTTTTCTGTATAATAATTATACCGACATCTTCAATAAGATGATTAGCGACGAGTTGGACCTAACTATTATGACTAAGCTTTTGACAGTGTTAAAATTGATTGAAGACGGAAAAACCGACCAGCATGAGGGCTCTGTTATGGTCGGCAAGCTATTGAAAGAATTGTATGTAGATAGTGCGGTAAAACGAATTGATAACTTAGATAAACAACACGAGGGGGAACGTGTGGAGGCGAATGGGGGTAAAACAATCTCTTGGCGCGACTTTAAGAATATGAAATAAATACATTTTTAAAATGGTATAAAAATATTATGGTATTATGATTATTCACTATGAATACTCATAATATGAATGATTTAATTAGCCGTATTAAGCAGTCACGTATGTCAGTGACCGCTAAAAATGCGTGTGATAATTTTGCGATTTTACACATTGCAGTGCAAGATAATAATCTGAGAGAAAAATACACTACGTTAGTTGCAAACCATAATGCAAATACATTGGATAGATATTATCCGGATTCTGGATTTGACCTAGTCTTTCCAACGGATGTTACCTTCGATAAAGCGTTCGTATCTAAATTTGTTGATTTCCAAGTTAAGACGGAAATGTTCTATGTAAATACAGCAACAGATACTTGGTCAAACTGTGCATTTACTACTCATCCTCGGTCTAGCATTTCTAAAACGCCATTAATGCTTGCCAATCATACCGGTATCATCGATTCGGGCTATCGTGGCAACTTGATTGGTGCATTTCGATGGTTAAACGATGATGCAAATACGCGCAGTTACAATGTGGTGCAACATACTCGCCTATTACAAGCGTGTCATCCCACTCTTTGTCCGATATATGTTGTTATAGTAGAAGACGACCAATTGTCTAGCTCTGAAAGAGGGGCAGGAGGTTTTGGTTCAACTGGTAAATAAACATTTTAATTTGTACTCTATAAAATAACCGTTTATTTTATAGATTTAATATTATGTCGGCACTTGACATACATCAAATATATAGTAATGTTCAAGTCTATAAAGGCAAACGATATTATAAAAAAAGGTTAAAAACGAATAGTCGTGTTGTGGCATTTGATTTAGATGAAACGCTTGGATCATTTACCGATTTAGAGGTATTATGGTCAACCTTGCAAGATTTTACCAATAATAACATTCCAGTAAATTTCAACAAGCTATTGGACTTGTATCCAGAATTTTTACGTTATGGTATATTGCCAATATTAGAATACTTACTTGCAAAAAAACAAACAGGCGAATGCAGTCACTTGTATATATATACTAACAATCAGTGTTTCATTGGATGGGTAGACCTCATATCTAATTATTTTAATTATGCATTAAAGTCAAAACGACCCGTATTTAATCAGATTATTTCGGCATTTAAAATCAACTGTCAACGGGTTGAACCGTCTAGAACCACCCATTCAAAAACGTATTCCGATTTTATTAGATGCACATTATTGCCCAAAAACACCGAACTATTTTTTCTGGATAACACCCATTATCCTGATATGAAACATACGGATGTTTACTATATTCAGCCCAAGATGTATGTCCACCATTTATCCACCCAAGATATTATACAGCGATTTGTCAGTTCAAAAATGTGTTTAGAATTAACCCGCAGAGGTGGAGGCAAGGGTAGTGAAATTGGACAAGTTCCCGTGACAGCGGACACAATGCACAACTACTTATTAAATTCATTTATTCAAAATAACACATATACCGACGGAAATCCCAGTTTAAAAGACCTAGAAACAGACATCATTGTTGCTCAAAAAATAATGTATCATATACGCGATTTCTTTCACATATCTAGTATGAAAAGTCAAACAAAACGAAAACGCGTGCGCATTGGACACACTACCAGACGAAACAAGCAAATCAATGATATCAACTAGCGTGTTCATATGCCATCATAATAAGTTGTTCTTCCGTTGATAATTTTTGAAATGTAGTGCAGTCGTCAAATTTATATTGCATAAACCGGTTCATTCCATTCTTGCACATAACGTGTATCCCATTATCCAAGAATTTGATGTCTACTACGATTCCCCCGTTTGTTAATGATGTAGTTCCCGTTCGTATCCAGCGTATATGTTTTCCTTTATGTAGTTCATTTATTTCATCTACATAACGATATCCGATAAGTTTTTTGCATATTTCTTTTACAGTCTCTTTTTGAGGTATTAGTTCCGACGTTTTTTCATATATTTCGTCCGTTATACTCGCCATGGTCTTGGTTTCTAAATAGTCATGTTTGTCGGTTTCAATCTTACTCAACAAATTATCAATATCTAATGTTGAAAATAAACTAGGATCTTTTAATGCATCTTCAAATAATTGATTTATATTTATAGCAGCTTGGTTCTCCATTTTACATATTACAATACGAAATCTTTATCTAATTGTGGCCTATACACTTTTGTTATCAGATAGGGCAAATGTTTTTAGATCGTCCAATGGCAATTTCAACCAATATCGTTCAAACACTTCCGCTATTCCAGTATTAACTAATAAGAAGATTGCACTACTAAATATTATGTTTGCATCATACTTTTTTAATTCGTGAGTGCGAAATGGGTTAAACCGATATATTAAAATTACACATATAACTACTTGCATTAACAACTTTAAATCGGTTATATATGCGGGATTAAAATTGACCACTCCGAGAAATAGTACTATATATGCTGCGTATAATGCTATGCTTAGATAGGAATAATGCTTGCCTGCATAATCCACGATATCGCCTATTTTTTCTAATATGTCGTTTGTTCGTTCCATCCTATTATACATAATAAATATATTTTACGAAGGCAGATAAACAGATATATGTACCTTATTGCAACAATACAAGAAATGAATAATAGAATAGCAAACAAATATTCCATTGGAGAGAACATTGGATCAGGTTGTTTTGGTTCTGTTTTTAATGGAACGCATTACAAAACAAATATGCCGGTTGCTATTAAAATGGAGGATGTTAACGCCGATGTTAAAATACTCAAAAACGAAACAACTATACTCAAATATTTATATGACCAAGGTTCTCGGGATATACCTATTGTTTATTGGTTTGGATTACATCATAACAATACCTGTTTGGTGATGTCTCTGTATGACTGTTCGCTTCACGATTACATTCAACAAAAACCGTTGCTGCCGAATAAAATAGACGTTATTATGCGAACGATGATTAACATTTTTCAATTTATACATAGCAAATTAGTTATACACAGAGATATCAAACCGCAGAACATTATGTTAAAAAACGGAGAACTTTACCTCATTGATTTTGGGTTTGCTACATTCTATGTGGATGAAAATTCAAATCATATCGTCGACGATGGTTCCCGCCTACATATTATCGGCACGCCTAAATATGTAAGTTATCATATCCATTGCGGTTCTCTGCCATCTCGTCGTGATGATTTAATTTCACTCGGCTATGTTTATATGTATTTATACAACCGCAAGCTTCAATGGGATACAATAATTAACCAAGGGGGAACTGATGCAGAATATGAAGACACTCATATTTTGAATTATAAAAATAAACAGCGCAAGGTTCTCAAAGAGTTTGAAAACATTCAACCAATATGTGCCCAAATAAATCGTCGCATTGAGAACTTTCTAAACTATTGTTATCACATTCAATATGACGATACCCCCTTATATAATGCATTAACTGATATATTCGCAACGGATGATTAGTTTATTGCACCAGTATTAAATCCAAGACCGGCGGGTGTACCTTTTGGTCGCTTTACGAAGTCAATTGATGTTACTTTGGGTCGTTTACCAACAGTCTTGTTCAAATCGCCTATAAATTTTTGTTCGGTTGTTGGTTTAGCAATAGGTTTTTCTACTGGTTTATCTATTTGGTTGTCCACGAAACTATACTTGTTTGGTTTACTCTTGGCATTTGTTTGTTTTCCCGTTTGTTCAGCCGCCTTATACGTTGCTTCGTCTACGCGTTTGGCTTTGGGTTTCTCTGGTGTAAGTGATCCCTTCCATATTGGTACTTCATGTGCAGACGCGCCTTCACATAACTCGCTCTTGCACATAGGTTCCAAATTACCAAACCCCTCTGGTTTGGGTGTCAATTTGGTCGATAATACAATGTATATACTAGACAATAACGACCCCACTAAAACCATAATTGCAAAAATAATAGACGCCATTCGCTTGCTCACTCCTAAATTCACCATCTGATTATACAATAAGAAAATATAAATTCCAAATGATATAAACATTCAAATATATATGATATTATAACGATGAGTTCCGATACTGAAACACAATCACAGCGGCTTACAGGCAAGGTTAAGTGGTTTAATAATAAAGCCGGTTATGGCTTTATTACTATCCACGATGGCGAAAATAAGAATAGTGACATTTTCGTACATTTTACTGCAATTCGCGTAACCAATTCACAATATAAGTACTTGGTTCAGGGCGAGTATGTAGAGTTTGATCGCGTGAAGTCTACCACTGGACCCCACGAGTACAAGGCTGCTGATATTAGTGGCATCAAAGGCGGAGAGCTAATGTGTGAAACCCGCAACATGTCTCAGCAGTCTATGCGCGCACCCCGTTCGCGTGGAGATGACAAGCAACCTGTCACTGGCGCAAATAGCGGGGAAGAGGGATATACTAGCGTTAAGTCCAAGCGAGTGCACAAGGCTGCTGCCGCCGCTGCACGAACCTAAACATTTAATTTATTAACAAAATTGATAACCACGTGATATTGCATATGGTTATCAATTAACCGCACTTTTAAAGAAAAAATAATATAAAGTTATTTAAATGCAGACAAACGTAAACCCATTCAAGTTGAGGCGGGGCATAAGATATACTTTTACAGATACTAAGGGATACGAATTTAGAGCCAATCATGAAACGTATCAATCGTTGAATGGAATACATAAGATGGCAGTTCGTCTAACTCGCGTCGATGGTCTGCAAGGAGCACTTTGCATGCCGATTTCACACATTCAATCTGTTAAAGCATATGCTCTTCCTAATTCAATTCCGCTTTTTCCGTATCTAATTCCCGAGGTTAGTATGATCATAAACCAATGCATTTGATACCAATATATGTAAATGCATTTATTTTCTTAGAATACTTATTTTTTCCACACTTCAAAGAAATTATTGCAACACGGACCCCAACCACCTCTTTCCGCATAATCTACATAAAAATTTTTACTTTTGAGTATATCGTCAATGTAGTTTTTTTTAGAAATATCCCAATAATCGTTTTCCATAATTATTAACTTTACATCGTCTAATATTTCAGGCATATCTATTAAAATATAATAAAATGCGCCTTCACAGTCTAATACCAATGTATCAAATTCAATATTGTATTTTATTTTTAATTCTTCTAAGGTGATCGTGCTAACCCAATTAAAACCGTCTTTTAATGTATCACTTGGTATGGTATCCCAACCTCGCTGGATTAGTTTTCTTTTTGACAATGCTGAATTTTCTACATAAAAGGTGAAATTATTCATATCTCGGTTCTCCTCCAATTGTCTTGCTATATTTACATCACTTTCTAATGTTACCAAGTTATTATTATTTTCTAAAATAGAAGCGATTATTAGTGTATTTCTTCCTATGTTTCCGCCAATTTCTAAAACTTTTTCATTTCCTGTAAGATATCTAACTGCCATTTTTTGTTCAGGCAACTCCTCGTCAAAGCTACCATATTTAAGTTGTAGTCTAGATTGTATGCTTGATAGCTTGTATTCTATGTCCAAATTATTTATCCGAGTTATTGTATTATCTACAATATTAATGCGTACAGCATAGGAATCTTCGCATACAGTTACATTGTCGTCAATAACAATAAATACTTGTTTTAACACCCCATAAATTGGATCTGTAAAAAATAGAGCTCGATTTTCATCGCCCGCTGGTATAGTAATAACATTATTTGATAACAATTTGGTTAAACAAATGTTAGTAACATCAATGTTGTTGGTAATTATTCCGTATTTAATTTGCATTAGTATACTATTCTGTAACATTAATATCTTTAAACACTTTACGCAACTTATAATATCAATTTATATGAAAACTTGTTAAAGTTATCATAGCATAATAATTCAACTATTGCAAATAATGATATCTCCTATTTCATTTAGTATTCCAGAAGAGAAACTATGTGCATTTGAAAATGTATACACTTGCAAAACGAAAATGCTATCCAGTTTAATTCCTGGTGATACGAGTACATACATCTACAATACAGAAGAAGAATACTACAATGAATATAAAATATCATATTTTGCAACAACTATCAAAAAAGCTGGTTGGGATTGTATGCGACATTATGAAATATTAGCTAATGGATGCATTCCTTATTTTATTGATATTGAACGATGTCCACCCCATACAATGCATTTGTGTCCGAAAGATTTATTTATAGAAGCGAAAGTATTATATAATCGATTTAAATTTAAAAATATAGAAAGCCTAACCGATGACGACAAAAATAAATATTATGCGTTACTTAGACAGTTATATGACTATACGAAGAACCATTTGACCACATATAAAATGGCAAAATATATATTGCGCATGACGCAATTTCAACATGTTTCAAAAATATTATATTTATCTGGGTCTACTAGTCCCGACTATTTAAGATGTTTAACATTGCACGGGTTTAAGAAAATATTTGGGATGAATTGTCACGATTTTCCCAAAATTCCACATATTTATAAATCACACAGTGACAACGATCTATATGGAAACGGATTTACATATTCTAGATTATTAGATAATTCAACCCACAATGAAATCTTAGATAACCGCATAGAAACAGATATTACAAATAAATACTATGATATTGTAATATATGGGTCTTTTCATAGAGGAATGCCATTCTATGATCTAATTAGCAGTGTGTATAAGCCAAACGAAATAATATTATTATGCGGGGAGGACATTCATGAGTCTTGTTACAATAATTCATTAAAGCACGGTCATAATATATTTGTTCGTGAACTATAACTATTGGGCTGTTGAATTTTGCATAGAAATTACATTGCTTGTCAGTAAACGATATAAATCATCGTAAATATATAATACAATAATGCGTTTCTTGTACTATATTGCGTGCATAGGAAATCCGGATTGGGATATAAAAACTGAAATATTGGTTAGCAATTTGAAATACATATATGCCGACATTCAATGTAAATTTGATGTATGTATTAATTTATATGAAACTGATGATAGCGCATACGATAATTTACATAGCATATTAAACGAGCTTGATTTTATTCAACGCGGTTATATATATGTAAAGAAAGGGGTATTAACTGAACTATTTTTAACAAATCCAAACAATAAATTTATTGATAACTACGATTACATTATGTTTATAATGGACGATGTGAAAATATTTGATATGAAATTACACGAAATGATCAGAATCAAAGAACTATTAGGTATTAGTGTGGTTTCACCCAAAATTATAAACTCAACTTATACGTACATGCATATACACAATGATGTAACCATTAATAATTTCTTAGAAATATATTTAATACTGTTAACTCCATCTGATTTTAACCGCTTTATTGGATTGTATACAATTGAGAATAGGTGGATGTGGGGAATAGATTTGTTATTTGGACATTATAACATAAAGGCTGGAATAGTAAATAAATTTTTGGCGATACACTCATTACCAAGTAAAAGCAATCATATTGATGCGGAAAATGGTCTTATCACATATATGGGTGAACATACCCCATTTAAAAACATGCAGGATATTTTTCAAATGTATATGGCGGTTGCGTATCAATGCGATGATATGGGAGAAAATGTAAAATCAATTACAGTTCACGAAAATATTTTATAAGTATAATGTAGCAGAATAATGATAGAACTAACGGATTTAAATACTTTCTTGAAAATGTTTTCTGGCAATAACCTTACCGAAAACCAATTTATAAATAGAGCGCAAGTGCGCGTTGGCAATAATCTTCGACCTTTGAAGGATTATATGTTAGCCAAGAAGATTCCCCTGGATAATATAAAAACGCTGTTTCATCTCATTCAGAACCGCAATGAATACTTGACCCGCTTTTACAATATGTCTTTACGCGTTCAACCAAGCAATTACATCATTCACGGCGAAGTGCCGCCTATGAAAAATAAACAGATGAATAACAATGATCATCCACTATTTAAGAACTTCATTCGCAATGTTCACATGTTAGATATTTTACAGAATACGAAATCGGGCATTGACAACGTACCAACCTTTATGGACGTGTTAAAAGACCTTTATTTGAATAACATTATTGATTACAAGATATTAACCCCCAGTTCTCTTCATTATATGAACGAAGGACGATTAGGCAGCGTGTTCTCGTCTTTTTATTTTAGAGCCTCTATTATGAACCCGTACTTAGTTTATTCGTTGAACCATTCAGTGCTTAAAGGTACACGTATATTTACCCCTACTCTCGGATGGACATCCTATTGCTACGGTTTCCTAGAATGCCCCTATGTAGTTGAATATGTGGGAACCGATGTCATACCCAGCGTTTGTAAAATGACCACCAAGTTCGCAAAAGAACATTCGCCGAACACAACAGTTGACATTTATTGCAAACCATCCGAACAGTTGTTTAAATCAAAAGTATTTATGGACAAATACAAGAACCACTTCGATGTTGTGTTTTTTAGTCCTCCTTATTACCGTCTTGAATTATATGACGGGGAGAACCAAAGCACTACGAAATATGATACATATGAAAAATGGCTAGACAAATACTGGTCGGCTACCATTCAATTGTGCAAACACGTATTACAACCTGGTGGGCGGTTGTGTTACATTTTATCAGGTTATGGTTCAGAAAATACAAAAGAGAATTACAAGTTGTTAGACGATATGAATAATATCACCAAAAGGTATTTTACTTTTAAAGGCAAGCAACCCATGTATAACAAGAACGTTCACGTAACAACCCATCGTGAGACCGAAGAACAGATTATGTTGTTTGTGAAAAAATAAGGCGGTTTATGATATTTATTACTACAATATCATAAATTATACGTATACATCTATTCCAAGTCTGCAAGTATTTCTGCTGGATAATTCATATCCTTTAATACTCGTATGCCGCCTTTTAGTTTAGATATCCCAGGTTTAATCTTGTATTTATACTCAAAATTTCCATCGGGGAGAACATCCACTGCCATTTTATAGTTACGTACCATGTTAGATTTCTTGAAATGTTTGCATATTTTTACATAATGTGTTGTTAAAATAAACCGAACATTAGGATACCTAGACAAGTAAGACAAAAATGCTTTGCCGGCACTAGTTGCTTCGATGGGGTTTGTCCCGCTATACAATTCGTCAAATATACAGAAATGTCTGCTTTTTGTTGTATCTTGGTTATCATTAATGATATCAATAATCTCTTTGCACCTTCGTGATTCCGCTTGGAACAAACTATCGCGCTCGGATGTATCTGGTATGTTAAGGTAAGAGTGAATATGTGTATAAGGATTGATTGTTGCAGAGGTATAAAACCCACATCCCACTTGCTGTGAAAATATAATATTGACGGCGGTTGTCTTCAAAATCGTGGTTTTGCCAGCTTTATTGGGTGCAGTTATGATAATGTTCTCCTTTAATGAACAAT
>JACCDO011093161.1_pt1 | contig 11172 bp, 7 predicted proteins | sample 7446101 | NCBI WGS metagenome assembly JACCDO01 (sample SAMN15323440, study PRJNA562643) | freshwater metagenome | isolation source: river surface water | place: USA:Blue River Watershed | collected 2017-08-16
AGAAGTTGATGAAGAAGAAGAAGTTGATGAAGAAGAAGAAGTTGATGAAGAAGAAGAAGTTGATGAAGAAGAAGAAGTTGATGAAGATATGAATAACGAATAAATGATTATATTTTTATAAATGAATATTTTTTATTTAATGAAAATGAAAAATATCACGAGGTAGGAGATGAGGGGGTAGAGTACAACCGGAGGCATTCCTATGTCCTCCTCCACCATATTGTTGACATATTTTAGATACATCGGTCTGTTCATCTGTACTTCTCATCGATAACCAAAATTCATTTGTAGAGATATTATACCTCCAATGTACACAAAAATCAGGTAAAGAACCATTCTTCAATGTTTTCTTGGTTAATTCTGAACCGATATCTGACCTTAGGTCATCAAGACCTGTATATAACCAGATACAATAATTCTTCTCTTCCATAACAAAGATACATTCTTTTGCTGTTTCAATACCACGTTGAATGAGTATCTTCTTTTGAGTTAATAATTCTTCTCCTCGTTTAATCATAGTAGAAAATTGGTCTGAAAACATCAGTTTAGTAAGACCTTCAAAAGTGACATGATTATCTACAAATAAGACTTCATTAATCTCTTTTGAATAAGGTAGCTCCCACTTCCATATATCGCGGTCACCAATATATTGAATAAAAAATGGCATCTCTTCACCTGTATAAAAATAATCCCATGTGATCATACATCCTGATTGATTATTTACAAAAATCGTAAATAGATTATCCGGTTTTGTCTTCCATCCTTCAATCTTTTTGTAAGCTGTAACATGATGGTCTAAAATAGTCACTTTCACAGCATATTTACATAATTCTTCCAAATATTCTATAGAAGGACAAATATCTGTGAATATAATCTTTTTACCAATATAATCTACCGGGTTTAGGGACGGATTTTTACCTGCAATACAGGAGATATGATGAATGGAAGGATTATATCTCTGACAGACCCACGCCGAAGCGATACCATCCGAACATCTCTCATGATAAATATTAATATCATATATCTTTTCACTCATTCTTTATACTTTTTATACTTAAAGAAAATTTTCATTTGAACTTAAAGAAATAATCATTTTTTAGTGATTTACGTTTATGAAAGTGTACTTAAAGAAAATAAACGTAAAAGGTAAGATAAGGTTAGAATGAATTTTGAAGATTTTATGAGATGGATGATGTATCAGTTAGGTACAGGAAAGTTGAGGATAGAAGAGAATAGTAGGGAGTATAATGGAAGGGGATATCGAGTTGTATATTGTCATTTAAACTCGGATCTTCCATTATTAAGGGGACAATTTAGGTCGAATATATATGATATAAATATCAATAATTTTCGAAGAATAGAGATGATAATAGGAATAAAGAGTCATAAGGATAATGAGGTGACGATAAAGGATAATTATGGAGAAAAGGGTATGAGAATGAGTTTAAAAGGGGATGAGGACATATATTTTCCTTTTCCAATATTTTTAGGTTATCATAAATTGAATTATCATATTAAAAATGTAGCATCGATACAATGGATTGGTGTAGAATGGATAAATTTTGAATATGATAAATGGATGAAGAATTATTTAAATGATATTATATATATACCATTGGATAAATATTCATATTTTGGAGATAAGAATAAGAGAGGAAAATTGATAATAAGTAAAACATTAAGAATTGAGAATGAACGAATCGAAGTTATAGCATTAAGGGAAAAGAAGAAGATACGAAGATTTGATATAGATTTGTATTTTGTATATTTAAAGAGTAAATATAGAAGAGAGATGATAAAAAAAGAATTAGAGGATAAAAGGATGTGTTTGATTTAGAAAACATTGATGATTCGAAAAAGAATCAGTAAATGAAGGTTCATAAATAAAAATGATAGGATTATGTTCGTATAAAATTTGTGGTGGATAAAATAAAACATTGAATCCGAGTATAGTAATAAAGAAGATAAAGAAGATGAAGGAGAGGAATAAGAAGATATAAACGAAATAGAGAGTTCTTTGTATCGAAGTGTATAAAAGTGGATGTATATATTCGAGAGAATAAATGTAGTTAGAATTATCGGGTATCTTTTCCCAATTTAAAAGAAAATGAGATAGAGATGATACTTGTGGAGATATAAATTGAGGATGATGAACTTCTGTTGTAAAGAAGAGAATCTTCTTATTCAAAATAGGCCATGTGACATTATGATAACGTCCATAGGGTATAAATCGATAACGAATTTTATTTTTTGTCATTGAATAATCAATAATTTTACAATATTGAATATTTATCCTATCTTTAAGTTTAAAGACAAATTTAGTTGATAATTGAAGAATCATTTTATCATGAATGGCTTTTTGAAAGAGAGAATAAAAAAGTTTATTGGTAAGAGAGAGTTGATAGGCATCTTGTAAAGAGAGTTGAGGATAAATATGATAAAGAATTATTGAAGGGTCTTTCATAGGATTCATTATCTCTTACAGAATGAATAGAATTTTTTAAGAATGACGTGATTATAAAAAAACATAAAATAAAAAGAGATATAGGAGAATGGAAAAAATAATGATAGTAAAGGATGATGAGATTTTACCTTATTTAGCTTCAATGATGATGTTAGTAGAACGAGTATTGAAAGATGAGAATTTTACAATGAGTACATTTTGGAAAGAGAATCGGGAAGGTTATTATTTTGTATTATCTTTTATAGAAGGTAAATTAATAGGATTTATAAGTTATATAGAATATACAACATTTGTTTATTTAATGGCGATAGGGGTGGAGAATGAATATCAGGGAAAGGGATATGCGAGAAGGATGATGGAGGAGATGAAGAGAAGAACAGAAAAAGAGATATGGTGTAAGATTAGTAAGGAGAATGAGGGGTCAAAGAGATTTTTTATAGGATTGGGGTATGAGAAGATGAGATGTAAGGATATACCGGGGGAGTTAACGAGTACGAGAGGGTTAGGGTATTCTCCTTATCGTTATGAAAGAAGAATTGATTTGGGGAAAGATTTTCATTTTTATAAGAGGATGGATATAGAGGTACCGATACGATTTTTTGATTTAGAAGAACCAACTAAATAATCTAGCTTGTACTCTTTCTTGGGAAGAGGTTGATGAGGTTCTTGAAGATGATGTTGTTCTTGAAGTTGGTTCTTGGTTTAATTGAATCGAATCAAATCCCCAATGTTGGATTAAAAATTGATACATCTCTTTTATTTTTTTCATCATTTTGTATTTTTTCATTCTGAATACAAAAAAATTGACTTCTTCAAGATTTAAATTTTGGAGTCTTTTTAAATTTTCATTTTCTTTTAATCTTTCGGTCTCTCTATTTTTTAGTTGAGATTTTTGAATAAATTGAATTCTTTCTTCTTCATTCATCATGGATTGAATATCAGTTTTTAATTGATTATATTTTTTTTTTAATTCAATAAGTTTTTCAATCTGAGTGATATATTCTTGAATCATTTTATTTTTGAAAAAACTTTTTTTATTTTTTTCGAGTAAATTTTTCATTTTTGTTAAAATAAGATTTAATTCTTCTAAAGAAGGATTATTTACTTCTTTTGAAGATAAATATTTTTGTTTTAATCCATTAAAAAGTGTTCTTTCACCTTCTTTTATAGTTCTACGTATTTTATAAGATTCTTCGTCTAATTTATGTATTTTAATATTTAAATGAGTTAAATATTGACGAAGATCTTCAATTGTATACATATTTTTAACACCAATTAATTCTTTAAAAGAATTAGATAATTTATCAATATCTTCATTTGTGATTCTTCCAGTATTTAATCTACTTTTGCTCTCTTTAAAATTTCGTAAACTTTTTTCAATTTTAGGTCTGAGTTGATTATATTCAAAATGAATATTACCTTTTTCATTATATAAATATTTTATTCTATCATTTTCGGTTAATAAGGGACCTACTTTATTTAGGATATCTTCTGTAAAAACTTGAGTATAATTATGTGTATTGGGAGAGAAAAGATTTCCATTTTGACGTTCAAATAATTTTTTTTCTTTATTAAACCAATCTAAATATAAAAAGAAAAATAATGATATATCAAGTTGGTTATATTGAATACTTAAAATATGATATATCTTTTGATATAAAAAGTGTACTTTTGATTCTATTTGATGATTGACTCTTCTATCAGCTTGATTCATAAATTGATTTAAAAATGGTTGAAGATGATTTGATTCATCAATCACATTGTGAAAGTTTAAAAATTTATTTTTATTTTCAATATGTCTAAAAATTTGAATTGTGATTAGAATATATTTTAATGCTGTTATTTGATAATCTAAAATTTGTCTGTCTGATAAATTAATAAAAGTATTTTGATATACTGGGTGATTGTTGGTAGAGATATTGGATATTTGAATAAGTTGAGGTGTTATCATTAAATTATTGTAGGGACCTATATTTTTTAACATTGGTTCTTTTGTCATAAATTGTTGAATATAATTTTGACCATGATTTGTAGTATTTAATTGAGTACAATAATTTAAAATAGTAGAATGAATTTTAGAATTATTTATTATATTTGAACCAATCATATTATAAATAATAAAGTTATAAATATCTTTTTTAGTAATTTTACGAGAAGAAGTTGTAATAAAGAGTTCAAGAATATTTATTTTAGTAGTAGAAAATACATCTAAAAAGAAGAATGTATTTTTGTGTACATCATTTTTATCTAAATGAATAGAATCAAAAATTTGAAGAATAAAATAAAAAAAACGAAGATTGGAATGAAGACGAGGATCTTCCATAAATCTCTTTAGGAAAAGATATAAATCGGACGAGAGTAGAATGAAATTTTCATCTTGAAGAATAAGTTTATAGAAGTGATTAAAAAGAGGAAAAAGATTTAATCGTTCTTCTCCATCCTCAATTTGAATGTTTTTTTCATTTGGTTGAAGAATTATATCAAATGTATGATTGGGAGAATTCAATGGAGTAAAAATAAGTTGAGGATGAACGATTAGTTTGTCTTCATAAAAATAATAACCGAAAAAATAGATATGATCATCTAAATGAGGGTCTTCATTTGAAATTTTATCTACATCTAAATCAAATTCAAATCTTCCATCTCCATGTTTACGACTTGAATTCATAATCTGTGGTATAAAATACACAAAGAATGAATCTTTTGATAAATCTCTTTCTAAAACAGAATCGAGTAAATATTGAAGATTCGGGTCATTTAATTTTAATACCATGATTTTTATAAAATTTTTATAAAAAGTCAATTCATCATTTATATCACCTTCAAAGTTTTGTTCTTTAAATCCTTCGGGTCGATTCGAATTATAACGTATAAATAATTGATTAAAAATACGGATATATTTATCTTTTAATTCGCCAATATTTTCAATTAATTCTTTTTTAGATCTTTTATATTGATATTGAATAGAAGAGATGGTTCGATAATCTTTTTTATTCTTTTCTAGAATGAGTTTAGATACATTTGGAGGAGTTGGAGTAGAATTTGAAGCTGTAGCTGAAACAAGTTCATTTTCTCTTCCAACAACAGAATTTGAACCAGATGGTGCTGGAGATGGTTCTGAAGCTAAGGCTGGTCCATGATTTAAATGTTCAGGGAATGGGAATAAAAATTGTAAAACTTTTGTATTTAATAAGTTTTTACTCTCATTTTCTGGAAAATAATTTTCATCATCTATTGTGTTATATCTTTTACTTCTTAATAAATCCTTTAAAGATTGTATAACTATATCTTCTTTTAAAAATGGTATTAGTATATTTTTTTTTTCAGATGGAAGTGAATTAATAACTCTTTTTGAAAGAATACCTGTTACATTTCTCCAACCTACTTTAAAATCTGAATTGGTATTTAAAGAAAATGCTGCATTACAAAAGCTAATAAATGAATCCATATTTAAAGAAGTATAAAAAACAGGTATATCGTATTCTTGATGATTTCTTTTATTTCGAATACCCTTTAAAGCAATATTGACAGGATTTACATTTGAGGGTGGAGTATTTTTAAATGAAAAATGAATAGTACGAGTCTTTGATTGAATACTTAATGGTCCTTCGTTTATTTTTTTACTTATCGTTTCCTTCTCTACCTCTGTAAGAAGTTCTCCGTCACTCTTTTTTAAAAATAAAAGAACATTTTTATATTTTGGTCTATTTGTAGATGGTTTTGATATAATCGCTATCAATATACTGTATTGTAGACCGAATGGAGAACCATCGATTGTAAATGTCTCTTTAAATAAACGATATCGAATACTTTCACTGTTAATATCCGTCATTCTTCTCTCTATTCATAAATCATATTTTTATTTTTTTTAAGAAAATGAGTTATATATAAAGAAAATAATAAAATTTCTTTATATTGAAAAAATATTCTTTCATTTAGGTAAGTTAAATTCATTTAGGATATTGAAAAAAAAAATGAATTCTACAAAAATAAGGGATATAAAGAGATTCGTTTAAATTAGAATAAGAAAGAATCCACTAAGAATAAAACATGAGTGTATTTACATCAAAAACCCCTATTAAAGAGTCAGTCAAGATTAATGATAAAAAGACCGATAAACATTGGTTTGTTATTGAAGGAAATATTGGAAGTGGAAAATCCACGTTATGTAGAAAATTAAAGAATGAGATGGGAGATGAGACGGAGGTTATCTTTGAACCTGTTGATAAATGGAGGGAGACGAAGGATGAAGAGAGTGGAAACAATATTCTCCAAAACTTTTACGTTGACCAAGAAAGATGGTCTTATTCTTTCCAATCATATACATTTTTGACGAGAATGGAGGATGTGATGAGCGAACAGACAAAGGATATTCGATTTATTGAGAGGTCAATTTACACGGACAAACTTGTATTTGCACGCAGTCTATATGACACAGGAAAGATGACATCATTAGAGTGGAATATGTACAATCGTTGGTTTGATTGGTTAAGTGAGGATTGTTTTAAGAAGGTAAATCGTCCGAGTGGATTTATTTACATTCGAGCGGATCCGGAGACTTCTTTCCAAAGAATGTTAAAACGTGAACGTTCTGAGGAGAAGTGTGTCCCTGTAGAATATCTAAAGATTATCTCTGAATACCATGATGAGTGGCTCTGTCGTGAAGATCAAGAGAATGTATTAGTGATTAATGTCGATAAAGATTTTGAAAATACACCAGAAGAGTGGGAACGAGTAAAAGGTCTAATTGATGAGTTCGTTCAAAAGATCACTTCTCAATAATTATTTGATTATAATAATAATATGTAAAAATATAGTAAAATAAAAAAATAATTAAAAAAATCTTAAAATTTTCTTTATATTCAATTTTCATTTATATAAATGAAAATATATTTAAAAAACTTAATATTATATTAAAATTTACGTTAGATTGATGTTTATAAAAGATGATAAATAAAACATTTACGTATATAGAAAATGGATAAAAAGTGAAAGTTTAAGGAGGATAAGAGAGTTCGTTTAATGGGTATTAAGAAAAACCGTTTAAAAATATATAACGGTAAAATGACTAGTAGACCGAAATGGTTTGCGATAGAAGGTAATATAGGTAGTGGAAAATCGACTTTATGTAAACTTTTAGAGAGGGATTTAGTCGATTCTCAAGTATTTTATGAACCTGTAGATATGTGGAAAGAGATGACAGAAGATTCTTCAGGTAAAAATCTATTAGAATTTTACTATGAGAATCAGAAGAGATGGGGATTTACTTTCCAACTTTATGGATTATTTACCATGATGGAGAATAATAAAAAAGGGACAGATAAGAAGATAAAATTTGTGGAACGTTCATTGGATAGTTTTAAGAATGTATTTGCTCGCTCATTATATGAGAGAGGAATGATGACGGACTTAGAATGGAAGATGTATAATCAGTGGTATGAATGTTTAGTAAAAGAGACATTTGAGGATATTAATATGCCGGATGGATATATATATATTCGAGCTGATCCAGAGACATCATATCAAAGAATGTTGAAGAGAGAGAGAACGGAAGAAAAATGTGTACCCAAAGAATATTTGGAGACAATCAACAGATATCATGATGAATGGTTAAAGACGATAGATTCAAAAAAAGTATTAATTATTGATGTAGATAAAGATTTTGAACATACACCAAAAGAGTGGGAGAGAATTCTTTCATTAATTAGTGACTTTATTCAATCATAACATACATTTTTTAAAAAAAAACATTAAAGAATAGAATATATTTTTTAAGTGGAATGAGAAAGAAGAATGAAAAAAAAATAGATGAAAAGAATAGGAATTAGGGGAGATGTCGACATCGATCACAACTCAAGCACAATTAGCAAGTTGGTTATCATCACCATCAACAGTGACTGGTACATTAGCAAATAGTATCATTATAAATCCTGCAACATGGACATTAGCGTCGAATGGTTTGGGAGTAGGATATACATTAAATGGAAACAATTTTAACATCACGATCACACCAACAACAGCGGGAACGACATGGCCGGGATTAGTGAATTTACAGGGTGGAAAGATACAGACGATGGGATTAACAGTAAATACAAATGCGGGTACATGTGCTTTATCAACAACAGGTAAGGGTTGGTTAATAGGAAATACGAATTCATCCGGATGGGTAAATTCGGTATTAGTATATGGTGTAGATGTGACGACAAATAATTCGGGAGGATTTACAGGAACAGGTTCAAGAGTATATTTTAATCAATGTCAGTATTGTGTGAGTGGAAGTAATGGTACAATTAGTGGTACATATGCAGGAGGTATCGCAGGTAGATATTTTTCAGGAACAATAAATAAATGTTTAGTATGGGTAACTGTATCGGGTGATTATTCGGGAGGAATCGTAGGTGGAAATGCATCTTATTATTCTATAACACAATCAAGAGCAAATGGAAGTATCACAGGATTGAATCAGGGTGGTATTGTAGGTGATAGTTCAGTTGGAGGTTTTATCAATAATTGTTATTCATTGGTGACGATATCAAGTGCGACATCATCAGGAATAATGGGAAGTACAAGTGCATCAACAGGAGGATTAGGAGCAACAACATTTAATAATATACAGAATAGTTATTATTTAGGAACAGCGAATGCGAATAGTGGAGGAATAGCAACGGCTTCATCATCTACATTAAATATAAATGATGTAGCATCAAGTCAGACATTATTATCGAGTGCATCAACAAATACAACAACAAATATAAATATTCAACCATATAATAAAAGTTCAACATTTGGAGGATTTAATGCCTCTACATATGCGATGGCGACAGATTCGAATGGGGATGTATATATAGGAGGAGCATTTACTGGTTTTGGAGGTACAACTTATAATCGATTATTTAAATATACCGTAAGTACAGGTACATTTTCAACAATGGTAGGTAATGGTATCACAGATGGATATGTAAGTGCATTATATTTTGATAGTGTAACAAATCGTTTATATGTGGGTGGTTCATTTACAGCTCCACAGACAAGAATATTTTATGTTGATATAGCAACACCTGGTACTGCGGTAGCTCTTGGTACAGGTATAGCAGGTACAAATGTATTAATTATGTTAGTATTTAATAGTGTTTTATATGTTGGAGGAAACTTTACATCAGCTGGAGGTGCTGCTGGAACAGCTAATTTAGCTAAATTTAGTGGTGGAGCATGGTCATCAGTGGGAACATCTTCATTAAATAGTACAGTAAGTGGTTTATCAGGATATACAAGTGGAGGAGTGAATTATTTATATATAGGGGGAGCTTTTACAACTTTAAATGGTGCTCAGTATAACCGTTGTGCAGTATATAATATCAATACAAATACATGGAGTCCATTAGGTACAGTTGGAACGAACAATGGAGTAACAGCGAATGGTACTAATGTATCATCGGTTATAACAGTTGGTTCAAATATATATTATGCTGGATATTTTGGTAATGGTACTAATGGAAATGGTACAACAGTAGCTTCCCCAGCTTTAATAAGATGGAATACAACAACATCTTTATGGGAATCTACCCTTGGTACTACATATACACTTCCTGCTGTAATGAGTGATGCTATTTTAGTTGGTGGAACGAAGATATATATGTTTGGTGGTTATCAGCTTCTCTTTAATACTGTTTATTCAAATAATATTTGGATGTTTGATACAGTAACAAACGAACCAATACCCATATGTCAAGGTTTTACAACAAATTCAGGGAATCCACCAAATCGAAGTTGTTGGGATAGTGTAAATAATCGTATATATTATTCTATGGTGGATGGTAGTGGAGCTCAAGTATCATTAAATACTCAATATTTAACAAAATATAATGTATCAACAGCAACATTTACAGGAGTATCTCCAAATTATTTTAATGGACCTGTATATGCAATGGATTATGATTCGGATAACAATGTATATTATTTTGGTGGAAGTTTTACAGCAGTAAATGGTACAACATGTAATCGTATTGTTAAATGGGATGGTACAACTTGGTCTGCATTAGGAACAGGAACAGATGATGGTACAGGAGTATATTCAATCTTTTATTATAATGGTAATGTATATGTAGGAGGAGATTTTACATTAGTAGGAGGAGTAAGTATGATAAGATTCGCAGTATGGAATACAAGTACATCTACATGGTCTAGTTTAGGACAGACATCAACAGGATTTAATGGTACAGTACAGGCTATTAGTAGATTCGGTACAACGATAGTAGCTGGAGGTGTATTTACAAATGTAAATGGAACAGCGGTCAATTATTTAGTCAGATATAATGGAAGTGCATGGGTATCGATGGGTTCATTAACAGCTGGTTCATATAATACATTTAAGGGTGTCATGCAAATGAAGTATTATGCTTCAAAGAATTTATTATATATCACAGGTTCTTTTTCCCAAGGTGCTGGTTTAGTCATTAGTTCAGATGGTACTTCTTTCTCTACATTTACTCCTTTTACAAATATTGGTAATAATATGGTAGCTTATACATTAGTATTAGATGAAATTAATAATATTCTTTATGTTGGAGGTTTTCAAACATCCAACTTTACAGCGTATGTTTTCCAATATAGTTATGTGACAACTCCAGCAACGATGGTTTATTATAATACAGGTGCTGTAATAGGTGGATGTATGTATTCATTGGCTGTTGTAAATGGAGGATTATATA
>JACCDO010264782.1_pt1 | contig 11170 bp, 13 predicted proteins | sample 7446101 | NCBI WGS metagenome assembly JACCDO01 (sample SAMN15323440, study PRJNA562643) | freshwater metagenome | isolation source: river surface water | place: USA:Blue River Watershed | collected 2017-08-16
CGTCAGTCACGGCTACTTCATCCCCCCAAATCCCCAAATAGGTAAGTGTTTAGCATAGCCATTACACACGCTTATTCCCTTTATGCTATCCACTTGTTTTTTTTATTGGGGGTCTGTCGCCGTTTGTGTTTGGCTCGCCTGCTAAATCGCTCAGGCTTCAGGTTTGTCACATTTTTTGCAGTCCTCGTTCACAGCCGCTTTGCTTCATTTCGGCTCCCGAGGACGTCTGCCTACATTCATCAAAGCCGCTTAACCACTCCCCACACAAGATTATTCATCTTTCCGCTTCGCTACAAGATTTCATAAACTTGTCTTTTGCCAACCCATAAGCAAAAAAATGCGCCAAACCTTCGTGCTTACAGCAGAGGTCGTTCCCACGCTTCCTCATACTTCGTCATCGTTCTACACTTCCCCCTTCGCTCAACTCGCAGTCGGCTCGCGCCCACAGGCAATATTTCGCTTCGTATTTAAATATTTCGGCTCATTTATAATTCATCATTTACAATTAATAATTCTAAGAATTGCCTTTCCCTCGCACGGCTGTAGGCACTATTACCTTTTTTCTTAATTATTGATTAATTCTAGCAGACTATTGAGGTTCTCGAAACAATGTTCGCAACCCTCACATTTGTTTTTTTTCGAGCATTGAAATCAATGCCTATGCAGATATGCTAGCATCGTGTTTTTATTGAACGATAGCGATTTTTGTCACATTGAGCCTGACGAAATGTGCAGCAATGGGAAAAGTAAAATTCTAAATCTTCAATTTTAAAAAATCAAAAATAGGTCGCAAATTTACTCGGCATTCACACCAACCACCCCACAACGTCAGTAAAGGTCAAGCCCTACGGGTTTTGATAAAAAAGTGTATCAATCATTTTTCTTTTCGAATATTTCTTGACTACTAACTTTCTACTTTGCACTTTAAGCTTCCAAACCACTTTTTTCTCAAAAACCTTGACAGCCTTCCATTTGCCTCTTGTTGAAATGGCTTTCTTTTTTTTCTTTTTTTTTCTTTTGAATTAATCTATGTGGGCGAAGCCCTAAAAGGGCGAGCATAATTTTTAAACCGTGAATTATGTACAAACGCACCAATCCAGCAGTAATTAGAGCCTTTTACAGAGAAATGAGCAAAGATGAACTCAAAGCAGAGTTAAACGTGATTTTTGAGCACGCTAGAACTGAAACGAACTGTAATAAAAAGCAGATGCTTAAAAGCTTGTATCAGTATGCACAATCTTTAATTTTAAGTAGATAGTTATGATACAATTTAGATTAACTACTTATAGAGAAGAAAAAGCATATCAAGGATCATACTTTTTCATTTTAAACAAGGGAAATAACAGTGGAAAGCCACTGTTAACCCCTTGTCCGAATTGTTTTGTTTGTCTCTGTGAAAATGACCAGGACAAAGAAGAATTGTACTGGTTATTATTTGGTATGTGGCAGGGCAAAGCAATCTATCCGCATTTGATTGGTTCCGTTATTCCATTCATTCGACTGAAAGAATTAACAAACCTCATCCATACAGGAATAGAAAAACTACTTTCAAATCCCGATAAAGTCAAAAGAAATATTTCAAAAATAGTTCAAATGGAAAAACATCAAATGAACATTCAAAAACAACTCAATCTAATCAAGCAAATGAAACAAGTGTTGATATTCGAGGTGCTGCAATAGTACCTCTTTTGGTAGGTTAACCTACCTGTTTTTATAGGTAGGTTTGGTTTAATTTGGTTATATTTATTGTTTAAACTAATTTTTGGCCATTGACAATTTAGTGAAAGAAACAAATAATCTATTTATGAAGGTTATAATTATGTTATCGTTAATTCTAAAGAAAGCTAATCCCATCTTGAAAAAGGCACTTTTTTATTATATTTACCCATAAAATGAATTTCACTTCAAACCAATTAAGAGATTTTTCTACACTTTTTTCGAGAAGTGAAGTAAATCGTTGGCTAAAAGGCGATTTTAATTCTATTGATATTAAACTAGAGAGATACAATCTTATTGAAAAAAACAAAGGAAATTCATACCTTAAATTTCTTAGGAATACATATCATATTTTGGAAAAAAATTATCCAAATGAATATATTTTAAAGAACGAATTTTTAAATAAATGGCTTAAAAATGAATTAGGTACTAACAATTCCGTAATTTTTAATGAATTCCGAATTGGTAAGGCGATTGCAGATTTGGCTATGTTTAATGGTGTTTCTAAAGTATTTGAAATAAAAACAATTTTAGATACAGAATATAGATTGTCAAATCAAATTCAAGAATATAGAAAGATTTTTAATGAGGTATATATAATTGTTCCAGATGTTCTTTTGTCTAAATATTCCAACTATGATGAATCTGTTGGCATTATTACTTTTGATTCCAATTCTAATAATTTCGAAATAGTCCAAAAAGCTAGAAGGAATAACGAATTAAACCCTGAAACTTTAATGGAAATTCTTCATACAAAAGAATATTTAGAAATTACAACAGAACATTATGGACAGCTACCACTAATGAACTCATTCAATCAGTTTGAAATCTGTAAAGGTCTTATATCAAAAATTCCACAAAAAGAATTGAATTTCTCATTCCTTAGTAAAATGAAAAAAAGGAAAATAAATAATCATTTTTTCAATAAGGTAAATAATGAATTCAATCAGATATGCCTATCTCTTAATTTGAAAAAGCAAGAAAGAGATAACCTAATTAATAGTTTAAAAACAAACACTATTTAGATTATGTATTTTCCTTATTTAAGAGCAAGACAATTTGAATTAATTAGCTTACGTGAACTTGTTAATGAAGATAAGTTACATAATATTACTCCTGTTTTAGAACCAGTCAAGGAAAGCTTTAATAATCTAAATTTAGCACATAAAATATTTCAAGAAAAAGAATTTAATGCATATTTAATAGTAAATCCATTCAAAGGAGAAAGGTTTGGAGATACAGAGTATTTCCTCACCTATCTAACTTTATTGGATAATAGAAAATTTCTGCCTGCATTTCATTATTCAGATAATGCTGACTATATCATTTCTAGTATTAAAAAATATAATTTAGATGATTGTCTTATAGTTTGTCTTGATAATTTTTCAGATGAAGAAGGCCTTAAAGACCTTTGTTCAAACGAAAAGGTAAGTAAGATAATGCTTTTAGAACCTCACAAGTACAGAAGTTTAGATAGAAGTATTAAAGCTTTAGGGAAGTTCTATATTCGATTAGATGATGTATTTGAAAAGCAACAAAAAAATGCAGACTTTTTAAGCATTCCTGCACATAAATTTTCCGAAGAACATTTGTACTACGACCAAGACGGTTATCAAGCATTTGCAGATTTTACAACATTACCTATTGAGTTTGTTGAAGGAGGTAGTACACCGAGAGCTGTTGTAATTCATCTTACTTATATAGATGCTGATTTAGAAAGCCAAATATGGATAAGACATTTTACGAGTACAGATGTTGATTCAATCGCAAACGTACAAGGAAAATTTGCACAAGCGGCACAAAAAGCAATAGAATTTTGTGATATATTACCTTTGTCAAATTCCGCTATAGTCGAGCTTAAGAGTTACTTGGAAGAAGCTAGATATCCTGGACTGGGAACAGTGAAAAAAATATCAATCAAAAACCATTTGCTAATAATAAGTGACTTTTTAAATTGAAATTATGCAGTTAGTTTGTAAAAATTGCTTTTTAGATAAAGAGTTGATAGGATTTATAATTTCACAAGGTAAAATATCAAATTGTGATTGCTGTAAAAGCACTGAAATTGAAACTATTGAATTAGTAGAAATACTTGATTTTTTTAAAGAATTATTTGATAACTTTCAGTTAAAACAAGAAGGTAAAAGTTTAATTTCATTAATTCAAGGTAATTGGAACTTATTTAGCAATTTAGATAATGGTAATAAAATATTAAATATAGTTCTAAATGAAATAGATTCAATGTTTAATAACTCAGAAGAGTTAGTTGATTTTAGTGATGAAATTCTTGAAAATATTAATTATTGGTCCATATTAAAAGAGCAGTTAAAATGGAAAAAAAGATATTTTACAAACATAGATACCTTAACTGATGATTTAGGTTGGGATAGTTTTTTTGAAAGTAAAACAATAATTAAAGACGACGAAACTTATTATAGAGCAAGGTTACATCAAAACTCAAAAGAGGATATTTATCCAATAGATAAAATGTCTTGTCCTCCTCCATATCTTGCATCTGCTGGACGTGCAAATCCCATTGGTATTCCATATCTTTATTTAAGTGACAATGAGGAGACAATTTTGTATGAAGTTAGAGCTTCATTTCTTGACGAAATTTCTGTAGCAATTTTTTCAAAAAATGAAGAATATCAAAATGAAATAGTAATTTCAGATTTTACAGAAATTCCAACTTTATATCATCCAAATGGAATCAATAAGAAAATTAAATCTACATTGCTAAAACAATTAATTAGTAGAGATTTATCGAAGCCGATGAGAAGATACGACTCAGAATTAGACTATATTCCTACACAATTCATATGTGAATTCATAAAAACTTTTACAGACGTTCAAGGAATAAAATTTAGAAGCTCTCTACACAATACAGGTTCTAATTTAGTTCTTTTTAACCAAGAAACGATGAAATGTAGAGATGTAAAAAAAGTACAAATTTCAAAAGTTAATATTAAAGCCAGAGATATATAAATGCACTACCGATAACAGTCGTTTGGAAAAAAAAAGCTGGTTCGCTGCTTAAGTGAAAATTGTACTTTAAACCAAGATTAGTGCTGGCAGACAGTTTAATACTTCGAAATCCGCTTCTTCGCAAACTCCAAAACTGTATTTAATCTCACACACTCACCTCAATCACCTCATCTAACCTCGTCGTATACCTCGGAGATAGCTTCTCTTGTTTCATCTTCCAAACACGTTTAAGGTCCTGTGCAGCAAGTTTTATTTTTTGTTGACCGAACGATTGATTTATTCTGTCAACGACTTGCATCAAGGGAGAATGTTTGGGATTACTATTTTCAAAAAGATTGAGTTGAATTTCACTATCAGGTGTAAAGTCCATAATAATAACACCCGCTTTTTTATAGTGCAGCCCTGGAACAAAAATTTGTTCTAGGGCTTGCAGAGCAAACTTTGCAATTTCTATACTTGAATTACTTGGGAAAGGGAGTTTTATAACCGTACTATTAGAATATTGTTGTAATTCTTGGCGATGCGAGTTTGTTCGGATAAACACACAAAGAGCATTACACGACGAATGTTGTCTACGTAATTTTTCAGCACACGAAACCGAAAACGTTACAATCCGTTCCTGTATCTCTTCCAATTTCGTTAAGTTCCGTTCAAAGGATCGTGTCGTTGCGATATTCTTTTTCGGTTTAATATCTTCCAAATCAAGTGTAGGTAAACCCAACAAATCCATTTTCAAACGTAACCCAACTACTGACATATTTCGACGCACCCAAGTATCGTCTAATTGGGTAAAATCATACGCTTTTTTAACACCAACATAGCGCAAACGCTTTGCGTGTTGGCGGCCAATTCCCCAAACATCTTCAATATCCAACCACTTTAATGCTTTGATACGTTTTTCATCATCATCAATCACGTAACACGTTTCAGTCCGGTCAGGATATTTTTTAGCAATTCGGTTCGCAATTTTCGCCAATGCTTTTGTTGGAGCAATACCAACACTTACAGGAATACCAGTCCAAGTCTTCACTTTGCGCGACATATCAACTCCATACGAATGCAAATCAAAATGTTCAAATCCGACCAATTTCAAAAACGCTTCATCAATACTATAAATCTCACATTCTGGACTGTATTCTTGTAAGATATTCATTACTCGGTTGCTCATATCTCCATAAAGGGCAAAGTTGGCAGAGAATACGTGTACATTATGTTTCAAAAACAAATCCCTATACTCGAAAGCCACAGCTCCCATTGGGATACCCAATGCCTTCGCCTCGTTACTACGAGCAATTGCGCAACCATCATTATTTGAAAGCACAACAATAGGCTTCCCATTCAACGACGGGTTAAACGCACGCTCACAAGAAGCATAAAAATTGTTACAATCAATTAGTGCAAACATTTCGCATCGATTTTATGACATACGTTACTATACCCCACACTTGAAAATCATTATGCTCCTGTACTTCCAAAGCTTGATAGTCCTTGTTAGCAGGAACCAACCAACACGTACCGTTTTCAATTACAATTCGTTTGATGGTAAATTCTCCATCTAAATAGCAAACCGCAATATGATCATTGGCAGGCTTAATACTTTTGTCAATCACCAACAAATCCCCATCGTGAATTCCAATATCCTTCATTGACTTTCCTTTTACCCTTCCAAAAAAAGTTGCATCACGATTTTTGATAGCATATTTATTCAAGTCAATCGTCAAATCAATAAAATCCATTGCAGGAGAAGGAAACCCAGCACTTATATTTTCTGATACAACAGGCAGAGCAAGTTCCGTTTCAGTAGAAACACCAATCAACTCGATAATAGGAATAGCAATTCGTTTTGACATAGTACATTTATCTTGATAGTGAATAACTCATTTTGCCAAATGTATGCAATCAAGATTAGATTTTAAAATTTATTTTGATTATTAATTAATCTGAATTGGTGTAAATAACAATATATTAATGATTTGATTTGTTGATAAATTTAAATTTGAAATGATTAAATAATAATCAATTTGAATTCAAATTAATTAGTTTTGGTACATTTTGTTACGTTTTGTGGGTATATATACGTGTTTTTGTAGGTAATTATTTTAGTTTGATGTATTTTGTTTATTTTTATCAAACGCCAAATTTTATGTAGCTAATCCAAGATAATTAGATGTATAGGTTGGATTTTGAAGGTTATAAAAAAGTTATGCAGCATTTTTAAAAGACGAAACATATTAAATTAACGATACAGTATGACAGCCAAAAAAGGTGAACATTTAGAAAAAGAAGGTCCTCTAAAAAAGATATTCTTCTACTATGATAGTGAAAACGGAATTAAACAACTGTCAAGTGAAGTGTTCAAGAAGTCTGATCAAATTGTTCACTACCCCAGGGCTTATGAAGGTGGATACAAATACAAATCAATTAAGAAATTTACTTACAAAGGGTTTAAAGGAAAACTTCCAGTAGGAGTAAACAAATCCGTAAATTTTGGTTACGGCTTTACAAAGACACTAAATCCTTTTGCCTTTCATATTAATGACAATTACGATATAGACGAATTAATAATCGAGAAAGGCGGAAAAGTAGAACTTGATTTAGCAAACAAAAAGCTTTACTTGAATGAAACTGCTCTTTCGATATTGCAAGAAGCATTTAGTAGCATATTCAAAAAAAATAAAGAAGAAGTAGATTTTGTGCTGAAAACAAACTTACATACACTGTTTCCAACTGCAATAGTAAAACCAACTAAAACTTATATTTCAAACGCATTAGCAACTTCGCTTTCTTCTTGGGGAAATACAATTGATGAATTTTCAGACGAAGACAAAAAAGCAATTAAGGACTTATTTGATAAGCTTTCATTAAGCACTGACTTTCTTACAAAAGAAGCGCTTGCGAAGACAAAGGAAATCGTTGACAACAAATACATTCAAGAAACTCTGAAAAAATACAAGGAGTTGATGGCTATCAAGACTGATAGTGATAGTCTTGAAAAAAAATGGCAAGTGTTCTTGAAAGACAATAGTTGGATTTTCTCCTACATTTTCGCACAGCCCGTAATTCTTTATAAACGTGAAGCATATGTTGGCGGAAAAACTATTGACAACAAAAATGGTAAGTTCAATGACTTTCTGATTAAGAATAGCCTGAGTGACAACGTCTCATTTTTAGAAATAAAAACACACAAAACCAAACTTCTTGACCCTTCAACTTATCGTGGGGAAGATGTTTACAGTGCAACTAAAGATTTGACAGGTAGCATTAACCAAGTGTTAAATCAGCGGGACAACTTTCAAAAAGAATTTTATTCCCTTAAAGTAAAGAGTAAAGGCGGTTTTGAAACATTTAATTCAAAATGTGTAGTTCTTATTGGTTCAACAAAGGTTTTGACAGAAGAACAGAAATACTCATTTGAACTTTTTCGTAGCAACAGCAGAGATGTTGAAATTATAACTTTTGACGAGCTACAAACAAAAATTGAAAGTTTACAAAAACTACTTAAAACCAAATGACACGAACAGAATAACAACCCTCTAACATATTTTACTAGATAAATAATGGCAGATTTAACATACATAGAACGAGCAAATATTGAAAAGTTTTTAGGAATGAAAAGTGGTTATGTAATGGACTTTTCTGACAGGACTTTTCAGGAATTTGTAAGTGAAACTGTTGGTCTTGACATTGATAATGAAAAATATCATTACGCATCAAACTCAAAAGCAAACCGACTTAGACAATTTATTAAAGTTGAATCCAATTATACGTTTGGAAAATTGCTGTCATCTTTCTGCGACTATTGGATTTCAAAAGTTCATACTGGAGAGATTGACCCAAGAGACGATGAAAACCTATTCAAAGAATGCGTAAAAATTGCCGAAAGACTGAAACAAGAAAGTATTGTAGAATTTATTGACGCTATTCAACCAAACGTTGAAGACAGAGATTTTAAAATGCTTGCAAAGTCGATAAGAGAAAGCATTGAGAAAAACGAACCCGAAGCTGCGTTAGACAGACTTCATACTTTTACTTTTAAGTATCTAAGAGAACTTTGCGACAAACATAAAATCTCTTATGAAAAATCTGACTCACTAAATGCAGTTTTGGGTAAATACATCAAATTCTTGGTTGACAATAAGCACATAGAATCAACAATGGCTGAGAAAATTTTGAGATATTCAATAAATGTAATAGAAGCATTTAATGACATACGGAACAACAAAAGTTTTGCCCACGACAATCCTGTGTTAAACTATCACGAAAGTGTTTTAATTTTCAACAATGTTTCAAATACAATCAAATTCATTGAAACAATTGAAAACAATATAAAAAAAACAAAAGAACCAGAACAGGCAGACTGGAATGATTTGCCGTTTTAATAACTTTAAAATAATAACAGTATGAACACATTTATTAAAAAATTGTATGACCAAAACGGTAAAGAAACTGGAGCAATCCTAAGTGTTGTTTTTGGTACACCGACTAATATTCAACAAAAGAATATTATTGAAAACAGATTAATCCAATATGCTTTTGACACACTTTATCCAGGTGAAGGCTTGAATATCTACCGTGATATGTATATTGACACTCCTTCAATTACCGTAATCAGAAATATCAATAATCTGCCTGTCCAACAAATAACGATTTGACAAAATAACAACGAACCGCTAACGGTACCTACCCAAAAGTGGCGGTTCAGTGGTTAAATCAAGCTTTGTGTTTCTATCAAAGTTTGTTCTTGGTTGAAAGTGAAACGCTTCGAAATCCCTACCTTCGAGTAGCTGCAAAACGTTAATAAACTCAAAACCCCACTCAAATCGCTTCGAGTGGGGTTTCTTTTGTCTGTATATTCTACTTCTCAAATCGTTTCATTACCTTTTTTAAAACCAACGTAACCACAAAACTCACGAAAGCACCAACGAAGGCAAGAATAATCGTTTTCAAATAATCGTGCGTATCAATCATAGCACAAACGGTAAACACCGTTCCGGTTAATGTTCCTGCACTGGTTGTATGGTCGTGATGAGGTTGCATAGTAGTTAGGTATTAAAACGTTTATTAATTCTCACTTTCCACAGTAGACTGTGAAACAGCAGAGGCCACAGAACCACCCACCATCAAATACTCTCCAATAGTTGAGATGATTTCTGGTAAGTGAAAAGGAGTTGCTAATAATGCACCACCCGCAGCAGCTAAACCCAATCCAATATTTCTTAATACTTTAAAGAAATTCGGAGTAGGTGATTTCATTCGTTGAACTAAATTCATTTTTTCAATTTTTAAAAGATGAGTAAATAAATGAACGTGCACGAATGCACGTCCATTTTCAAATTCAATTAGGCAACTTCAATTATTTTCAAACAATTGTAAGCTCCGTTTTTCATTGGATATTGAATACCATTAACCATTTGGAAGTACTCCAACTTCAACAAGAAGATTTTTGTTCCTGTTCCTGTTGGTACAGCAGTAGGAGTTAACGTTACATTCGAACTTGCAGCGGCAGTTGCTAAGTTCACAACGTTCGTCAATTTGAAATCAACAACATTTGTCGCAAAGTTGACATTCAAGAATCCACCTGTCATACTAACGTGTGTTGCCCCTGTTGGCCAAGTCAAATCAGATGCAGGTACAAATCCAGCAATCGTAATCACACCTGTTGCAGGTGCTAATACATAAGGTTTGTAAAGCATACTACCTAACATCGCGCTTGGGTTAAAGTCAAATCCCTTTAACAAGGTTTTTGCAGCAGCATTCGCAATACCTACACCAACATTTCGTTGTCCACGAATACTTGTAGTGTCCAAGTTTTTAACCTTTGACATTATTTGAGTAATACGAGCAACATTGTTCGTTCCACTAATATTTACGGTAATGTTTCGCAATGAGTCGCGTAACAATTTCCCTGCTGATGCAGAGTTACCAAATTCTTTTCCGTTTTCACGTGTACGTGCAAACGCAGGATCATTCGCAATTCGAGCAGCATCAACGCTCGTTTTCATTTTTGCAATATCCCCATCTTTCGATTTATAAAAGGTCACATTATCCAACGTTCCTTTTATTTTCAAGAGGCCAGTTTGTCTTGCCATTTCTTTATTTATTAAACATTCAACTAATCAGATTATGACTTTCATAATCCCTCAAACTTCGTTCGTGTCTAGAATTGAATTTCCGTTTGATGAATCAAATGTATAAGGCAATAGACACCTTCCAAAATGCGCCCTTCCGATAAATTAACTTTGTGTTACTTTGTTCCTATTTAGCAGTTTATTGCAAGATAAAAAGAACCTATTTTTGTCTTGTTCATCACGATTTTAGTACAGTAGAGTAGTATCCAAAAGAAAATCAAGAGTTAGGTTTAAGTATGGGAAAAGTACTAGTGTTTTTAAATCGTATCAAAACAATATAAAACACGTTTGACATTAATTACGAATTCCAAAATGAAAAGAGTTGTTGTTTATCCAAAAGA
>JACCDO011872288.1_pt1 | contig 11170 bp, 11 predicted proteins | sample 7446101 | NCBI WGS metagenome assembly JACCDO01 (sample SAMN15323440, study PRJNA562643) | freshwater metagenome | isolation source: river surface water | place: USA:Blue River Watershed | collected 2017-08-16
GGAGGGGGTGGTGGGGGTAGAATACCGGTTAAGGGCGGGGTGGCGGGTACAACGCCTAGACCGATGGGGGAAGACTCCCCCACCAGACCAATCCGCTTATATGCCGATTAAGCCGTTTGATGGGCACGACGGTCACGAACGTTGCTTAGCTCCATGCTAGAACCCAAGATACTACACCCACAAGGCCACTGCATTCTACAGCTCGCCGTTATACGTGTTCTGATGCCCGAGAGGCGCCTTGCGGCGCCAACCAGCCCCACCCATTACAGATGGGGCCGTACAGCCCTGTCGCGAAGCCATGGAAGCCTCTACCCCCACACTACTTGGGGACGACCACTTATACTGAGCCAGATATTCTCACGTGTGGATGCAGCACCAGGGGCCCCTCGCACTCACTAGTCGCCCTTTAGACGACCAGCTGTGCAAAGCTCCTGTGCCCAAGCACACAAACCACCGGCCTAGGGGCGCCAACAGGGGAAATTAGTCCCTCTTGGCGAGCCAAATAACACGGTGGGGGGCAGCTAGGGCAGTTTACACCTCCAGCGTCCGCAGACGCCTTCCTCGGTGGCTTACCTCTAGCCTGGCCACAGCACCTTCTCGGCCGCTGTGGTTAGCCTTTAGTGGGGCAAAAACCCCGTTTTCAATTTTTTTTCCTACTTGAAATTGAAGCTATAATAGGGGTCTCCTACTACGCTTTACACCCCTAGGCGAGGCATATTTCAAGTAGGAAAAAAAATTGAAACCGAGCGGATTGCCCCATTAGAAGCTGTCCAGAGGACAAAGACCACAAGCCCCCCCAAGCCCCAAGCCCCCAAGCCCAAGCTCCAAGCCATGTCTTCCATCACCGCCTCCCCTGTACCCACTCTCCCAGAGTCGTCACCTATCGCCGATAGCGCGTCCGTGACCTCTTCTGTGAAGGTTTCCCGTCCCCAGGACCCCCTCACCGCTCAGATTGAGCGCGTGGCGGCGGAGCTGGAGGGCCTTAAGAAGCTCGCAAAGCTCGTCGGCAAGACGGTCGTTGCTAAGCCGAAGAAGGACCCCAGCGCTCCTAAGGGCGAGACTCCCGCACAGTTGAAGGTCTGGAACGCTCTCGTTGATAGCGTGCTGGAAGAGTTGCGCACCCACGACCCCAAGGCCACTCGGGCCCAGGCAATGACCGAAGCGCGCAAGCGCCAGGACGCTGCCGACCCCGAGGGCGCGGCTAAGCGTGAAGCCGCACGTCTCAAGCGTCAAGAGACGGCCGCACGCAAAAAGGCTGAGAAGGAAGGTCTTCTCTCCGCCCTCGCCACTGGTGCCTCAGTCAGCGATGCCCTCGCCGCCGCCCCCGTCAAGGAGCGCGCCAAGCGGGCACCGATGACCGAGGAGGCCAAGGCCGCCGCCGCTGCCAAGCGGGCTGCTACCATTGCAGCCAAGAAGGCAGCGGCTGGTGGCGGCGCAGGCGGCTCCGTCTCAGCCCCCGCAGCAACCACCACCGCTGCACCCTCCAACGTGAGCGCCCTCAAGGCCAAGCTGGCCGCGAAGAAGTCCGCAGTGGTTGTCCCCGTCCAGGAGGCACTCCCCGCGGATTGCGACGCCCAGCCCTTTGAGCACGCCGGCGTGAAGTACTGGAAGACCAGCGCCCTTGACTACCTCTGGGAGATGAAGGACGATGGCGACCAGGGCGACTACGTCGGCAAGCTCGTCGGCGGGGTTGTGGATAAGCGCTGGCCCGAACCCGCCTACTCCGAGTAAGCGCTCCACACCCCCCCCCGCCCCCGCTCCGCTCGCCCCCACACCACCAAACACAAAAAGCATAAAACCCTCAAAAACATATGCAAAAACCCCCCAAAGCCTCTGATTAGGCTAGCCTTAGAACATTTTTTTATGCGCGTTTGCTTCGCAGCGCCCAAACACACAAATTTGAAGTCCCGTCCCTCACACCCTAACAGCACCCCCTACAAGCCTCAATGCTAGACCTCTATGGCTCCAACACGCCCCCTGTCCTCCATACACGCTCCCCTACGTGCCCTCCAGCTCCTGTGCCTCCCCTCACAGCCCTCAACACCTACGAGCTCATCAACATCCTCGCCCCCTCACTTCTCTTCCTGCTCATCCTCCCGTGGCTCATCGTACATCAGCCACGCCGCCAGCCACAGCAACTACCGCCTCCACCCCCTCCTCCTACACCGAACCTCACCTCATTGAACCAACGAGGCGGCTATGTTATCTATGGCTGGGGCGGCGAGGAGACCCCTTTGCTCTGGCCCACGCCTGTAATTATCCAATACCCGCAACCACCTTATAGCAATGAGACGCCTAATACAGAACCAAATGCGACACATAACGACCAATCAGTCCCTACTAATACCAAGACAGACTAATACAAGCCACCCCTTAGACGAAAATTTGAAGCGCCGCAGGGCGCACACTTTTTTACTGCCCTCAGCCCTTTCAAGCCCTACAATGAGTCTTACACCTCTCAAGAACGTCTCCAACTTCAAGTACTTCCCCCACCAGCAAGTCGCTATTCGCTGGATGATGAACCTGGAAAGCACTGGCTTCAAGCTCCTCAACCGCGTTATCCACGGTGGAATCCTCGCAGACGATATGGGTCTCGGTAAGACCCTGGAAATCACAGGTCTCATCAAGAACAGCCCTCTTCGCCGCACACTCCTCCTCGCCCCTGTCGCTCTTATGGACAACTGGATTCAGATGGCCATTAAGGCCGGCTTCACCATCTTCACTATCCAAAAAGGTCGTTGGGAACGGCTTCACACCAAATCCCTAATAGCCCCTCACATCTATATCACAAATTATGAGAAAACAATCGCGAAATCCACTGTCCAAATCTTCCACGACCGTGAGTGGGACCGGCTGGTCTTAGATGAGGCCCACCGCATTCGCAACCCGAAATCCAAATTGTTCAAAGCCGTGCAGTCTATTAAGACCCCTGGTGGTCGTTGGGCTGTCACTGGTACGCCGGTCGTGAATCGTATGGACGACGTCGGTGCGCTCCTCTCCTTCTGTGGCGTAACAGTCCCCAAGTGCAAGTGGAACTATGACTCACACAAGCACATTGTCCCTCACCTTGTATTGCGACGCACACTAGATGAGCTGCGTGATGTCATCCACGCAGCCCCTCCTAAGCCGCTCATTGAGAAAGTTGTTGTCCCCTTCTACACAGAGGAGGAGTCGCACTTCTATCGCGGCATTCAAGGTGCCATCAAGACGCGCCTCTATGATGACGATAAGCCAGGGATGAAGCTTGCGCTGCTTCTGCGTTTGCGTCAGCTCAGCGTGCATCCCCAGGTGTATATCCGTGCTCGCCGCCGTCTCACTCCATCTTATGACCGCGAGGACTGGACACTCCCTACAAGCAAATTCCAAGCAATCGCAGACAAAATCATAGAAGACACTGATGGTCCTCACAAGTATATCTTCATCTGCCACTTCAAGGACGAGATGGACCTACTGAAGGAGTTTCTTACTGCCTCGGGTCTCATTGACACTGTTACCACCTATGCAGGTGGTATGACTGATGCTGAACGCACTGCTGCTATTAGGGGTGTGGAGGAGGCCCCTGGGTCGGCGGCCATCTTGCTGCAACTGCAGGCTGGCGGTGTGGGCCTGAACTTGCAGTGCTGCGACCGCGTGATATTCCTGTCGCCGTGGTGGACCTTTGCGCTGATTGACCAGGCCATCGCACGGGCCGTGCGTATGGGCCAGACGAAGCAGGTGACTGTGTGGTTTGTGCGTCTCAAGGAGGAAGAGACGTTGAATATTGACAAGTTTATGAACGCCCGTGTGCGGGAGAAGTCGGCGTTGTCGCAACAGTTCTTCAGTATTGTGGATAGGACGTTCAACTCCAAGGAGCCCGTCCCAGAGCCAGTGGATTCGGATGAGGAGGAAGAGACCGACGCGCAGTAAAAGCTGCAAGAGTAATAGATATGGACGTAGCACACTACATCTGGATTTTTTTGTCGTTAGTAGTGGTGTTTTCACTCACCTACTTGTTTATGAAGAAGTACCACACGGTCCCTTGGTATCCCATTGGGAAGTATGAGGGGTTCTCTGGTGCTGTCGGTGGCATCGGCAACGTGGATTGCCTGCACACACTCCAAGGGGCAGCAGAGATTCTGAGCATCTTTGAGCAGTCCGGTGTGGAGTCGGTGGAAGAGGGCCCACGGGATTACTCGGAACTCCGCCTGCTTCTCAGCAAGCTCGCTTGTATGAAGAAGGACCTCATGGGGGCCTCTGGCATCATCCACGCCACCCTCTACCAGCCCTACTCTACAACTCACGATCGTGAGCCGGTTGCAGAGACAGTTGCACGGTGCTTTGCAAAGACGATTCCGGTTCGTGAGCTGGATATAAGCTTTGAGACGTGGCAGAGCCGTGGTAAGGAGCTGTTGCGCCGCCTTTGTACGGCCGCTAAGCTCACAGAGGCCATTGCTCGTAAACAGGAGGAGACCTTCTCACGGGTGTGGTCTGATGTGTATAATGTGGCCAAGGGTGCGTGCTTACAGGGCGAGCCCCTCATTGCTGGCAAGCCAGCGTCACCTCGTGACCCGCTTCCATACACCCCTAATAGTCTGACAGATATGGATAAGTATGAAGGTTACTATTAGGGGGTGATTCCATCACCCCCTTACCCCCTACGGTTATAGAATCACATGACATCAACAAACATCCACTAATAGTCCTTTAATGAAATACTATTAGAGGTTGCGAGGACTCTCCCCCATCCTAAAATTGACATGAGATGGGTTCTGACATATCAGCACCCACCTCAAGCCACAATGCCCTACGTCCCTGCACATCTTCGTACTCAAGCTACTGCCGCTCCCGAGCCCCCTACTTCCAATCCGTTTGGTGGGCAGCGTCAAGCCCGTGCAGCCCCTGATGAGATGCCTTCAGCCTTTGCCAGCTCACGTAAGCGCACAGATGACCCCCACGCAAACCCATCTGCCTTCGCCTGGGGGAAGCCTCGTGAGTCCCGCGATGTTGTCCCCTTGGAGCCTACGAAGCTCCAGGCTGCCCCTACAAGTGAAAAGAATCCAAAGGTCATCAAGAGTGGCGGCGAAGACGGTCCTGTCATTGAGATTTACGCAAACGGTGCAATGAGTGCCCAAGACACGGCCCCAGTACAGCCCACAGCAAAGCCCAGTGGATATGTCCCTCCTGCTCAACGTACTGCTGCCGCTGCCGCACCAAAGACCTATGAAGAGCTCTTCCCATCTCTTGGTGGGGGTGCTGGCGCCCCTGCATCTGCTCCCAAGGCCATCAAGTTCAATGCACCATCATCTGCTGGCCGCTCCTGGGCCGCGATTGCACAGGACGACTCTATTCGTCAAGAGGCTATCCGCAAGCAAGAAGAAGACCGCCAGGCCGCCTACGAGGCATCTACAAACATTCGCCTGAACCTAGATGACATCGCAAACTCGTCGTGGGCTGCTCTTCTTGATGACAGCAATGATGCACCTTACTGCTATGATTACAATGCATAAAAGTAAAGCACACTAACCCCAAACCAACAACCCTAATAGTAAAAAAGAGAATCCAATAGCGCCCATACTTTGGGTCACATACTTTTTATTTAATACTCCTCATCGCCACCACCACATTCAACATACGGTGCTTTTAGCACATGGTCGTCACTGTCCCAAACACCAATACAGTTTCCAATGGACTTATCATCACAGATTTCAAAGACCTCTTGAGTAGTCGCCTCTTTATAATACACCACACCGTCATACTTGAAGTAATCCAACACCATTAGCTGTGTAGAGCACACATCCATCAGTCCATCAGTGCCCTCTACGACCTTTGCACAAATCACACTCGGCTCTGGGGGTGGGACTGTTACGGGTGCAGAGGAACCAGCTCCCCCGCCTGCAGCACGGGTCTTTTTTGTAGCTGCAGGCGCAGCAGCAGCCGCAGCCTTCTTTTTCGGTTTCACTACAGGAGCCACGGGTGCAGCAACAGCAGTCGGCATTGTTTGTGTAGCGAGCGCACGTTTTATGTCCGCCATCGTCCGCACTTTCAGTTTCTTTGTCTCTGGAATCACCACATCACTCTTACTAGCCTCACGTGCAATCACAGGCAAATCCTTGAGCCAAATCATAACTCCATCTCGTACGACTTTACATTTGTCCCATCCGTTCGCCTTTCCCTTCTCTAAATGTGCATTCGCAAAGGAAGTAGGAGATGCAAATACGAGGCCTGGGTCTATGGCATCCACTAACACGCCCTCGCGATACACGGCGCGATACGTATTTCCATAACAAGTGTGAGAAATCACTTCTCCTTCTCGCAGATAATCTACAAGATTCCGTGGCATTGGCTTGAACTAGCTATTAGGGGTATAGACAGCTTGGTACGTGATTTCTGCTGAAATACAAATCTCAAATTTTGGCGCCAGGCTGTTCGACCAAACCGACTAGCCGGCGACGGCACCCGAAAGATTTCGTGACGTGATTTCGCACTCCCCAAATACAAAATATGCATACACCCCTAATAGTCATAACACATACTTATTATTACACATACTCATACTCTAATAGCCTATAATAGGAAATTACACCCCATAGAGAAATCGTATTTCGGTTTGCTGCTCAGGCGACAAGTAGGATGCCCATTGGAGTAAGGTGTGTTTCTTCAAGATTTCACGCGTTACACAGTCTTCGGGTCGTAATTCAGGTGCTGGAGGTGCCATAAAGAATGCATAATGGAAACGGGCTATTGCAGTTTTATCAGCTTCCGTCATATCAGCTTCGGTGTAATATACGTCGTCATAGGGACACGGCGCAGCTGCTTTGCGTTTGCGAGTTGGTTTTAGCGGAGCCGCGGCAGGCGCCGCCTGCTGTGACAAGTTGAGAGCGCGAAGTTTGGCTTGGAGGTCGGCAAGTTTCATGATGCACACACCTAATAGTCATGTATGAAAACCCTTCAATTTTATCACATCTATAATCAATGAACAGTGTTGTAATTATACTAATTAGTACTGCTATACTACTTAGTATATTGTTAATATATTTAACGAATATAGAAATGAAATCTGTAGGAGCCGTGGCAGTATTCAAGACAGATACCATTGTTGGCGAGGCAGTAGCAAAAGCAGTCGGCCGCTCAACACATTTGGATGTTGTATTTACGGCGCTTCCAAAGGGAGCTCATGGTTTCCACATTCACACCGCAGGGGACCTACGAGGCGAGGGCTGTAAGGGGGCGTGTGCGCATTGGCATGTTGGTAGTGCGGCGACAGCCCACGGTGGCCCACCAGGCTCGCCTGGCCCACGTCATACAGGCGACCTGGGAAATATAGAAATCCCAGAAGGGAAGTCCGAGTTCAAGGCTACATACACCCTACGTGGAGTCTCACCGGCGGATTTGTGGGGACGCACACTGATTATCCACGCGGACCCTGATGACCTTGGTAAGGGCCCGCATGACGATTCACATACCACAGGCCATTCAGGCTCTCGTATTGGATGCGCTATCTTCGGCCGCACTATGGGCTGTGATAGCCCATCCAAACGGACTACACGGAAACATTAAGGGGTTGCATGTTGCAACGAATACAATATAAGTATATTCACACTTGTAATCATTGCATGTGATATACTATGCAATATGCTACTCTTACTATATTTTCCTAGCATATAGACGCCACCCGCGCTCAGTGTAAATATACGCACAACATGTTGTGGCGCTAACCACAACGTTATGGGCACACCTACATACATGCAAGACCTATCGACCCATTTTGCGATCTCAGATGTCAATCCGTGATTTGCCAACGACGCACCCACACAACACAGTAAAAATGCGGCGTATAACGGATGAGGTACATATACGAAAATACCTAGCCCGTGAATGGCCGCGCACACAAGTGCGCTGTGAAATAGATGCTGATTTGCCATGCTTATACTTACATATATCACATGTGTTAAGACGTCGTGCTATACACCGCCAAGGTCCTCACGGAACAAAGTTCCGCTCAGAGTCCGAGGTGCGAGCTCAGGGCACGCACCAAGGTGCGCGCCGACGGGTCCGTGGCTCCTTCAATCCACCGTGGCATCCAGTAGTAAGGCGTGGCGGCCTTCAATAGACTCTCCTCACGACCCACCCCAGCCTCAAACAACATCCTGTAATAGTACGCCTCGGCAGTATGAGGGGGCAGGTGCGTCATTGTAGCTGCCTGCTCACGCCAATCTGAAGGGACCAGCTCTGCGACCCGCTCTTGAATCTCCTCATACCACGACCGCGTCCTACCAGACACCCCATCGGAGAACGCCTCCTTGCGCCGCCACAACACAGCATTAGGAAGCAACCCTGAGTTCTCAAAGGCCTTTCGCAGAATCCACTTTTCGCAAATGGGCTCACCGCCCGTCTCAGGATTCCGTGCTCCAGGCCGGCGGAAGCGCGTCGGTAGTGCTCGTGCAACGCTAACAAAGGCCTTGTCGAGGAACGGCGTGCGGGGCTCGAGACCATTCGCCGAAATCGAGCGGTCAGACCGTAGCACATCAAATCCATGAATATCCTCCAAGAGTCGCGTCACTTCACCCTCAAAGTCCTCATCCGTCGGCGCCGCATAGAAATACAAATAGGACCCAAACACCTCGTCAGAGCCATCTCCATTAAACACCACCTTTGCATCACACCGCTCCCTAACAGCCCTACTCACGAGGTAATTCCCTACACTCGCCCGCACAGTCGTCACATCGTAGCTCTGAATGGTCCGTACGACTTCAGGAATCGCCGCAAAGAATTCATCAGGAGTCATTCGCACTTCCATGTGGTCAGACCCAATCCAGTCCGCCACCATCCGTGCATGGCGCAAGTCCTCGGACCCCTCAAAGCCAATACTAAATGTCTTCAATGGAGGAGCCCCTGCCTCCCGTAGCTCACGCGCTACAAGGCTGGCAATTAGGGACGAATCCACACCCCCGCTCAAGAGCGCTGCCACAGGCCGCTCCGTCATCATACGCTTCCTCACAGCCGCACATAGGCTCTCATAGACCGCGTCCTTCGCCGTCTCTAGATCCTCAAACTCTGTCCGCGTTCCCACAGGCACGCTATGCCAATGAAATGTACTAATAGCATTTGTGTGTAATGAAAACACAAGCGCCGTTCCAGGTTTTACTGCCGCAACATTAGACGTCATAATAGGTACTACTGCAGCAATTTCACTTGCAATACACAGTTCAGTGTAAATGCGCCCTTCCACCTGCCCACTGTGAGCCCAGTACATTGGCCGCACGCCATATGGATCGCGCCCACATACAACCCGCTTCTCCGTCTCATTTACAAGCACGAATGCAAAGACCCCGTCTAGAAGCCGACAGAATTTATCAGGATCCTCACCACACGCATGAAAAAGTGGGCCGAGGACTTCACAGTCGCTCCCTGAAGTGGTCCGAATCCCATACTCATCCGCCAGCGCTCTCCAGTTGTAAATCTCGCCGTTGCAAATCCAAGAATACTGCGTTCCATCCGTAGCCATCCAGCGGAATGGCTGCATTCCCGCATCATTCAAGCCATTGATGGCCAGCCGTGTAAATCCGAGTACAGCCTTACCATCAAATAGTGTCTCCACGCGCCCCCCTTCAGGTCCGCGCCTACCTACTGCATCCGTCGCCGCCATCTTCTGCGCCTCAGTAATACCTCCCGCGCCAAAATATGCCCAAATGCCACACATACTCCCTAATAGTCCCACATCAGATTTAGGCCAAGAAAACCTTCATACACCTTAATAGTATGTCCGCACAACGAAATGTTCCAACGGATTATACACTACGATATCAACAATTGAATAGTCGTGTTGTGTATTCAAATTACGTATCAAATGTACAGCGCGTACAGTTAGGGCGTGGTGTATATGTACCGACTGCTCAGCCATATCGTGATGCGTCATTTGTGCCCACGCTAAAAGTCGGTGAAATCTTTACGACACCAGCCGAGCAAGAACTCTATATTTCTCGCGAAACTGCAAATTATGAAACCCCAGCAAGCCCCCCATCAGTCCCTCTAAATGTATCTGCTACACCAGGTTCAGGCTCCGTGGATGTATCATGGGATATACCATCTTCAAACGGTGGTGCAGCTATACTCTATTATACTGTTGTATCTTCTCCCGACGGTATAACAGTAACTACATCAAGTACATCGGTATCAGTATTGGGTCTTATAAATGGAATTGAATATACATTTGATGTAACTGCAACAAATTTGGCAGGCACATCTACTACTGCAACATCACCAGCAGTCACACCAGTTGGAAGTGGATTTACAACACAGACTTTTACGACAGTTGGTGCTATTGCATGGTTGGCGCCATCTGTAGGAACAATTGTGGAATATTTAATTGTTGGCGGCGGTGGTGGTGGTGGTAACGGATATGACACAGGTGGTGGAGGCGGTGGCGGCGGTGGTGTAGTATTAACAGGAACTACAACCGTAACAGCAGATACAAATTATACAATTACAGTTGGTGCTGGCGGTCTAGGGGGAGCATCACCATACCCTCCTGGACAAAATCTTCCTGGTACAAGTGGTGATTCGTCCAGTTTCAATTCAATTACTGCAGTTGGTGGCTCTGGAGGATTCGGTAGTCGTACGCAGACAGGGGGTGCTAGTACAGGTGGCTCACAAGGGACTTCTGTAGTAGGTGGCGGGCCAGGTCGTGGCGGTGGTAGTAATGGTAGTGGTGGCGGTGGTGGTGGCGCAGGTTCAGCAGGTAGCAATGGAGTTCCAGGAACAGGTGGTGCGGGTGGCGCAGGTATATCGTCATCACTCTCAGGAGCCCCTATTACGTATGGTGTAGGGGGTGCAGGTGCGCGAGGAGCTACAGCAGTAACAGGTGCAGCTGGTACAGCAAATCGTGGGAATGGTGGTGGTGGTGGTAGTTTTAGTTCAGGAGGTTCTCGCCCTGGCGGAAATGGCGGCTCAGGTATTGTCATCATCCGCTATTACAATCCATAAAAAACCTTCCCACACCCTAATAGTATGGACCCCAGTGATAAAATCCGCGCACTCCAAGGAAAAACAGTACTTCTCAATTACAAGCGCGCTCTCGCCACACAACCCAACACAAACATTAATCTCTGTGGTGGGCTCTCTCAAGCAGTCGTCCGGTACGACAGCTATGAGTTCCGTGAGCAAATCCGCGACGGCCTCAAGACGGACTGCA
>JACCDO010275847.1_pt1 | contig 11169 bp, 2 predicted proteins | sample 7446101 | NCBI WGS metagenome assembly JACCDO01 (sample SAMN15323440, study PRJNA562643) | freshwater metagenome | isolation source: river surface water | place: USA:Blue River Watershed | collected 2017-08-16
AGGTCCCGAAATCAGCTGCTGCTTTACGAACTCTTCTAGTAGGGCATCCAAAGCGAATTTCAGAATATCTCTGATACGAATGTATTCCTCATTCTTAAAAATAACAACTCCATCGGCATCTCGAGGTATTGCCGTACGAGACAAATCAGTCCCAATTTCAAAAGTGGGTTTCTCGACTACAGTATTTACGGAAGGCCCTTTGGATTGAGCGGCAGATACTTCTTCCTGATCAAACAGATCTTCTTCAGGTAAATTCATCGTGCCGTCGTCGTCGCCTGCATCGCCGTTGTCATCCTCCGCATGTTTCGCTGTGGCCGCGTTTGCGGCCGGAGCAGGGGGCTGAATCATGCAGCTTAGATCAATAAGACCGCGATTCACCTTGCACTCCAGAATACATGTGTGGTTAGGGTTCACGCCCATAAATTGCATTTTGAAAATTCCTAAGGCCAGTTCATTGTTTTCTTTGGCGAGAGACAGATTGCCCCGCAAGCGTAAGCACTCTGCGTAAGAATTGAGACTATTCGCTAATGATAGCGAGTCGCTGGAACATACTTCGTTTAAAAGCTTAATTGTCTTTCGATATAACGCTTCTGCTTCATCATAAAGCCCACGATACCGCAAAACATCTGCAAGTGCCGTTTGTGAAACACCGTACAAATAATGCTCTTTGCCCAAAGCTCGTCGCCGCAGGTCCAGAGCATCATCATGGTTCTGACGCGCACGTTCCGTATCACCTTGCAATCTAAAGCCTTCTCCGCGCCAATACAATGCTTCTGCAACTGCAGAATTAACTAAACAGTCGGAATAGATACTTTTACGCATTTTCAGGCTCGCCTTTGCATAGTAATTGCCTTTGCTGATATCACCTAACGACAAATGACAGCAGGCCAACTCCTGCAGGGAATCACTGATCAAGGCATGCTCGCCGCTGCTAACGATTTTCATCGCTACTGGTGCCACTTCCACTTTCTTCTCTGGTTCTGGTCGAGGCCCGGCGATCTCCTCGTCCCAGTCGTCTTCGATCTTCTTCTTTGCAGCCTGTCGTTTCAGCTCCTCTTCCGATGGAGGAAGCGGCTTTTCTGGCTTTGCTGGGACGACTATGAAGTCTTTACGTATTTGATACAACTGCGTATGTAGCCGAATTGACTCATGAAACTTGCCATATATACGCAGAAGACGCGCTTGCAAAAATTTCGCTTGCACGACGCGGAGATCAGTTTCGTCGAAGAAGACAAGATACATGTCCAATGCATCTTTCACCCATTTTTCCGCTTCCGCATAAATGTCTTGCTCCATAAGCAGGTTAGCAGTGGCAAGAAAGGCGTCTGCAAGCAGCGGGTGGGAGCCGTCTAAAAGCCTGCGCCGAAGTGACACGCATTGTTGTAACAAAGGGTTGGAGTCTTTGAACTTGCCCATTGCAGAGAGAATATATACACGTGCTAAAAAACCTTCTGCAGTTTGCACGTTTTTGGTGCCCCATGCTTTTGTCAGAATGGCATGTCCTTTCTCCGCTGTTGCCTTAGCCTCTAAAAACTTTCCTTGTGCAGCCATATTCAAAGATTGTGCGCAAATACAACGTCCAATTTGCGGATCACCTGGATTACTGGTATCTGTGCGCATTTTCACTGCTTCCAGAAACTTATCTTGAGCTTCTGTATGCAAGGACATGTAATAAAAGTTTCGTGCTTGAGCTTCAAGAACCTCTGCTAGCTCGCGAGACTTGCCATTGCCAAGACCATTGCTTCCACCGCCTTTACCTAAAGCGGCTTCTGAGCGCACTTTAAAGCACTCATCAAGTGGTGCAATTGCTTCACTCCAACGGCACATATCCATAAGATTACAAGCTAGCTCAAACTTTGTTTGAATACATAGTGCCTGCGCATTAAATCCCATGTTATTGCACTCGTTGAAATAGGTTTGACGAATGGATAAGCATTCTGCTAAAATAGGCTGGCTCTTAATATACCAGCCTTTGGCTCGAAAGTCTACTGCTCGGTGGAACAAAAAATCTGCGGCATCCAAAGCGGTTTTCGCCTTCGCATCAGTAGACTGCACCACGATAGGCTGGCGAATGGCTTCAACGGCGACACCCTCTGAGTCAGAGGTTGGCGTTTTTCCTTTTTCCAAAATAACTTCATCGTCAGCCAGAGCTATTGCCACAGCGGCGCGCTGACCATTTTCTGTTAAAATGGACGTTGATGTATCCGATGGTAAGACTCCAACGTTGTCAGCGGCTTCGGGCGAGTCGTTCGATTGGTTTGCATCGGTAACTTTTGTAGTGTCCAGGGTATCAATCTCTGTTTTTGGAGGGTTAAGATCAACATCAGTCTCATGCAGTTCTTCCAGCATAACAGTCGTGGCCTCCAAATTCGCTTCTTGTATAACGACAGCTTTCACTGCCTCTCCCTCTTCGCGCGCTTTCAGCATTTCTAGTTTAACCTTTTCCATTTCTGCAGCATGCTGCTTCTTGAATTCTTCCATCTGTTCCTGAAACTTTTGCAGCTCTATTTTCATTTGTGTCATAGCATCTTCTTCTGCTTCTCGCTGCGCCTTAATCGCCAGCATGGCCTCTTCCTCATCACGCCTTTGCAGTTTCAAGGCCTCTACTTCGCGTTGCTCCGCTTCCTTCTCTGCACGAAGAAGTTCTAGCGCTGCAGCTTCTGCTTCATTGATTCGCTCATCGACCACAGAAGGCTGCTGAGATAGTACGCTTACATCATCTTCATCTTTTGCAGCAGCGGCCGCAGCAGCAGTCTCTCGAGCCGCCTCTTCCTCCTGAGCTGCCTGCTTTGCAAGCGCTTCTGCTTTCTTGATAGCAAGCATTTGTTCTCCTGCTATATCCCCAAACATGTTCTCAACAGCCATGCTGACAGGCGCGGCACCGTTAAATATGGCTATGGCGAGAATCCCATCGCCAGGAATTGCCACTTTCAGAGTTCCTTGGCGCTTTTTCTCTGATTTTTTAGATGGCGGCGCATTTGCATTACTCGCCACAGTGCCCCACAAGCTCTCGCTGGGTGCGTCTGATAGCAAAATAGCATCTCCGGTAGGGCATTCTGGGTAAGCCGGAGCTTTGCCTACACCATCAATTACTACTCCATTAGAGCGGGAGCCTATTTGGCTGCCATGAGAGCCAACGGATGCGTTATCCTCATTGTCAGCTCCCGCGCGCACGATAGCCCAAGGAGCATAAGCAGTGATAGAAGCAAAACTGTCGTGAAAGGCTCCTAAGGTAGCTAGTCGAGGAACTTCATACCCTCCGAGCGATGCCACCCACGTACTGTCATTGGTGAAAAACAGCTGCGATTCTTCGAGAGCTTTTAATGCGCGACGTAAGAAGTCATTTCCGGAAGTGCGTTTCTCAAGGTTCATTAGCGCACCAAACCTCCCCGCTGCAAATAGATGGCCCACATGTTCGTCGCCAAATTTTGCTTTGTATAATGGAACGATTTCTTTTTCATAAAGTCGTAATGGCTCGATGTTTAATTTACCAGGCTTCATATTTGGGTTACGGAGCCAGGCAAGCACGCTTACAATGTCGCCTAAAAGCGGGTGTTTATCCCGAAAATTCAAGGTGGTGCCGGTATTGCGATTGTCAGGCTGCTCCGCTGCTTTGCGCGTGATATCGACGCACTGTCTGAGAGTTGCTTCTGTAAAATCAGTTTTGTCCAGATGGATTTGGCAATTGCATCGCAACAGCAGCATGTGTACATAAAATAGGCTCTGTGCCCCGACAGACACCTTAACCATATCGGCTGCACGCGCGACGAGCGACTCTGCTTCTTCAACCATTGTCTTGTCCCGCTTGGCGACACTTACATCAATCAGGACTTTTGCCTTAAGAGCAAGAATCTCAGCCATTATAGCGCCGTCAGAAGGTAACTGTGACGTCTTATTATAGGCCGCAATGAGTGTATCCACTTCCTTTAGCGCAGCGGCCAGATATCCGACATGTGCGATATTCCGAACGGCGCGCAACGCAATTTCAAACTTAACGACCGGATGCTGGTCACCTTGTTCTGTAGTGTATATCACAGCTGCTCGACTATATTGCAATTGGGCATCACGATACAAACCTGCGATACACGAGGCATCTGCGATATAGATGAGCACATTGGCCGTACGTGTGGACGCGTCACCGAACATTTTTGACATGGCCAAACCTGCTTCGGTTAAATGTTGTAATGCCACTGCAGTGTTACATTGCAAGACATGTATTCGTCCTAGTTCAAATCGCGCTGTGGCCAACACAAGATGCTGCGGAATAGTAAAAGTTTCGACCTGGTTATCAGCGTCTTCTCCGCTCACGTCCCGCAAGGCGGCGAAAATGACTTCAAGTTCTGACAGCACATGCTCAATAGTATCTTGCGCCTTTGTTAATAAACCACGTTGAGTTTCATTTGCTCCTTGTGCCAATTGAGCTATCACTACTGCCATGTGCGGCGTCACGGCGTTTTCGCCTTCAGCAAGCGTATCCCGCCCGCGCTGGCCCTCCAGCCGCCCGAAAGCCTCCCTATTGATTTCCAAAGCCAATTGCACATGCTTGGTCGCTTCTTGGGGAACACCTTTTTTATGATATACTTCCGCAATACCTAGTAAAGCGCGCGCAACAGCAGGATGCCGCGGTCCGAGCTGTACCCGCTGGGTCAGCATAGCCCGTTCGAGCAACACCATGGCTTCGTCATATCGCCCAAGACTTATTAGGACGGTGCCCTTTAGTAGCTCAGTTGCGGCTACGTCTGGATGATCGCCTTTGAAAATTTTTAAGCGCATGTATAACGCTTCTTCTAAATATGCTGAAGCTTTAGCAAAGTGTCCCATCATGAACTCCATTGCACCGATCTTGTGCAGTAAGTATGCGCAAGCGGCATGTGTCTTGGTACCGAACAGCACAACAGATTTCTCCAAACATTGCTGGTATATATTGCGAGCACTTTGATATTCTCCTACATATGCTCGAACATGTGCATACACAGTCCTGAGCTCCAGGTGCAAGGGCGAGTCCAGAGCGATGCTCGAGTCCAAGACCTGTCTAGCCTGTCCCAACGCCGCATACACCTCTGAAATCTTGCCCATTTTGAAGTTCACTTTGGCGGCACCAATGAGCACGTTGCAATACAGAATATTATGTTCATTTCCTGTGCGTTTCATCGCGAGAGGATCGAGGGAGAGCTTTGCTCCCACTACCTCCAACACCTGAGCATAGAGCAACTGTGACGCATCATACATAGCTTGCAAGTAATACAAGTGCGCTAGCAATGCCGCTGCATATGCTACTTCAATATGGTCAGGGCCCTTCAAATCAGTCCAGCGCTGTAGCATATCAACTAACATCTCGTTGCTGATTTCGTACTGTCCTAACATGATCTTAACTTCTGCATGCAGCAACGTCGTTCGATACAAAAGCACACTTTCATCGCCGAGCACGGTCCATGAAGTTGTCAAAGCACTGCTAAGGACGCTATCCGCTTCACTGTACTGTCCTTTTCTTAACAATTGTTTTGCCTTGCTCAGAAGACCTTCGACTCGCCCTTCTGTGAGCATATACAAATCCTGCGAGACCGGTCGACGATACTTCTTACGCGTGGATGAGAGATCAGAATGCACGCTATTGCTTCCAACCGACATATCATCGTCGTCTTGTTTCCCATATCGGGTCCCCTTTAAATTTTTTTCTGACCGCGATGCTTGGGATCCTTGCGAATGGACAGAATCGGCATCATTACCTTCGGCGCTGCTTAGGTGGTCTGCATTCCCCGCCAGTGCCTTGAGCTGAGCCATGACATGCTTCTTGGCAATTAAGCTATCATATAGCTCTATGCTTTCGTCATGCTTTCCCTGATCTCGCAGCTTGCTGGCTTGTGCCATCACATTTTCCATACTGAACTTGACTAGCCATGGATGCTGTGGATCATACTGCTTTTGCTGCAAAGCTTGGTAAGCTTCATTCACAAGAGTTTCGCCCTTTTCTAAAGATATCTTAGCTTGCCTTCGCAAAGTAACACCCAGATTTCCCTTGGCATTTATTGTCCCCGGGTGATCGGCTCCTTCTGCCTCGGTGAAGGCTTCGATCGCAGCATTGTGATAGTTGATGGCGCGGAAGAAATCCCCACGTTCCCGCATTAGTTCTGCAAGATTGTTTAAAGTTGATGCAGTGAGCTGATGAAAGTCACCAAAAAGCTTGCGGCGGAACTGCAGGGCCTCGATCAGAAGGGCTTCTGCCTCGTCATGGTTGCCAAGGAGACGATGGATCTGCCCCAGATTGTTCATGGCTTCTGTAGTCGCCGCGTGCTCTGCACCATAAGCTCCCATTGTAATTGCCAGCGCTTCATCAAGAGCTTTTTGCGCTTCTTTGTACTTAAATTGCATGCGCAAAGCTTCAGCGTACTTCACCAGCCCGGGCACAATAGCCACATTGTTTTTCCCAAATTTTTGGCGTCGCAAGTTGATGCTCTTCAAAAAGAGATATTCCGCTTCCTTGTAGTCACCGTTAAGACGAGCTTCTTCAGCGCTATCGTGATAAACCAGTGTGCTATCGAAAGGAGACGACACATTTCCAATCTTATGCTCAGGTGAGGCATCTTCTGCGGCGTTACTCGGTGCTTGTTTTTTCATTTTTTTCTCGTTCATTTCATCTATGATATGTTTGTCATACACCTCGCGCATACCAAGAGTCTTTTGCTGATGGCTTCGACTTTGCTCGCTTTCTCCACTCACCTGAGCTTGTCTTTCAAGCACAATTCCTAATTTGTAATGAGTATCAACAAATTCTTCAGGGGGGTAACCAGCTGGCCATACATATATACCTTTGCTATATTTACCACCTGCAAGCTCTACTTGAATCTTCATGCTGCTTTCTAATGCGCGCTTTGCAGCATTGAGATCTTCCACAGATGAAATGGAGGTTAAATGTTCAGCAAGCTCGTTGTAAGCACGCGCGACAGTTATATGAACCTCTCCATGAATTAGCTTCGCATCTTCAACTGCTTTCACAAACTTAGGAGTGGCCAGTGCAAGAATCTCTGCCTTAGAGGCCAGAGCACTGACTTTGCTAACGACCGGTGCAGATGACATTGTTATTCTGAAACCTCAGACGACTAGCGTCTCAACAAACAAAGATTTTCCTCTAAATCTGCAATAATCAAATAAACCTATACAAATTGAGGTTATAAAAGATATACGAACAAAAAATTTGATTCTGGAGTCCTCCTCCCTCTCAGGGTTTTTGAGCAGTTAAAACAACACAGGTTCTGATAGTAACACCACGCTTCGAACACATTAACCTCAAACACAGTAATCATTTTAAAAATATTAAGTCAATATTCATGAGTGGCTTACTTGATGCTGCTGTTGCTCGCTTGAGGGAGCAAGAGAAGGCTGAAATTGCTGCATGGGATGCGAAGTCTCCTCCTCATCCAGAAACTAAGAAATTTTTTGATGCTGTAAAAGGAAATGATGTCAATGCCGTAAAAGAGTTATTGCAGATGGGGGTTCCTGCTAATATTCGTTCGCATGATATCCAACGATGGACCCCATTGCATTTTGCGTCTACAAGTGAGATGATAAACATTTTGTTAGCTGCTGGTGCCAACATAAATGCTATCAATAACATGAATTTTTTTACGCCAATGCATGCAGCTGCTACTGCCGGATGTTTCGATACGGTCTTGGCATTACTAGCTGCAACGCCTACTCCGGACGTGCAAGCGTTGGATAAGTACAATCAATCTATTTTGTTTCATGCTTGCTCCGGTGCTAAGAGCGAGGCGCGCAACGAAGCCATTTTAGCATTGCTGGCTCATGGCGCTGATCCTAATACTGGGAGTGATACAGGCTTAACCCCACTTATGCAAGCGTCTAGGAAAAAAAATGCGCCTGCTGTGAAAGCCTTATTGGCTGCATCGGCGTGCACCTTGTTGAGAAACGACAGTGGCGAGAGTGCGCTAGATTTAGTCCAAGGTGAAGATGGCGACGAAGTGCGCCAATTGATAGTTGCTTACGGCAAAGAAAATGCGGACAAAGAACAGGCATTTATGAAGGCACGTGCAAAAGCAACCGCGCCTGCCGAGGTTGAATCTGCTGCAGACCCATCTATTCAACCTCAGCGATCAGTATTCGCCAGTGCGCAGAATCCAAATGATAACAATTTGTGGGGAGTGGGTGACATTGTTCAAGTTAAAGTAGCTGGCTCCTGGAATGAATCGAGTGGAAAGGTGCTACAGGTAAAGTTCGCCTAGGGGAAAGCCTTGTATTCAGTCATTGTGCGTGATTTTAAGCAGCAAGAGGACCGGCTGTGTATGACGTTGACAGACAAGGAAGAAAGTGAGCTGAGGCCTGCCAAGCGAGCTTTTGTAGAACACGAGCCTGAGAAGCAGTGCTGTATTTCGTGAAAAATCTTACTTCTTAGTTCGGCAAAGGAGTGTAATTTCCGTTGCTGTTCTCGAAAGCCTAAAATCGACTTTGCAATCTGACAGGGTTCAACACTGTCGATGCGTTGAGATATCGCTGAACTCTCATCGTGAGTTTGTCTTTTAATAATACAATGTTCAAGTTAGAGAAGCTGGCTCCTGGAATGAATCGAGTGGAAAGGTGCTACAGGTAAAGTTCGCCCAGGGGAAAGCCTTGTATTCAGTCATTGTGCGTGATTTTAAGCAGCGAGAGGACCGGCTGTGTATGACGTTGACAGACAAGGAAGAAAGTGAGCTGAGGCCTGCCAAGCGAGCATTTGTAGAACACGAGCCTGAGAAGCAGTGCTGTATTTCGTGAAAAATCTTACTTCTTAGTCTGCTAATTTCTGTTGCTATTTTTTGTTTATGATATAAAATATTCAACTCAATAATTATATAAAAGCGCTTAATCTAAGCCGTAGCGATGCCCAAATAGTAGTCGACATCGCCAAACTCTAAATAACCGCCTCCACCGTCTCCGGGAGCGACGCCGTGATAGGCGTACGTTTGGTTCATGCTATCATCGCACTCCTCAAGTGTGACTCGTTCTTGATCTGCAGTAAACTCCCCAAGTGCACGACGTGTTGTCTTGTCAAATAAATGGTTTGTAACACACAAATGGTCTTGTCCTGACGAGCTGTACAGTCTCAGAGTCCCATCATTATGGAGCACAAAATGCTGCATGGCGTCTCTATTCGCATCAGGGTTCTCGGAAGGATAACACGCGGTAGCCTTCAATAGAGAGCCCGCTTTACCATCTCCCCCATCTAAACAATAAGACGTCCCATCAGATCTTTTCATCACCAAAGCAGAGAGCACAATGTACGGTGCAGTGCTATTTGCGTATTTTCCACTCATGTCTCCATGGCGTAGACCGTTTAGCGCCCATTGGGCGCCGCCTGTGCTGAGGTAGTATGACAATGGCTTTACAACTACTTTGGCATCAGTAGCTGTTTTGGAACTCAACCAATCTAACGTCCGCGAGCGATGCTTTTCGTACTGTCGCATGAGAAAGACGGAATGCTCGCCTTGGGTCGCGGGTACCTCCTCGCCATCGCCCATATATGCATGAATAGCCGCAATATCTGCTTGCAAATCATTTAGTGGCAAAGCAGCTTCTGCTAGAGCTTCTGCAGAGGTCGGAAGTTGAGGAGGAAGTGCGTCTGGTAGATGCATTACGCAGTCCTGGCGAGGGTTGTCGAGATCCATAAGCACATGTTCGAATGTCGCCGACCACGCATCTCTATCAGTAAGCGGACCAATATTGCCCATGCCAGAGAGGAGCTTGCGCGCTGTTGCAATAATGCTTGTCAAGTCATATTCCGAGGTGTTTGTGGGCATTCCTGAAGGGATGGGACGGTTGACGACCGTGCCCTTCTTGATCCAAGGCGAAATCAGAATAGTAGGCACTCGCATTCCTAAGGAGTCAAAATTGTAACTACCGGGGTAAGATTTTTTACCGTCATTTGGGGGCGGCACTCCTTTTGTCGGAGGTGGGACGTGGTCGTAAAACCCACCATGCTCGTCGTAAGTGACAATAAAAAGCGTAGCGTACCACGCAGGTGAAGCTCGCAACGCCTCGTAGATATCCTTGTAGTACTGCTCTCCAGCTCTGATATCATGGTCAGGATGCTGATCGTTTGACCCAACGCCTGTCGTCACGTTAATACCTGAGCGTGGGTTCAACCAAGCGAATGATGGCAACGCGCCCGCCTCGGCATCCCTGTAAAACTGGTCAAGGGGGTGCATATTATGTGGGGAATGAGCCATTTTCTCCATATAAATTTCCCACGGTGTGTCATTAAAATAATGTTTCCATGTCAAACCTGCTTCTTCAATTTGATCATAGAAAACTTTTTGAGGATATAACTTCCCAGGGATGTTATCGTACCAAACATTTGTGCCCAAACTACCGGCGGAAGTACCTGATAATGTAAACATTCGATTGGGCCAAGTAGGACCAGGAAGAGACGCAAACAAACGATCCATAATGGCGTATTCCTGTGCTAAAGCTGTTAGAACGGGTACTTTAGAAGGTGGAAAACCTTGCATGACATTGCAATAATTATGAGTGACAGATTTATTTTCAAAGGCAACGAAACCACCCATATCAGGAACACCTGACGCAATAGAAGCGGAGGTACTAAACATTTTCTTTGCAGTAGCTGAAACAGAATGATTCGGATCACATTGGTTCAAAAATGGAGCCTTATTATCCACGTAAACCTTTTCGCCATCTGGCTCGTTTGGATTTACTAAGTTATATTCTTTACCAGTAAGACCGTCTACTCCAAGTAAATCACCTGCCCAGCCAAATAAATGATCGAATGGCCTATTTTCCATTTGAAGAACCACAATGTGCTTAATTCGATCATCGTTCGCGGCAATGACTGCACACACGGAACAAGTAAGTGCGCCAAGCAAAAGAAAACGTAATAGCATAATTTCTCAGATTAATATAATAATAGAGAGAGCCTGGCAAAAATTATAAACAATATTGAAAAGTGCTGATACTTTTAAGGCTCAGCCATTTCCTCCGTCATTGTACTTCCGAAAAGTTCCAACATGAATTCTGGTTTCTTAATAGCTTGAGCTGTAAGTTCCGACATATTTCAGTAAGGTGTCTTTAATCCTCTTGCAATGGAGTCCATTTAATTAGCGGTTATATCGATGCTATATTCTTTTCGAAGCGCTTTCGCAGACTTACTGTTTTGTTTGTTTG
>JACCDO010623352.1_pt1 | contig 11167 bp, 2 predicted proteins | sample 7446101 | NCBI WGS metagenome assembly JACCDO01 (sample SAMN15323440, study PRJNA562643) | freshwater metagenome | isolation source: river surface water | place: USA:Blue River Watershed | collected 2017-08-16
ATTCAGCAAATTGTCGAAGACTGCAAAGAACATCAATACTTTGAGCACATAGGGGATTATGTACTGCGTATCTGCCACTTGGCGCGTAACCACAATGTCAAGCTCGATCCTGGTTACTTCCATATTGCTATGGCCTTGAAGGTAGCAGAAGGCATTTCCCTTAGCTTAGACAAAGATTTAGATATGTTGACCAAGTGTTTACCAGTGATCGTGAGGGCGAAAGCTTATCAGGCGATGGGCATCGAAGACTTCACCTTCGGACAAGTGGCCTCTGATCTTGAAAAAACCCGCGCTGAACTTGATGCTGCAGAAGCTAAGATTCGTTCAGATTTGGTAGCAGATAAAGCTCGTGCGGCAAAATTGGCTATTGATACGAAGGAAAAGAAAAGCGAACAGACGGCACGTTAATTCGATTTGAAGAGGGTTGAAATTATTCCGTGAGTACATCACTGTGGCGATCTGTAATTAAAATACATAGTGTATCTCATTACTCCTTGTAACATCCAAATCTTACAGCACATTCTCAAACCGCCTTTGCTGAGCTGAATCGGAATGCGGAATACTTTTTTCAAATGGGAACTTACGTATCCCACACGTTGTTTCTCAATCGGTGTTTCAAAGGGGTCTAACGTCAGCTATTTAGCTCAGTTTTTAAATAAAATTGGGTTTTGTCGTTAAAACTACTGAATATGTCAGAGCAAACACCCGAAGTCATCTGGGATGGCTTTTTTACTCGTTTTGAGCAAGACCTGAATGAATTGCAAACCTCCGTGCAGGCAGGCTCATCAGGTAGAGGACGTGTTATCATTCGTGAAAAAATTCTCGAAGTAATGCGAGTATCACGATTTAAGCTTGATGTTAAATTGCAGCTGTCATTAATCGAGCGATTAGGAAAGGAACTTGTGCAGTGTAAGGAGTACGGTCTTGCAGACGAATGTTTCGCATATATTTTGAATACGTTGATACCAGATCTGGAAATGAATGAGGAGTCGGCGAGATTATTTAAAGTTTCTATTCGTGCTACTATCGGCTTTCAAAAAGTATTTGCCAATTACAAATCAGAAATTACAGCATCCGCCTATAGTAGAGTCGCACCTATGGCTGTCACTCGCCTGCTTTTATGTCTGCAGGAATTAAGAGATATATTAAAGGGTATCTTCGAAGACCTTCCTGTAGCGAAAGAGCAGGAAAAAATGGCATGGCTTATTCTGAACGGTTGCAAACTTATTATGCGAATTGCTCAGCCCCTCGTGTCGCTCTCTTGCGGAAAATACGTTACGGAAACGATCGTATTCGCTTCTTTATGTATGGAAGCTGTTGTAAACTTATGTACATGTAGACATTTGAAGTTTCGCATGAAGCTCTATGTTACCGCTTTCTACTCCACTCTGGCCGCCGGTAGTAACGACGACAGTTCACGGCTTTTGGAAAAAATTGCCAGAGAATTAAATGATTTGAAAGACCGTGAGTACTTAGATCCTCCTGTTCCTGAGAAAACTGAGATTACGCTTTTACAGGCAGACATGGATTTAGCTACAATGCGCGCTGTGCTTCATTTCTGGATGGATCCTGATGCTATGGCTTCGGGCCTGCTGAACGATGACAGTGGACTTCGCGAGAAATTCAAGTATCCAGCGGTAAACAATGATTATAAGTCCAAATATCAACAAGTTTTTGGAACGCTATTCACGGAAAGAGTGTTGTCTGAGTATATCCGCATACACCAATTAACTTCAGGAAATATTAATGAACCTTACAAGCGTCGAACTTCTGCCATTTTACGTGGATTCTCAAAATTAGCCGCAACATTTCCTATTAAGGATGTAGAAGTGCGTATCGCTAAAGCTGTTTCATCTCCAGGTGATAGTGCAGGTCATGAAGAGGAAAAGTCTAGCACTGTAAAGATGACGGATTGTCCTTTGTCAAGCAAGTGCTTACTGGAGCTGTTAGTGGTGTCTCAGTTCGAAGAACTTCCTGAAGGTTCAACAGATTGTAACGTTGCAGATATTCAGAGCAAGCTCATTGAATATTCTAAAACAAAAAATCCTGAAAAACTAGAGAGTTATGGTGAAACGGCTCCTGCCTTACGGCAGGTCGCCTTCACGGGTGTGGGCTCTTTGCTTAAAGCAAATGACGAAACACACCAAACAGAATTAGTTTTACTTGATCAGATTGTCACGATAATTGCACTTAGTAAAGGCAATAATTTCGTCGATCAACTCTCAGCTATTGTGCAACTTGTTCAAACAGTGGACAGTCTCCTGTACAGCCCTGTGATGGATCGTCGTAGAGCCTTTCTGCAGGGGCTCAGCATGAGTGTTTGGCGCAATGGACTTTATCCTCAGTTGCAACGTGCTCTTTCAGATCTCACTTCTGAATCACTTTTATCTTTAAAAGTCATTGCGCCAATGTTGGTAAGCTTAATGAAGACGCTAGACCTGACTGGGATCGAAGATCCTTTGCTGCTGGGTGCTCTTTCCCTCATCACAGCTCGCATTTTAGGACATTTCCGGGATCTTCGAGGTGCAATTGCATTGTTGTTGCAATCTATTGAGACAATTGATGAACATCGTGCTGCCCGCGTAGATATTTCCCTTCATATGCCCGTGGATACACGCGATATCAGCGCTTTACAGCGGTCCTCGATTACGACTTTGTCGGAAGCACGAGATTGGTATCATTCCGTTAAGAGGCTGGGTGCTCATGCATTTGCAGGTTTTGGTGTATTTGGTGCATCGTCTCAAACTGAGCGTACAGATTCCGCATTAGCAGAGCTTCATGCTGACATGATTGCCCTATACTTTCGTTATGAATTAGAATATGGAATTGAACGCAAGCATTTAAAGCATCAGATGAAAAGTAAATTGTGGACAAAGGATGGACACAGGGTCACACCGAATGCAAGAAAACACGGTAGCACGCACAATATTGAGTCAACTCGCACATTAATATCTACCGAAAGTGCGGCAGAAATGGCTGCTGTGGGGACCGTTGTACCCGTTGGATTGGAAACAATGATTCAATTTAATGAAGAAGAGCTTGGTGGGGTCAAGAAAATTGCGACAGACCATCTTCCTGTCGTTACACAGCTAAAAGCATGGTGTGAAAGAAACTCTTATGCTCGCGCAATTCTCAATATAGAACTCGCGCGAATAGAAAAAAGCGGCGATAAAGCCGAACGCATGTTAAATGATGCATGCCGTATAGTAGATGAAATAGAGTTGGAAGAAGAAGCTTTGAAGACTTCTCTCGCTGATCTCACCATATTACGAAAAGATCCTCACTTGCAAGTGCCTTTAATTGTTGCTCGCACGCATAAATTTATCTATACTGTACCTGTGGGCAGCAAAGGGCTGCAGGAGAAGCGTCCCGTGGAATACTATCGTATTTTTGCGAAAGAAGAAAAAAATGCGTCTCTAGTCACACTTGTCAATGATGAAATGGATGGGTGTGAAAAGCGAGTAAGTGTGCAAATGCTAGGCATTGACAACCAACTATCAGAGTGCGCTGTCCGAGTCGGCAATTTGAGCTGGGGCCAGAAATATGTTTTTGCAACCGCGGCTTTCGATGCGAAAAATAGTATTGTAGGTTCTATCGGCCCTACCAGTGTATCTGTTACAGCAGCAAATCCGCTTCCCACTCTGTTGTTGTGGACATACATATATAAAGTAGCGGCAGATGTCTTATCGCCTAGAGTCAAGTTACTCTCAGCTGGACACGTTTGCGATCGCTTCTTTTTAGCAAATCCTAATCAAGGTGTTACCCCATTTAGTGTGGGTAAAGGAAGTAATGTTTTGGTGGGTGAAGAACCGGCAATATGCATGCTTGCCGTTCAGAAAGCCTCTCCAGTCATTCTTGCCGGATTTGTGGCCGCTTATCTTGCGATGGAAGAGGAAGATAAGTCCGGTTCAGCACTCTCTGCTCCTCAGCATCCTGCAAATAAAGGTGTTCCGGTAGGAATACGACGTGAAGAACAGTGGAGAATGCTTAGTCAGCTCCGCCGCACAGCAACAGTTGCTGTCATAGCAAGCTATTCGCAGCAGGTAGATCTCATTATTCGCTGTGTGGTCAGAGGCTATGAGAGCGCATCCAAATTGCTCTTCGTAGATGAACGGCATTTAGGTGGTGCTTTGCAAAATCCGCTTATAATGCTTTTGGTTGTTCTGCAGAGTGTACCTAAACGTCACTGGCATGAACTGGAGCATAATCTATATTGCAGACTTCTTCACCATGTGTTGAAGCTATCGAGAGCAAATCGATCAACAGCATCTGTGGTACCACTTCTTAATCGTGTCTTTGATAGTCAAGATAAAGATGTCTTCAATAAAGGGAAGCAGAATGAGGTCAGTGAGTTAGCGCTATTGCAGTACAGCGCTTTGGAGCGCTTGATTCGCAAAAATGCCAACATTTATGGTACTTCAGGTAGCCCCGCTATTACAAATGTGGAAGCTCAATTCAATGAAGTCTTTGCTGCTCTTATTGCTCCTCCATCTTCTCCGCCGACTCTGCCTTGGTATAATCCTAATCAAGGCTTCCTTTGGACGCGCGCCAGATCTTCTGCTATTCATGCGATTCTCGAAAATGGGCGAGATGCGGTCTTAAGCGGAGCAGTGGGCGCTAAAGTGCAATTGACTGGCAAACCGGAATGTATGTCTGATCTTTTAGCAGTATTTGTTGCTCTAATTAAGCCCAGTAAAGGGGCGCAAGAGGATAAAGATGCTTTCCGCAAAACGGTAGAATACTTGCCAATCTACGACAAGTTACTAGCACCTGAGGTTCTGGAATTACATGATAAGTGGAAACTTGGACTAGTAAAACCTTTGCCTGAGCAACCAGTTGAACCGCAAGCTGCACCAACATCTGATGCAGTTTCCGTTCCGAATGATGAGTCAACCCCTCAAAAGAACAAAAAAGCATTCGACCCGCTTGAAAAATACCGCGAAGTATCGCGTGCAGAAGCTTGCGCCCAACTCGGCGCTTTGGGAGAAATATGTTTCCTACGCGCTCAAAGATATACCATGGGTGCGGAATTTGTTGGTAGAAACTATCATCCGAGTGCTCAACTCGGTCCTGAGAAATCGGTTGACTTGAAAGACCGCAGTCTCTTCGTGGATCTTTCTACAGCCAACAATGCTCCAGAACCCGTCGTTGCACCTGCTCCAGCTCCTGCACCAGCGCCTGCCAAAGGTAAAGGAGCTCCTGTCGAACCTGTGGTTGTAGAACTGCCGTTTACAAAGCTAGATTTTATGCGAAATATGGGTGCAGCTTTGTGTTTGTATACACAGGCAGGCTACTCCGCTGCCGCAATCGGAATCGCTTCTCGACTATGGAACTTTATAGTAGATCAATGGATCTCACCTGAAGAATTTGCTCGCGAATTTGTATACCTTCATGAAAATATTAAGCTCATGCTGTCTTCTATCATTAGGTCTGCAACGCATCTGGTGCAAAATTGCGGCCGAGCGGGAAGTGGCAGTGCTTATGACTATCAGTCGTCACTCGCAGAATTAGGAGATAAAGACAATAATAATCGTGTTGTTACCATAGCAAAGGAAGGACAGACTCAATCTTCAGGAGAAGATGCGACGATTACTCCTTATGTTGTTGAAGAACATTTGCAGAATTTACAATGCTTTTTCATTTTTATGCTGAAAGTGGAATGGCTTCATAAGAATATGTTTAATGTCATAGAATTTGGTAGCCAAATTGTAGATTGCTATTTATGCATCAATCAGCCTGCATTATGCAAGAGCGTAGGTGAGGCGTGTATACCTATAGTCATTGCGGCACAAGAGCTCATCATAGAAGAAGTAGAGGCTGAACTTGCTGCACATAGAAAATCTTTAGAAAATTGTGAATTTGCTTTCGAAGAATTGATGAAGAAAAAGCGCCGAAAGAAGACTCGTACTATGAGAGTAGAAAAGGATGAGGATGATATTCGCCACGAGGCCGAGATGGAGCTCATTCAGAAGGACATCAGTGAAACGGAGTCTAGATTGGAGTTCAATAAAGAGAGGCTGCGTTTGCTTAAGCTGCAATCTAAGCGTTTTGACACGCTCTATCCGACTGGAATTCAGCTGCTTAATAAGGTACGAATCGCACGAAATCAGTTCTTACAAGATTGCTACGCTGCCTTCAGCTCTGAGAGTGAGCACGAAGCGCGTTATGGGGACCTTCTTCAAGAAAACGCCAAGCTTACTCAAGCATTAGATGAAGTTTTGGATCAATATGATCAAGTAACAAACTTCTTGCGGGAAAAGAAAGATAAAGTATCGTTGGTTGAGGCTCTGCGAGAGCAAGGTGACCTCTTGTTGCTTTTTGGCATGAACAGTCAGGCTCGTAACATCTGGCACGATGGTCTAGATGGCTTATTCAATACAATGGACACATATAAAGACTGGAAACCTATATGTGCAACTGCTATTCAAGACATGTATAGCAGCCAAGATGTGCATATGCTGCGAGGTATGATCACCGCCATCGACATTCTCGCCAAGTTATCGAAATTTTGTGCCGCTCAAGATTGGGATATGAAAACGAATTACACTCGTTTTGCTGCAGAATTATGTCGTGCTCCTTTCTTAGAGAGTTATGGTCATCCTGTTTCCTTAGTAGGGTTTGCTGCCTATATTTGCAAAGATTTAGGCGGCCCTACCAGCTGCATTTTGTCTGCTGAAAAAGCGAATATCGCTTCCTTGAGTTCATCCTTAGAAGAAATTGCTACGATAATGTGCAATAACAAGCTGAATGTGCAAGCCCTCCCCGTTGTAGTGCTTTTGGAACATATTCATTCTTCTTATACTCATCGCGCAGAGCATTGGCTGCGCGCTCGACTAATGCGCATTCGGCTGCTAATTGATGCACATTTGTTTGCACAAGCGGCATCCATGTTAGCGACTATTCAATACAGCATAACTTGTATTGCAAAGCATTCTTACAATGATTTGTTAATTGGAAGTGGTCCAATTTCAGCAACAGGCTTTGACACAGCTGTCAATGGTCTTGATTTTTATGGGAAAGCTCCATTTTTTAACAATTTACCACCTAATGATGAGAAGAATAAAACTGCATTGCAATGGATTGCTAGTTTACCGACAGAATTAGAAACATTTTTAACTACTTTCCAAAGTAAGAAAGGCAGCGAGACTGTGCCCTTGTTCGTTACCTCCGTCGTCTCCGAGGCAGCCATCGTGTGTGGTCAGTTTCTCATCGAAATTTCGTTTCTGGACGGCAAAGCGACGGCAAGTCATAATGCATTCCTGGTGGAGCAAGCCGATAAAGGCTTATCGATCATTCAAGCAGTAACTGAAACAAAGATTGGTGGAGCAAATTCCAACGATACCTCTTTCCCTTATCCTCGCTGGATTAAGCAGTATTCCGCTTGTGTTTTCTTAAAGAGTGAAGTACTCCTCAGACGTCGTCAGCCAATGGAAGCAAGAAGACAACTAGTCAAGTTGTTAGAATTGCTTCAAGCGAATAATGTCAAAAGCTATATGAGCGTAGATATCCGCAGTTTCATGACTTATACGTGGTTGCAAGTTCGCGATAAGTTGGTTGATATTGCCAGTAAGCAGTATCGCCTGGAGGACGCTGTGAAGCAAAGTACTTTGGCAGTACAAGAAGCATCGATGACTTGCAATGGATTTTGGATTCGATCGTTATTATTGCGAAGAGCTGTTGCGAATTATAAACTTGGTCGACTGAAGGAATGTGATTCAGACTGTAGTACCGTCGTGCGACTCTATGAACAAGCACAGATTTCTGATATCTCTCAATTAAGATGCTTGGCTCTGAAGTGTAGTGTGTTGCGTGAAATGTTATGTGGTAATATAACTCCTGGAGAAGAGTCTGCAGCACCATTGACTGACAGTCTCGTGTTAGATCGTTCCGTTGATATTTTACGCACGGCCTACTCTATCGCCGAATCGCTAAGTACCATGGCAGGATTCTTTGGAGCTGATATTAATGTTACTTTTTCGAAAGCAGACTCTAATGTATCCAAGTATCATTATCTTCCTCCAATGCTGCATTCGCTGACGAATATACATCTAAACGAGCCAGAGCTTACAAGAAAATATCATCAAGAAGTTACCCAAAAGAACGACGGTAAACCTAATTCATATCTACTTACACAAAGCTTGCGTGCAGGTCCTGTAGATAGCAATGAAAAAGAATTTAGTCAATCAGAGTATGTGAATATTTATCTGAAGGAAGTCAAAGCTCTTGCTGACTGCCACGCCGCCCTTGCAGGTGCGCTGGATGAAAAGAGAGAATTAGAGGAAGCATTAGCAGATGCTACTGATATTTCTAAAACATTAGCAGAGCAGACATCTGTAGGTGAGAATGCCCTCAAGCTGCTACGTCATATTGTATTCAGCTCTCCTCATTCTAGAGCGATGTTATTACAATTGGTCGGACAGGCCCGAACAGGAATGTCTGATAGAACTCCTGCAGTTCAACTCAATAGTCCTGAAGACAAGATTGTACCTTTGACTACTTCGCTTGGAATTTCCCGTTCATCCGCTCACGATTGGTACTTGATGCGACGGTCGTGTGTCCAGCTCGTCGGGCACTTTTACGACCAGGCCACTAGTTTGGGGCCCCTTGGTGGCGCCAAAGATGCGCGCAATGTCAAACCTAATCTTGCAAAAGCTATACAATTCTTAATGTGTGGTGTGAAGCTTGGAAAGCAGCTAAGAACTATTGAAAAGGACAGTTTAAGAGTTCTTTCAGCAGACAAAGCTTTTTCGGGTATCGCTCCGAATGCGGAGTTGGCAAAAATCCTAGATTCTAGTATGAAATGCTCTAGTGCCACTGTGCAGACTGCACGTTCAATTCGGGGTGTTCCTAGTGCACCGGCTCCTGTAGATCCGAAAGCAAAAGGTAAAGCTCCTGCTGGAGCGACCACGGTCCCTGCCTCTACCAGCGGTGCCAGGGATGCGATTTTTATGTTATCGAGTGTTATGTTGGACTTTGAGAACGACTGGTTAGACACAGAGAATAGAAGTGATTATTGCGATATGGACAGTTTACTAAAAACTCAATATCCTTCTTATAATACGCTCTGCTCGATGGCGCAAGTGCCTAATCTGGATAAAGTGGATACCAACGTTGTTCCCGCCGACAGCATCACATCGCTATGGGTTCCGATTAAAACAGTTTCCAATTTTCCTGTAGATCTTCTGCATGCAAACTTTGGTCGATATTCACATGTAGCTGGTTACATTTTGTTAGGGGGTACTACACCTTTATTGAAACGGCTGGTTATGCAGCGTGCGGATATAGTGCATGTGCGTAAAGGATTGTTAAAATTGCAACGAGATCTGACAAATGCCCTTGCTCATGCAACTGCCAAAGATAGCCTTATGAATGAATGTGGTACCCTTTTTGCAAAAGTATTAGAACTTCTGGGTGCTTGCTTCAGAGATGGTTATATTGATGAACGATCCGATGAGGATAACAAACTTGTCCCTGCTGTGATCTGTAGTGTCGTAACGGAAGGCAGCAACATCAGCATTCAGGTTACTGTTTCTAGCAAAGAAGAGAACGCAGAGCCTGCAGTTATGAAAGTTCCTTTAAATGCAGATGTTGTCAGCTCTTTGGCGGATTTGCTTTGTTGTGATAAGGACGTGGATGCGATCGTGCAGGCTAATACCTTTGCCCTGATTAAAGCTTTCGTAGGATAAATACATTTGTTTATAAGCAAATATTAACATTTATAAAATATGTAAAGAAATATGAACTGTTGCGAAGTGTTGTATTGAATCTGATTAAAGTGCTTTTAAGCCATCTACGGGAATGTGCTTGGTTTCAGAGCATCGACGAAGCCATGGTTTTTTGAAGAAAGGCATTAATCTTACTTTTAGCGCAACATTGAAGTGTGAGACCGGGGAACTCCAATGCCTAACATAGCGCACAATTGCTTCATGTATCCTATAAACAGCGGCTCCGTAAGGAATACAACCGCGTATATGCATTCTTCGTTCTCTAAAATTACCGAACAAACGGTCTCAATAATCGCTCGTGAATTTGTCCACAATATTGATGCGAAGTCAGATGCTTGTAATGACCTACCTATGGTTGCATATATTTCGTGGCCGGATATCCAAGCATTTCTGAATACTTCTGGGACATGGCATTCCTTGAGCGGTTGGACCACTGTACATATGGAAATAAATGTTGTTATAAACGTATCCAGCAATCTGATGATCTCCTCCCAATGTCCGTAAGTGAAATTGATAATATAGACAAGCAAAGAAATTATTGCGATTCCTATTCCGGGAAATACTGGAAGCGAGAATACGAATGTTAAAATCGCAGCATATACAACCAATTCGACCTCGTCATTTACGATTTGCAGCCCTGATGGGGAATTGTGTATGACATTACGCAGAACATTAAGATGGCAAGTAAGTGTCAGTAATCGTCGTGCGAGAAGGCTGCTTCCTCTGATAACTGCTTTACCATGTTTAGCGTTAGAGTTAATATTTTCATTGAAAGTTCGTGCACTCTTACGGTCTTCTCTCGGCGATCCCCCTATACGTACTGAATCCGGCGATACGGGTTCTCTATTGACAATATCTATTTTAGATGTCTTGTGCACAAGCGCATGTGCTCGAGATGATGGCTGTGAATAGTGTTTGAATAGATACTGACACAAGCTTAAAGCCGGCAAGAAACATTTCCAAAATAGCTTTGTTGAAGAATCTTCGATGAGTTGGCTAAGTGAAAACAAAATTAGAAAAAGGCTGTCCCATCCATCTCCTCTCTCATATAAAATCCATGCCGCGCCACAAATCGCTAAGACACCGACAGATCCTAGCATTCTTTTGGAGGTCTTCTAGATCTGACTTGACACTCTGATTGATAATCAGACTGTTTTTCGGCTGGCATTACTAACTTTTTAATATGGCTATCTTCGATTTTGTATATTGTCTACCATATATCGGTATGCTCCCTTTCTTTTTCCATGTTAAAAAAGTTCTGGACTTTAGACGTAACCAAAAAATACATAAGAGTCGGTAAAATTTTGGAGACTCCAAGCACCTATAAAGAGTCAGTTGTAGGGGAGTCAATATGAGTGTGCGCAATAATAGAACTGTAAAACCCGCAATAACCAGTGAAGTCAGTAAATCTGATAAAAAAATAACAAGTATTGAGGACTTGG
>JACCDO010081722.1_pt1 | contig 11165 bp, 10 predicted proteins | sample 7446101 | NCBI WGS metagenome assembly JACCDO01 (sample SAMN15323440, study PRJNA562643) | freshwater metagenome | isolation source: river surface water | place: USA:Blue River Watershed | collected 2017-08-16
AAGCTGAAATGACTCGGTGTCATGACCATCTAGCCATGCTTAAGGACCTGGAATCCCAGCCTGGAAAATTCAGCTTTAATATCATGGATGAGATATTCGTTAGTACAAATTACTTGGAGGGAATGAGTGGGGCATATGCAGTTATTAAATCACTTGGCCAATTAAACAACTCGCTACATATCATAACAACCCACTTTGACAAGCTTACCAACCCGGAACAGCCCATCCCCGGTTACGTGTATAAGCACTTTACTATATCTACTGACCCCGCTGATGAATCCGTTATCCAGAAGGATTATAAGTTGAGGGATGGTGTTAACAGGAAACATATGGCGTTACACTTGCTTAAACTTAGAGGATTCGATTCCACACTGATAACAGATGCACGTGAAATGTATGACAGATTGGTGTCAGCCGATGATGCTATGCGGATAGACTCTTCTTCCATACCAATGGCCAGCGCTCCAGAACTACCTACTAAGAACACCGCAACCCCAACATATGAAACCGAACCATCAGATGAGAACCACGAGATACCACCCAGTGAATCCGGGCCATCTACCGTGGACTCCCCCGTTACCGCACCGGAAAATGTTAGTGAATCTGTGGAAAATCCTTAGGGTTTGGAGCTCGGGACCGAAAATTAGCAAATTTCGCGGCTGCCATCTGGGTAATTCCGGACTGCCATCTGGTGCCTCTTCTTACTTTCTGATAAACCACTATCCCCAAATTTGTTATGTTTTATTAAAATCTGTTAATCAATGAGGCTCTAGCCAAGCACACAATCTCCAAACCCTTAAAATAATTTCACCTGTCCGATGGACCCCACCGTTACCCCACCGGAATTACTTGGTAAATCTGTGTAAAATCCTTAGGACTTGGAGCTCGGGTCCTAAAATTAGCAAATTTCGCACACCAGACGGCAGGCTGGAATACCCAGACGGCAGGCTGGACACCCAGACGGCAGGCTGGAATTACCCAGACGGCAGGCTGGAATACCCAGACGGCAAACCGGATTAGCTGATTAGGTCATAGTGAGCTTGGCTAGACAATCCCTTTGTCATTTTTTACATTAATGCTGTTAACCAAAAAAAATTGTTTTTTTTTTATTATGTATTTTACTAATCAGGTCATCATATACACTTCCTCCTAATAGAACATATAATATGGAACATACATCGACTATCAATCCAGAGCAAGAACCAAACATGAACCGAGAACTAACCATACATAAAATGACAAAACTTATCCAACTGAATGCGGAAACATTGTTCAACCAAGAAGGGCTGGAAGATAGTTTTGCATACAATAATGCGGAATCAGTTGCCACCAAACTTTATGATGAACACATTGTGCCAAGTGGCGATTTCTCCACCAAAAACATTATTCATATTATGACAACCGTTAACCTACATGAAAGTGAATTTAGGGAAAAAGAAGCCGAGATAGATGCTGACTTCCAGAACAGCGTAGACGCTGCAAAACGGATATGTGAAGCCAAAAAGCTCAAAGTAAATACCGAATCTGCTCTATATAAACTTAATCCTGAAGATGCCACTAGGGTACATGCTGAAACTTGTGATGATGAATATAGGTATAATTTGACTAAGCTTGAGCGCAGTAGAGCTCAAGAAAAATGCGTGCTTAAAATGCAAGTTGAATATGCTATTGAGCTATGCGAAGTTGATTTGTTCGTGCGACCCCGTGATTACGTTAAGTATTGGGATTCTCTAATGTCGGTTATTGGTTTGACATTAAATGCATTTAAATTCATCGACGATATAGTTAACATGCACTTTGCGAAACGCTGTAAAAAATCGATAGATGCGCACTATTCCTGTCTAGCCACGCTTGATGACTACGTATCTGTGCATGAAGTCCTGTCCCGTAGAGTTCCGGTTGACTGTCTGGAAATTCACAACACTATGTAATAATTATATAGCTTGGCTATGGATATTTACTATTTTTATTTTTTATATATGCTTATTTTAATAACCCTAACCCAGTATCTAGCCCCATGTCCGCTGCACTTAAACTTGACGCCAAATTACTCAAATCTCTCGAGGTGCTCGAAGCCAAAGTTAATGCCCTAACGGGTGATGAAGCCGGTCTCGATGCCTTCTGGAAACGTTTAGACTTCAATGGTAACGGTGTAGTCAGTCTAGCCGAGATTGACAAGCTCTGTGTCGAACAATACCCTTTACTCAACCAGAAACCCGCCCTCATGCGTGCATACAAACGCACTACCGGAAAAGGTGACTTAGCCAGCACCGATTGCGCCCTTGTCGAACGCCCACAACTCGCCGAACTTATTAAGAACCTCTTCTACTTCAACCGCGTGTATCATGTATTCGATAAGATTGACTCGGATGATGACCGCCGTATAGACAAAAACGAATTTAAAGCCGGATTCCCCCTTCTCGGGCTGGATAAAAAGAAACATCCGGTGGATGAGGTATTCGCAGCCATTGACGCAAACGGTGGTGGTATTATTTTATTTGACGAGTTCTGCGCTTGGTTCGCCGATAATATGCAATAAGTCACCTACTCACTGAAAATCCCCTGCAAGTTCGGACCGGATAACCTCGGCTAGACGCTGGAGCATTGGTTCCGGATATAGTACCATTTGGCTGCCATCGGGTGAACTCAATCCTACCGGCTTTTGGAATCCACCATTTGGCAAATCCCGGAAATGGGTATGAACCCGCGCCTTAAACTCAATAATTGCCCGGTTCGTGAATAGTGAATCCGGAGCGATTAGTGTCATAATCGGCTGGAATTCATATAGGTTCACGTCCTGGTGCTGCATAGCCGGCTTTAGGCTGCTGAAATTATATGGGGTTTGTGTTGTCATGGTTATTCAATGATGTGATATTTTAACATGGAATATATAAACTAAGTGCAAAAAACAATTTTTACTTTTTACCCTTCTTCCCTGTAGTAGGAGTTTGGGGATTGGCAATCCACTTGTTATTACATAGTCCACATGAATAACCATGTGTCTTTGGGTCAGTAAGCTTGATGTTAACTGATTGGCATTTAGGGCACTGTACATTACTAGGCTGTCCACTACCAGGTGCCGGAAATTTAAATACCTCATCCCTGGCCTTCAGCATCTTATCCAGAGCCGATTCATACGATATTGCACTATACGCCTTTTGCTGTTTTTTGAATTCCTCTTCCGATACCCCGGTGTCAGTATCACGCTTGTTTAATTCTGTTAAGTCACTCATAATGACTATATGCTTGGCTAGATATCTATGTTAATAATATATTATTTTATATTCCAATATAACGCATAGTGTCAATTTTTAGATAATTTTGCAAATAAATATTACACATTTAGCAAATTACTTAAAAATGTTTTTTTAAAATGCATAATTGGCTATACTATGTAACCATTTTGACGCCGACGTTCAAACGTTACATTCGCAAAACAGCGATTCTATCAACCAATACAAACGGAAAACAAGCAACAATACCAACCATGGCATTCAAGCTCAAGGCAACTGCACCAACATTCAAGCCCAACACAGGCGAGGACAAGAACACGGACACCATTACAACGGTAAACGAGAATCCACACGGATTCATCAAGGACCTCCGGAACAACACAACCCCTGCCAAGACAGCGCAGGTTAAGCAGGTCTGCTTCTGCGATGTTTCTGGCTCACAGGCAATGGTATTCTCTAACTACTACTACGTAACACCAACACCTAGGAAGGGTGCAATCGCCACCCTGCGTGTGCTGTTTGCAATCATGGACCCAACAGGAACTGCAATCACATGCATCCCTTTCGGCATGAAGGACGGTATGTACACTACCATGACAACTCCAGAGTTCCGTGCAAAGTACGCGGATGACAAGGCATTCAACTGCGGTACCTACACAACCTACATCGAGCAGGCGCTCAACGACCTGTGTGCAAAGGGCGAGCGCTTCCATTTCATCCTTCAGGGTGATGGTGCGTTTTCTGACCCAGGACGTTTGAGCAGCCTCTTCGAGAAGCTCGCATGTGAGGGCAAGCTCATGCTAATTGCCCAGGTCACAATGATATTCTCGGACCACACATCTTACAGTGACCAGGCAAAGATTTTGGATTCGCTCACCAAGATTTGCATGAAGGCAGATGACATCATCCCTGTCGTTGCACACCGCATAACCAACGTGTATGCGAATGCACTTCCAGGTGAGAGCAAGCCGCTTGTTCAGGCTGATTTTGAGTTCATCAAGACCCAGCTCCACGAGAACAAGTCAATCAACTCTGTTAAGACACCTGAGAACCACTTCCGGGTCAGCCACTTTGCCATTCACAAGCTGCTGACCGCTGCTAGCATCGCAAAGGTGCTGCGCGATAATGAGCAGGGTGCAAAGGAGATTTTCGATATTCTCAAGGAGAATGCACGACTGTGCCCAAATCTGCTCACTGAGAATGCCGTCTACGCTCGCATCTACAAGGTCTGCTGCATCCTGTTCGGAAAGGCAGCGAGTGACTGGCTTGGTGACATGATTACCAACCCAAACACACCGCTTAGCACCCGCACGGCTCTCCAACTGATGCGCGATAACTCCAAGCAGGACCCGAATGAGGTCACGCTGAACATGATGAAGCTCAAGCCGGACATTATCGGCTATCTGACCTTCGGAAAGACCGGTGTCACGACTACCAAGGACGAGGTGCTTGCATCCATGAAGGACCTCCGCACAATGTCCGACCTCATCAAGAAGGTTTTCAAGACCGCCAATCCGGCAATCGAGCATGGAACACCATCTGACAAGATTCCCGGGTTTCCAATTCTGAAGAAGGGTGCATCCATCGCCAATTGCAAGCTGGCCCTGCAGAACATGCTGGCACAGTACGGTGATTTCACCTTCTCTGGCCTGACAATGTATGTTGCCGGGCTGGCAGCAATGTTCTCTGATGCCCAGGTTCCCAATGTGGTCTATGAGCAGCTGAAGAAGACGCTGTTCGTTGACCTGCAGACAACCCTGCAGTACCTCGGCGTCAATTCCGACACCTGCGAGTGGAACATTGACACACGGAACAAGTTGATGGACCCTTCCATCTGCAAGCTTGTGGCTGAGGCATTGCTCACATTTGGTGACCAGATGCTCCCGGGAATCAACCTTTCCACCGGCCCAGCACATGATGCACCAGCAATCGAGAAGCTGGCATTTGATGTCTACCAGGACATCATTGGCACTTACCGTGTGTACAAGCAGTACGGATTTGTGTCGCGTCATGCTTCCTACAAGGTCAAGTACATGCGCGCGGCTGGCAATGTCAAGCTTCGCAAGGGAATGATTGGTCTTGTTCAGCCATACAATGAGGACCCACAGCGCAATCTGCCTAGCTGGGTCATCATCAGGCGTGTCGGTCGCAACAAGCGAACATTGGTTGTTCAGTACTTCGACAGGGTTCTCACTGAGACCTATACCGATGAGTACAGGATGCCGGTTGACAAGTTCACACCTTTCCGTGCCATTGACTCTCTCACTGAGGAGCAGCAGGCACAGGTGTTCGCCGAGTTCAACTCTACGATGTGCAAGATTCAGCAGGATGGCGCTGCCGGTAAGCTGGGTCCGGATATGCTGATGGGTGCTGCACTCAACCAGCAGGTCTTGGACACTCAGTTCATCAACTCGCTTCAGATGCTGGACACAATTGCAACCCGCATTGAGCCCACATATGTGGCACGCGAGCCATACACTATGGAGGAGGCTGTGCGTGATATGACCCGTGAGGAGATGGTGAACATCATTTCCGGTCCTGCTGCAATGGCACCCGCACTCGTTGCCTTCCTGAAGACCGGCAACAAGCCGAACTCCCAGGACCTCGACAACGGCAAGGTCGGTCTCGGCCGCTCCATTTATGGTGATATCACCATGTTGGCAAGGGTCAATGTTGACAGCCAGTTGCAGCAGCGTATCCGCGAGGATTTCGCCAAGCACATGGCATTCCAGCCACCCGCTTGCTTGCAGGCAGGGCGCTTCTGGGACTGTACTGTGTGCCTGGACTCATTCCGTCTTGGAATGGGTGTTGTGCTGAGCTGTGGCCATGCACAGTGCAATGCGTGCCACAAGCAGATGTGCGACTATGTTCCACAGAGTGGCGAGCAGGTCAACATGTCCATGTGCCGTTGTGCAGTGTGTAGGAAGCCGATGGATGACTCCCACCTGCGTCAGACTATTGGCAACATGTTCGACAATCTTCAGCAGAACGAGTACCCCATGCGGTGTTCAGTTGCATCCTGTATCAGGCCATACTACATCGCACATCTCGGCTGCGGTGGAGATGATTCCCAGCTTGTCCGCACATGTGAGACACACACACCGAAGCCTGTCGAGCCTCTACCTAGTCAGACTTGCCCAGGATGCGAGCATACCATTGAGCGTACCAGTGGGTGCGACTTCATGACGTGCCATTGTGGTACCTACTTCTGCTTCGGCTGTGGCATGAAGCTTGAGTACAATCACGGCGACTGGACCTGCAAGGGTTCACAGAGCGAGTGCGCGTCTGCGGATGAGCACCCCGGATGGGAGAGTGATTGATTGCTAGCTAAGCTAATCCATGAAACGAAACCACTAACTTAAAATAATAAAAAAATAATAATAAAATTGTTTTTTTGCATGGCTAGATAGTGTATATTGCATTCTATATTTAACGAATACTAAAATACAACATATGGCATCTAGCCAAGCATCAATCACCAAACAGCCAAGTTCGGTTTTCACCATCCTCAAATTCCTAGTTAATGGTATCCGCTATGACCACCGTATTATCTATGTTGCGATATTGACCCTATTAAACAGTTTCGTCCTCGAACTCCTATCATATAAGTACTACTTCATGGCTACACAGGGCGACTTAGCAAGTACTAAATACTATACTGCCATTGACCTAGTCATAATGTGTATCAAATCATTCTTAATCGCCGACTATATGAAACATATTACAGCAAACATCAATCAGCAATTCACCAAACAAGAAGTAATCAAATATAGTAAACTTACGTTTCACTCCCGGAATACACGTTCGGCCGAACTATTCTGGAATAAACTATCCGAAATTGATTCCATTTTTAGAGACGGGTATAACGTCTTTGTAGTTACCACTATCACAGTATGTACTAACCTCGGAATCGGTATTTCCACCTTTTGGCAAAAACAGCTTATCGGGCAGTTTATCGGGTTGTCCATCATTTGGCTCCTAATTTACCGTTATGCAATTGGACCTTACGAGACCCGGCATAAAGCACTTCGTAAGAAGCTCCGGAATATCAATTCATATGTGTTTTCCAAGTTACATATTAACCTGTTGCCATTTCAATACAAGGAGCGTGCACCTGAATATATTTATGGTCTGGATAAGCTAACCAGTGATAATATGGTAACAATCAGCAAATCACATAAGTTTAAAGCAAGTGTAACCGAGATTATGTCATACTTGCTTACAAGTATCATATGTATTTTCGGGTCGGAAACCTCTGCAGAATTCCTTGTTCTATGTGTGGTATCCAACAAATTCATGCGTATTGTACATGACATTAACGAATTTATTACTGATACCCGGGATATGATTACCGAATACGACACTTACCAAGAATTCTGGTCTGGTGCACAATATGTTGAGGATCTAGCCATGCTCGAACTCCGACCAACCCTCCGTGTAGAATGGGTCGATATACATAAGGGAGGTTACCATGTAAAGATGTCGGCAACCGAACCAGGATTCAGGATTGGACAAGGTTCCCGGATTCTTATTCAGGGACCAACCGGTGGTGGTAAAACTACATTGGTTGATGGAATTATCGGTAAATTAGAAGGTGTGGAATTCAACGAAGGTCAACCTGGCAATTACTATCATACTGTCGCCGACATGTTTCAGAACATCCGCGAAATGATTTCAGTGGATATCTCCATCCGCGATTACTTCAAAGAGGAACCCAATGATGACCTAATTATGGAATGTCTGGAACTGACATTCGACCTATCTGAAATTCAGAATATTATTAACTCACTTTCCAACAAGTTAAATGACCCAACAACTAAATGGCTTTATGATTTCTATGCTGAACAGGCACCCACACGGCGGATAACTGCACTTGACGTCCGCCTGGATGATATATTGAGTGGTGGCCAGAAGAGCAGATTGTGTCTAGCCAGCCGGTGTTATGAACTTATCCGATTTAATAAACAGATGCTAGTAATGGATGAGCCGGAACAGGGTAGCGATTCAGAAACTGCCATCCGGGTACTTAACCGTATTTTCGCGCGTTTTCCAGATATTGCGATTATATGTGTTAGCCATATGTGCCAGTGTCAGATTGATGCACTGCGGGTTAACTGGACTAGTAAAATCAATGTCACTGACGGCAATGTCACTGTCAAAAATCTTGCCAATTAATTAGTATCCCTAATAAAATTGTTTTTTACATGGCTAGAGCCTACTTCATAACAAATATACATTACATACCAAAACCCTATATACATAAAACAACACCCTAAAATGCATACTAGTCAAATTACACTTACAACCTACTTGATTCTGTCAGTTGTGGGTCTAGTCATGTGTGCTCCAATTCATGACCCATTGCCATATGACCCTTCCATTGATACCGTAGAATGGATTAATATTGATGAAGAGGTAACTTGTCTCAATTATCAGGATTGCATAGACATGTTTGAGATGGACCATGAAGAACCTGTCTTCTCAGGAACACCGGTACAAGACAGTCCATGCGTTGTAATTTGCGATAATCAAGATAATTCTTACTTGTCACGCTGTGATGTTCCGTTTACCATTCTCAGTGCTATCAGTTCCGAGACTGTTACCAACTATACCATCAATGATGAGCTACTTGCCGACCAAATCCAGCGATATGCCGATTTTGTTACTCGGTCACTTGACCTTAATGAATATGAAATCCCGGCTGCCGTACTTACTAACACCCTAATGCAAATCTCAAATCATGTTGTACAAATGCGCGATATTATCCACAGTGTAGAACACTATCTAGTCGAGGTAGAACGCGACACTGAATGCGCCGGGCTTCTCGACATTTGGCTCGGATATAAAGTCCTGAAAATGGCAGGAATTCTTTAAGCTGAAAAAATAACGTCGGATTAATAACCGGTAAATTGTTTTTTTGCTTGCTTGCTGGTTTGGCTTATGTGCGCTTGATTACTTATCATGCCTGCATCTGTAACAGACATAAGCAATTGCAACTTTGTGTCCGCAGCAAAAACACACTTCATTCGGGTCTTGGTCCGGGTCATGAATAACCACCAAGTTCTTCCAACATTTCCGTGTGGTCATCCTATGTTGCGCATTTACATAATGTTTGGTGCATTCTATATAATCCTCCTTTCCGTAAAATGCACGGGCCACTGGCTTAGGAACATGTAACCATTTATTAACACATTTGCTGGTTTTTTTAACTCGCGGGTCTTCTTTATCCACGCCCCACCATTCTTCTTCTTGCCGGCGTTTAATTATCTGCCTGAGTTTATCCATCAGAGATTCTAGTGTCTCATTCTCCTTGTTTTCCATATTAGAATACACTTGTTGGAGTAGTCTAATTATCTAATATACGTAATTATCTTTTATTAAAATCATTTTTTTAGACAAAAAATTGAATTTATTAAACACGATATATAAATTAACTAACAAACAAGTACATACTGTATTTTAAATTTAACTAATCCAACAATGGCAACGGCTAGACAGTCCAAGCTCAAGTTTCTTGATTCAGCGGAAGCAGAAGAAGGCGATTATGAATGCATGATTTGCTATACTGAACTTTCACCCAATTCTGGCTTGGCACAAACCGCATGCTGTCTCAAACTGGCATGCACAGGATGTATGATGAAAGCATTTTACCATTCGCTCATGGCTAGAGACCAGACATTTAAGTGCCCTATGTGTAGGGGTCTAATTATGGATATACCGGTTAACCATCTGGTGACGTCACCAGAACCTGTATTACCATTATTGGAATTTGCTGATAATCTTGCTAGCAGGAATGGTTCACCCGTTAATGAAGTTGTAGATGCAGAAATACCACTTGAATCTCCGCAGTGGTATATCCGCAGGCTAGACAGCGGAAATTATCCAAGCCTGGAATTTAATCCGGCACAAACGCAGCTTGCAGAGCCCATCATTACCGAATCAACAGCTAGATACACTACCTGGTCACACATACATGGTATAACACATATATCATTCTTTACAGGGGCGCCACACACTATACTAATCAGATTTGATACTATTGATAGGACTATAAGGTGGCATTATCCTGATTGGGAAATCGCCGGTATTTGGATATCGCCATTTGTATATTCTGCAACTGGCCCTATAAATCACCAACAGCCTATTCTGGTGACAATTATTAGTAAGCCTATTGGTGGAAATACTCGCCGGGTAGTTCTTCGTGAAATTAATTTAGATTCGACAGTTTTGGATTCTAGTATTCAAACGACAAATCCCAACCTGGACCACAAATCTAATGTTACCTTCAACTTAAATACTTTCCAATTCGAAATTAATTATACAGATGGCACACATGAAACACATTCAGTGTAATGTCCAAGAGCAAATAGTCAGGTTAAACCTTATTTTATTTTTGTTATTTATTTGAATTCACATACAAACGGCTAGACACAACGCATGCATATAATAAGCTATATCGTACTATTAAGTAGCATAGTATTAATTAAACCAATTAGTTATCCAAAACCATCTCTGTCATGTATTCAGCTCATAACGACGATTACTAAAGAATTGAATCTTAACGAATACCTTAATGGTCACTGGTGTTGGGATTATGATGACGAATCTGGTAGTTGGGATGAATCTGGTAGTGGGGACGAATCTGGTAGTGGGGAGTATTTATCAGAAAAAGAATATAATAATGATTACCAAAAAGCTTGTAACTTTGATTGTAATACCTGTAAGAATATTGCAACTGAAATATACAGTGTATTGGTAGGTACCATAGATACAGATTATGAATACGACGATATATTTAGAAAATGTAATGAAATAATAAACCCATTTTCTTCCACTCCCACTGAACCAGTATCCGTATCCACTTCTACTGAACCAGTCTCCGTATCCACTTCTACTGAACCAGTCTCCGTATCCACTTCTACTGAACCAGTC
>JACCDO010299985.1_pt1 | contig 11164 bp, 11 predicted proteins | sample 7446101 | NCBI WGS metagenome assembly JACCDO01 (sample SAMN15323440, study PRJNA562643) | freshwater metagenome | isolation source: river surface water | place: USA:Blue River Watershed | collected 2017-08-16
ACTTGAACAAATTAATAATTCAATGTCACAAAAATTATTAAAAGATATTTTAGCAATTAAAGAAAATAAATATGTTGATGAAGGTGTATTAATTGAAACTGATAAACAAAAAGAGTCTAATTCTTAAATGCATATAATTTTAATTAAGCTTTTTGTTTAAGTTCTTCAATTTGTTTAATAAGCTTAATATAAGTAGCTACATTTGAATAAGCTAGAGATTCTTCACGTTTTTCAACCATTTGAAGTTTTTCTTGTGTTTGTATTAATTGTGAATGTGTGTGTGTTAATTGTCCAATTAAAGATTGATTCTCTTTGTAATAACTAGAAATTTGTGAAGATAATAAAAAATCTTTATCAATTAATCCTTTATTTTGAATACTTAATTGTTCAATTTGAGATAATAATAATTTTTTATTTTCAAAATGTTCACTATTTTGACGTAATAAAATTTTACTAGTATTTGATAACATTTTATTTTTTGTTGTTAATTCTACATTTATTTGACTTAAATGATTAATAGTTGCTTCATGTAAAATTATTTTTTGATTTAGATCATAAATTTCTAGTTCTCTATCTTTAATCAGTTGCTCTAATAATATTTCTTTTTCTTTTAATTCTTTAGATATATTATTTTTTTGCATTATTAATTTACCATTTTCTATATTAATTTTAAGATTTTGTTTTTTTAATTCAGCAATTAATGTTTCTCCTTCAATAATTACTAATTCTAGATCTTTTATTTTTTGTTGAAAAGTTACATTATCTGATAATAACCTTTGTAATAAATCTTTATTTTGATTAGCAGTATGTACGCTCATCTTCTATATATTCATATATAATGTATTATTTAATGAAAATATCAATTTTTATTAAACAAACTTCTTTGAAGTTTGTTTAATAAAAATTGATATTTTTAATCTATTATCATTATTATAAAGAGTGTGAAACTTATGGCAACTGCTAATAGAGTTCGGGATAATACTATAAGAGAAGTGTTTTATTATGAATTTCATCCGGAATTACCAGAACCCCATCATTATCTTCGTATAAAATATGAAGAATCCTTAGTTATTTCTTTTGAAACAGAGGAAGGATTCGATAATGTAATTGATACTTTATATTATAATGCTTGTCATTATTATGAAACTGCTATAATGAATAATATAAGTTTAACAAAGCCGCCAGTTTTTAATAATGTAAATGCACGGCCTTATCGCATGAAATACTATTGGCAATTATATGATTATACTAGATCTGTTAAAACTATAATTGATTGCACTATACATCAGTAACTTCTTTTAAATATTGTAATTTATAATAAATTTTTATTTTTACTAAACCATATTTATTTACTAATAATTTTTCTAATTCATCCGTATTACATTTTTTTAATTTTAATTCTTTTATATTATTTACAGGAGGCGTTATGAAATATTTTTTTAATAATTCATAATCAAAATCATTTGGAATCTTATAACCTTTTTGTTTTAAATTTTCTAATGTATCTGGAATATTTTTATATTTATAATATATTTCATACATTTCTTCTGATTTTACATCACGAATTCTATCACAATAATCACAACCAAATAAAATACATAATTCAACAAATTGTTCATAATTAATTTTTAATACATTTAATACATCATTTAATTCAATTGATAAATTATCTTTTTTATAAGAAGTTAAATTACGATAAATTTTATTAGCTCCAAATGTCATAATATCCATATCTTCAGTTAAAACACCATCTGCTATTCCATCTTTAACTAATTGAGCACATTGCGAATCAGCCTCTTCTGGTGCAATAACATACGGAATACCCATTAATTCTAACAATTCAATACATTCTTTAATTTGTTTTTTTGTTATATTAACTGTTCTTTTAAAATATTTAATTTTTTCATCTTCAGTTAAATCTTCATTTAATTTTTCATGTGCTTTATTTTTAACATCTTTACGATTATTAATTAATTTAGTTTTAAATTCTGGTGGTTTACCATCAAATACATAAATAGGAATAATATTCATTTTAAGTAAATTAATAGTTTTATTAAATAATCCAAGAATATGTGAAGACATGTCACCTTGATTATTAATAATATCTACTCCACAATTTCTAATTGCAATAATAATTTGATATAATAAAATACTTATATCAATTGCTATCATTTGACCATTAAAATTATTATCTACTTTTTTAATAATATGTGGATAATTTGAATTTAAAAATTTAAGCATATTTTTTATACCCATGGAAGGTTTAATTATAATTATTAATATTGTTTTAAATATCATTTAATTATATATATGTCAGATAGTGTTCTTTCAACAGATCCACATTGGATATTATATTTGATACCATTATTTATGGGGACATGTATATATGCAATTAGATGTGGTTTTCCTGTATTAGCTTTTAGTGAATGGATGGTAATGGTAACATCTATATATTATTGGTCTAATTATAATTCAAATTATTATAGAAGCATTGATATAGCAGCTGTACAATTAGCTTTATATATACATTTATATTATACTATAAAGTATAAATCAAAAAATATATTATTTTTGTATATTTTTGTAATTATATTATATTTTATTGGAAGACATTATAATTCATATATAATACATTCATTTGTATGGATTACTGGATCAATAGCAACTGTTTTATTAATAAAACATTTATGTAAAGTAAATGAAACTGAAGATATATGTTTACGTGATAATTTTTGTAAAAAAAAATTATGTAAATAAAAATATTATAAATATAATATTTTTATTTATGATATTATATCTATAATATTTTATCTATAATATATTATATGCCATATACTATTGTTGCTCCATATGTTGGGTTTCCCCTTAAAGTTGATGCTGAAGACTTTTCAGAAGCTGCAAAAAAAGCAATTAGATTAAATCAAGAACTTCAAATCATGAGTATGATTATTAATGATCATACTAATAATATGAGAATGTTAGCCAATGTTGATTATTATAATCAAGGTGGTCGTAGAAAAGCTGGTGTTAAAATGTCTAAAACAAAAGCTTTAGGATACCAAGGTTATCCTTCTTTATCACCTACTATTATTGTAGGTATGAGTAGTGATTCAGATGTTTCACCATATTTACTTCCATTTGGTCCTTTAGCTGTAGGTATGCCTGGTGGTCCTGCTATTGTCGCTGGTCCTGCTGGAACTGGTCTTGCTGCTGTTCCATCTGGCAGATATGGACCTTATGGACCTGGTATACCAGTTGGTGCTGTGCCATTTTACCCCCCCTTTTCTTTAGGTGATTCAATTGAAAGTTTAGAAAAGAAAGTTAAAGATTTAACAGCTTCAATTGCTGGAAAAGATGCTGCATTAGCGACTACAGGTATTAGTGCAAGTGATACTGATAAATATACTAGAGAAAGAGCTAAATTAGCTGAACAATTAGCATCAGCATCTGCTAAATTAGCTGAATTAAAAGCAAAAAAAGCAGCTAAATAAATTTAATAGATATAGTAGCAGGACCAATACTTTCTTTACAATCAACTAAATTATTATGAATAGATATAATAATTACATTATTTATTTTCATACCAACTTTTAAAATACCTTTTCTTAAAAATCCATATATAATATTATTATAGTTATTAGTATAAATAATATTAAATTCAATATCATTATCAATATATTGTTTATTACCAATCATATTATTTTGTACAATATCCATAATATCTAAATGTTGATAATCATTAATATTTATAATTGGAACATTTAAATCATTAATATTAATATTAATATGATCTTTATATAAAATTAAATTAAAATCAATTAAATTAATAAATGTTTCATTATATTCAAAAAATAAATATTTCTCATGATTATGAATTATAGTTTTATAATTCATCCATTGATTATTTTTATCTAAACTAAAATTTGCTAATAATATCCTATATTCATTAACAAATTCTAGCTTTCTAACAACTTTAACATCTAACCATAAATAAGAAGTAAATTGAAAATCTTGATTTAAATCAATATTTATTCTATTTAATTTAATATATTCAATATAACTATTACATCCATCAACCATTTGTTTTAATATATCCAAAGTATAATCCATTCTTTCTTGAGTAAAATCAGTATAAATAGTTCCATCATCACAAATACCTAAATAATAATGACAAAATCCATTACCTTCATTAATTCTCCAATTCATTTGAGCAGTTAAATGATTTAATTTATTTTGATTAATATTATTAAAAAATCTCTTATACTCAATATTTCCTTCCTCATTCTCTTCTGAACATATTTGCATAAATATAATTATTATTATGATATTATTTTATATAATATCAGTTGTGTTTTCTGTATATTTCATTTCTAAATATTTACCTTTGTACTTATAATATTTTTTCTTTAATTTATGTAATTCATCATAATCAGATGATTCTGAAATAGTAATAGATATAGTTTCTTCATTAACAATATCTCGAGCTAAAAAACCAAGATTAATATTAATATTTTTAAAAACTTCTTTGAATTTTATATTAATCCTATCATTAAATAAAATAATTTTATTATTCATTTTTAATAAATTTAATAATTTTTTATAATTATTATCATTCATACTTTGATTTTTTATTTTAGAATAATGAAATAATATTTTACTTAATTTAATATAATCTTCATCATCTAAATTAATCATATTATAAAAAATTTTAATAGTTTGATCTTTAAAATTAATAATCCATTTATAAAAGTCTTCTTCTTTTTTTAAATAATTAAACATAATAGAAGGTTCAATAATTATTTTTTTTAGTCTATTATCCATATTTGATGTAAATACTTTATTAACTTTACCATCAACTAATATTAATTCTTTACATTCATCTTTATTAGAAATTATATATTTAAACACTGCTAATTGTTTTGAAATTGTTTTCCATGATAAATTATTTAATATATGGATTATCATTGTATTTATAATAAATTTATTTCTAATTATTTCAATATCTGGAATATTAATAAATAAATTAAAAGTATCATTAAATAATAAAATTTTAATTATATTATATAACATTGATTCATTATAAATTCTATTATTGTTTATTATAGTTATTTCATTATTCATAAATAATTTATACATTTTAATAATAAATATAATAATTGATTTCATTTTTTGATTAATATGAACATCACTATTAATATTAAAATAATAAAATAATAATTTTGCAAAATTCTTATTTAATGTTCTTTTATCAAAATTAATAGGATAAATATTATTATCATATAAATTATTTATATTTATTGTTATTAAATCTAATTCTTTAAACTTTTCAAAAGATATATCTGATAAATAATTATTATTTATACAATTATTTATTTTTTCTAATTCATATATTGAATCTTTACAATTATTAATTATTACATTAATTATATTAGATCCTACTTCTATATTTTTTTTAAATAATATTTTAGAAGCACAGTCTAATAATAAATCAAATTTATTTATAATTAAATGATTTAATAAATTCTTTATATTTATTAATTCTGAATATTTTTTTGGATATGGTGTTATATCTATTTTATTATTTGGAAATTGTTCATATAATTTTCTAATAATTTTATTATTACATTCATAAAAATAATATCTTTTTTTAATTATTAATTTTGGATTATTTATAAAATTAATATGTTCTTCAATAGTTGTATTATTTCCATAAAAATTTATTTTAATTTTTTTTATTAAATTAATAATATGAATTATTTTACTATTATTTGAAATATTTGTAATATTATCAGCCATAACAAATAAACAGAAATTAATATATTTAATTAATCTATTATAATTTTTATGAATAATATCACCTTCATTTATATCATTATTATGTAATTTTAATATATTAATTAAATTTGATATATTAATATTTTTATATAATTTAAAAGTATTTAATTGTATCAATAATTGATTTATAAAATCAATTTCATTATCTGAAGATAAAGTATAAAATATATAAAATAAATCTGATACTAATTCATTATTAATAATATGAAATATTAATGGGAAACAAATAGGTATGGTGATAATCCCATAAGATTCACTACATAATATAATATTATGTATTTTTGATTCATGATTTGGTATGATTGTTATTAAATTATTATTTATTTCTATATCAAATGGTATATGAACACATTTGTCATATATTTTGACAGGTAAATTTACATTCATTATACTTAGTTAAAGTAATAGTTTAAATGCATTAAATTCTAATGCATTACAATCTAATGCTGAGATTCTAAAACTAATTTATAAATAAGTTTTTTGTATTCATCTGGATTAGTTCTCCATAATTTAGCATAATCAATATTAGCAGGAGATTCAAAATTAGGATCAGATATCATTGAAATAATACTTAGCATTATACTATCAACACTTTGACATGGACTCCATCGTTCACTATCTTTTTCATAATTAAATGTATCAGTTCCTTCATGTAAAATAGAAATACATACTTTACCATTATCATATACATTTGGATGAATCATTTTATTAAATACTACAACTGGTGGTTTAATTGGATAATTCTGTGGAAATGTAATAGTTCCTTTAAAGATACCGCCTTCATAATAAGTATCAGCTGGACCAATAATTATAAAATTCCATATTAAAAAATCTTCAGTTGGATCAACTGAATATAAGTAATTTGGGTCTTTCATAATATTCTTATATTCTGTATGTAAACGCTTAAGTGCTGACATTCTTTAATTTAATAAATATTTATTAAATTAAAGAATATATCAATTTTTCTAATAATAAAATATAAACTAGTTTATATTTTATTATGGGAAAGTTAATAGGGAGTGATATCGCATAATCAATTTTTATAATAAACATAATAGTATAAAAGAAAGATAGTTTACTTGCGTTTAATGTGGAACATACGTCGGCAGTCTTCCTTGTCGCATTCTTCAAAGGCGCAGCACTGGTCGTAGGCTGGCAGTAGCTGGCCGACCTTTACTGCGATAGTACAAATCTTGTACTCATCCGTGTCCTTGTCGTAGATGGTGCGCAGGATTCGCATGTCTTCTCGTGCTGTGCGCGTCCACCACGGGTTTTTCATTGGAGATTCGTAGTTGGGATCCCAGAAGTGCGCCTTCTTGGTCTTGCAAAACTGCCCCCAGTGTCCAAAATGGTTGCAGATTTTGCAGCGGTTGTACTGGTTGCACTTGGAGAAAGTATGCGGCTTGGTGCCAGGGCAGTAGGGACACAGCATCTCCAGCTGCTCCTCTGGCGTAGGAACTTTCTTCTCCTCAGGACGAGCCTCTAGCAACAGTTCTTCTTGTGTCTTGACTGGCGGTGGCTTTGCGGCAGCAGCTGCAAATGAAGTCGGCGTAGGAACACGCTCAGCAGCAGCAGGTGCCGGCGTAGGAACACGCTCAGAAGAGGCGGGAGCAGCAGGTGCCGGCGTAGGAACACGCTCAGAAGCGACAGCAGCTGCCGGCGTAGGAACACGCTCAGAAGCGACAGCAGGTGCCGGCGTAGGAACACGCTCAGAAGCGACAGCAGGTGCTACAGCTGCAACTGCTGTTACAGCTGCACCAGCTTCAAGAGCAGCAATTCGAAGCTTTAGATCCATAATTTGATGTGTTGTAGCGATGCTAGACTGCGACGCTTGTACTGGCGGTTGCATCTGCTGCGGATAGCCATAGCCCGGCATCATCGGCTGCGGATAATAACCAGGCATCATCTGCTGCGGATAGCCATAGCCAGGCATCATCTGCGGATAGCCAGGCATCATCTGCTGTGGATAGCCATAGCTAGGCATCGGCGGCTGCACCATCGGCGGCTGCGGATAGCCGTAGCTAGCAGGAGCAGGCGTGTAAGGTCCAACTGACATCGGCGGCTGCGGAAAGCCATAGCTAGTAGGAGCAGATGTGTAAGGTCCAACTGGCATTGGCGGCTTTTGTACTGGCTGTGGTAGACCCGGAGGACTAGATACAGGCTGATTGTACAAAGAAAAGTTAATAGGTGTGTTATTGTCATAACCAATAATGGAACTCATGACGTACAAGATAATTATATAATGAACATTTTATATAGAATATATTTCAATTTTTATTTATATATAGGTCTAGACCTATATATAAATAAAGTTAATCCACAATATTCAAAATCTAAATAGATTTTGAATATGTGAATCAATTTTTATTTATAATAATCATATATTTTAATAAAAAAATTAATTATCTTCAAATGCTGAAGGGTCTTCTTGAATACGCCCCCGGCGCTTCTTTTTTGGCTTTTCTTCAATATCAGTTTCATTTAGAGTAAGAAGCTCGAGATTGTCATTTACAAAAATTGTATCAAGTTCGGGATCAATATCTTCCACTGGTGCAGATTTTAGTTCCGGAATAATATCTACAATTGAAGTAGATTCAAATTTATCTTCTTTCTTGAAACTATCTGACCATCCAGCCATATGATCAAAAGAACAATCAGGATTAAGACAATAATTTTTGCTTGTTTCTGAACGCTTTTCATCAACAGTTAGAGGACGTTCATGAGGACAAAAGCCATCATAAAATGTAGTATTTTTAGGCATAATTCCAGTGAACATTTTATTATTTTTATCTAATTTAATATCCCATGGAGCACGAGCATGATAATATTCAATACCATTAATAAAAACATTTGGCGTCTTGTTAAGAGGACCGAAACATAATTGTTTCATTTGGTTCTCAACAAGTTCTGGAAATTCTTCAGGAATATTTTGAATATCAATTTCTTTGTTATTATTAAGTTGAGGAGGCTTTGCCCAGTTAGCATTTGTAGTTTTTTTTGCTGTACCGAGTGTTGGTTCTTCTTCCCATGAAATTGTATTTTGAACCGGAATAGGTGCTGGAACAGATTCTGTTACTTGAGCTTTCTTAAACTTCATAACTGCAGTCCATTCCTTATTATCAGCTGATACCCATAGTTTCGTAAAATCACCATCACACATAGTAGAAAACTCTTCATGAATATCAGTATGGTGAAGGCTCAAATGTTTAAGCATTGCGCCAAAAGTACGCACAACTGACCAGGGGCAACCCTTGCATGGACATTTAAAAATTTCAATATCTTTTTTCATAACATCACAAATATGAATATAATAATCTGCAAATGTCTCGAAAGAACGTCCTCCAGACTTTGATCCTTGAATACATTTATTAATACATTCAAAACACCGACAATTAATAGTAATATTAGTATGTTTGCCAGATGTCATAATATCAGAATTAGCTTTATGCATAAAAACCATTTTCTTGTCAAGAGATCCTTCTTTAATATTTTCAGGGGTATAAATGTTAGTGTTATCTTCACGAATAGCAAGCAATTCCATGAATGTAATATATTATAGATTAGTATTTTTAGACAATTAATTTCAATTTTTAATAAATAAGGCCCATAGGGCCTTATTTATTAAGTTTTAATTGGGAGAGTTAGAATTTTAACGATGTTAAAATTCTAACGCCCAATCAATTTTTATATTAAGAGATGGTTAAACCATCTCTTAATATATTAATAGTAATAAATGCTACTTATATTAATACTATTGATTTTTTGCAATTAATTTATATAAAGTTAAATCTTGAACAGTTTGATTCATAAAATAAATACCATTCCAATATATTGCAATTAAACTAAATATGATTGAGTATATTTCAATATAAGATAAGATATTATACATTTGTAATAAATAATGAATACATAAAGTTGTATTCATAATACAACCAGGAGCTCTAATCCATAAATTTATAGATGTATTTACATTTTTTTCAATACTTTTATGAATATAATTATTACGTGTTAAAAATAATAAAATATAATCAATTAATCCAGGTAGTCCTGTTGTAAAAAACATTCCATGTGCAGTTATATTTGTTTGTGGTATTATATTATTTAATGGTAATATTATTCCAATCATTAAAATATGATGTAGCCAATCATCAGATCTAAGTTTTTTATAATAAACTAAAATATGATATATATGTAAACTATATATTATTGCTTTTGTATCATTTAATGTATCTGTTTTTAATATTTCAAAATTATAATAACTAGTAAGCATATAAAAAAACGTATTATAAACAACAATAGTATTGCAAATAATATGATTAAAATAATATCTACCATCATAATTATTTTTTTCTAAAATTTTATCAGTTAATATAAATAATATTATACTTCCTATAATTGTAAAAAGCATTATATTATAATTAAAATAATGGTTTAACTCGTTTATCTTTTTCAATAAACATATTATTTCCATTAACTATTTCTGGAAATGCTTTATAAAAATCATCTAATTGTGATAATACACTATTAGTTCTATATTTAGGATGTGTATGTGTATCTGAAATTAATCTTCTTAATTCTTCTTCTTTTGTAAATTTAAATTTATATAATTTAGCAATACTTATAAAAAATGTTCTTAATATTTGAGTATCTGGATTTTGATCATCTAATTTCATATAAGATTTTAATGCACCTAAAGCAATAGAAGTTCCACATAAATCAGATATATTTTCACCTAATGTTAATTCGCCATTCATATTTTGTTGTTGTATTTTTAATTGATTAAATAATTGTTTAATTGAATTTGCTATTTCTAAATATTTACGTCTATCTTCTGAACTCCACCAATCTTTATAATTTCCATCACCATCATATTTACTACCAAGATCATCAAAACCATGACTTATTTCATGTGCAATAATAATCCCTATAGAACCAAAATCAGATATCATATCACCAGTTAAAAATGGTGATTGTAATATTCCTGCTGGAAAAACTATTTCATTCATTTCTCTAATATAATATGCATTTATTTGATAAGCACCCATATACCATTTTGATTTATTTACTTTTGCACAAACATCTATCATATTTGTTAATAATTCAGATTTACCACATGCTAATACATTTGATATTAAATTATTATTTGAACAAATAGATACAGTAGTATATTGTTCAGGACCACCTATTTTAACATTCATTTTATCTAATTTATCTAATGCTTTTTGTTTTGTTTCTTCTTGCATCCAACTAGTACGAAAGCGTTTTTTAAATTCTTCAAATATTAAATTAATAATTGTACATATTTGTTTTTTTTTATCTTCAGTAAAAA
>JACCDO010485551.1_pt1 | contig 11163 bp, 14 predicted proteins | sample 7446101 | NCBI WGS metagenome assembly JACCDO01 (sample SAMN15323440, study PRJNA562643) | freshwater metagenome | isolation source: river surface water | place: USA:Blue River Watershed | collected 2017-08-16
AACCTCCTTTAATACATGCATTCGCAGTAGCAATCATCATAATAGTATCATCGCTAGCTTTCATATTAGATATATCAATGTTATATCCTCCTAATGCATAAAAATTATGAAGAATGTTATAATTAATAGCAAGTGCGTCTTTGAATGAATGTATTTTTGTATCATAATTAAATTCCCATATTCCATTGAAAAAACCCAATGTGTCTAAATATGAACCTAATACTAATGATGCACTTATTTTTTCTTTTAGTTTTGACATATTAATTATTAATCTGTAGATAAAATATTAATATATTAATATATTTAAAATTTAAAAGATATTTTTATATATATAAATGGAAAATATAGAGTTTAATAAATTAGAGTTTAATTTATATGAATTGTTAAATTTACCTATAACATGTTCAACTGATGAAATTAAAAAAAAATTCAAAAAATTAATAAAAATGTTTCATCCTGATAAAATAACAGAAGTAGAAGAAAAAATATATTATAATCTAACTATTGCAAACCATGTTTTAGGTAATGAGATATTAAGAAATAAATATAATTCATGGTTACTTGATAGTCATAAAAGTCATTCAAAATTGAAAGATAATTTTAAATCTGAAGAAAAGAAAATAAGAGAATATTTCCCTCAATCTAAAGAAGAGGCTCAAGTAGAATTTAGTAAAAATTTTGAGATGTTGGGAAATAGACATGGTAATATAAATAATGATTCTAGACCATTACAAACTATATATAAGGATAAAGAAAAAGAAAGAAAAAATGTATCCATATCAAAAGAAGATTTTAATAACATGGATGAATTTAATAATAAATTTTCAGAAAGAAAACAAAAGGGTGTTTATAGTACTCAGATAGTTAAAAGAAATACTGACATTCAACCATTTAGTTTTAAAAATGACAGATATGCACAATTAAAAGATTTTGATAAAGTATATATTAATGATGACCAATATAGATATGCATTTGAATTAATCCCTTCAGATGAAAGTAAGATGAATAATAAAAGTATTGGTCAAAGAATGGATGATTATAATAAAGAATCAAACGATTTGAAAAAAAATAACAATTCTCAAAATATTAAAATGAATATTAATAATTTTAATTTTTAATATATATATTATTAATATTAATGGTAAAAGCTCAAGATTTGATAGATGAACAAACAGAACGAGAAAAGCTTAAACGAAAAGTATATAAACAAATTTATAAAAGACTAGAAAATAAAATAATACAATGTAATTCAATAAATTTATCAGAATGTTGGTATTTATTACCAGCTATATTTTATAATATTCCATTATATAACAGAGAAGGATGTAAGGTATATTTAAAAAATAAACTAAAAGATGATGGATTTTCAGTTTATTTTACAGGAAATGATAATAATATTATTTATGTGTCATGGAAAAAATAATAATTATTGATAATTATTATAAGGTATATACATATATTTATTTCCATAAGCAGGGATAATATCTGTTTTTTTTTCAGTAACAATTGAAATAAATAATAATATTATACAAATAATAATTAATACAAATAAAAGTTTTAATGCATCTTTTGATATTTTAATATTACATCCAGGTAAAGTAATTGTTTCATTAGTTTGTCCAAACATTTCTTTACTTATACTTTTAAATTTTTCTTTGCATTCAGAACAATTTTTAATATGTTCCATTAAATTACAAGATGAAAAATTTTCAAAAGATGGTGATTCTATAAAAACTTCTTTTTTAATATCTAATTCTTTTGTAGGTACTGGAGCTTGTTGGATAGCTTTTGAGTTTGCATCAGTCTTGATTTTAGTTTCTTTATTATTTTTATATATATCTTTTTTACCCCAAGCATCATTTATACTAGAATAGTTTATCATTATACTTAAAAGGAGATTTATTTTTTCAATTATCGTTTAATATTAAAGAAAAGATTGTTTAATATTATATATTTATGAGTTCAGATTCAAGTTCAGATATAGATTTAAATATACTTGATAAAAATGGTAATAATATTAATATACCGCCATTTAAAAAAGAAACAAGTGAAAGTGATTTATATTTAAATTTATTAGCAAACCCTTCAAAATCAAGAGAAAATTCTGAACGTTCATCATCTTCTATTAATTTCGATGACAGAAAATCTCAACGTGACGATGATACATCAAGTGTTAGACATTCATCGCGTAGAAGTGATCACAGAACATCAGACCGTCGTTCTGATCGTCGTTCTGAACGGCGAAATGACCATCACTATAAGTCTGATTCTGAATCATCTCGTGCAAGATATGAAGATGTTAAATTAACAGACCATCATGATAATCATGATAATGATAGTGTGACAAGAAGTGCTACACCTGAGCCAAAATTAACAGGACAGCAATTAAGAATGAAGAAGATTGATTTATTAAGAAAATTAAGTGATTTGAAAACAAAAGGTTATAAATTAACAAAAGAATATGATTTCAATAGTTCAATTGAAGAAATGGAATATGAATATGATTTATTAAAGAGTTTCGCAGATAGAAGAAATGGTATTAAATTATATAAAAATACTATTATTAATTTTACTAATTTAGTTGAATTTTTTAATGATAAATATGACCCATTTGGTGCTGAATTAAATGGTTGGTCAGAGCATATGAGTGTTGAAGTTGATACATATGACGATGTTTTAGAAGAATTATATGAGAAATACAAAGGTGCTGGTAAATCTTTACCCCCAGAAGTTAAACTATTAATTTTAATTGGATTTTCTGCATCTGCATTCCATTTTACTAAGAAACATATGAGTAATTTACCAGCAGCTGGTAATTCATCAGCACCAGGAGGTCATCCATTTGGTGGATTACAAACTGGTATTGCACAAAAAATAGCAGGTATGGGAAAAGAATCAAGTAAATTTAAATCTGAACAAGAATTACATATTGAAAAAATGAAAGAAGAAATGCGCGAAAAAGACCGTCAGATGAAAGAAATGATGAGAAATAATATTAAACCACAAGGTGTATCACATGGCGGTGTTGTGTCACAAGGACCTGTATCCGGTCCTGCTACAAATTTAACAAATAATAGAGGTGCTCCTGTAAGTTTTACAAATAATTTAGCAAATGGTATTCCACTTGGTGCAATGGGGAATCCTAGTCAATTAATTAATACAAAGGACCCAAGACCATTAATCCAAACACCATCAACAGTAAAAGACGTTCTTAATAGACTTCATAATAGAGAAAAAGATTTAGATACAATTGATACACAAGATGAAACAACTACAAACAATGATAGATTATTATCTGATATGTCAGCAAGTGAATCCAAGAAGAAAGGTAAGAAAAAACCAATTATGAAAATTGAATAATTATTATAATTATTATAATTATATAAAGACTTATATTTGTTAATTTAAAGGAAAATTAACAAATATAATTAATATGGAGAAGAGCAGACGTGGGAGACGTCCTAAAAATCAAGCAAGTTTAAAAACAACAGAAGGTTATAGTATTAATGTAGATACACCTATAATTGCTCATTTACCAATTGATTTATCAGAGGTTATGGATGAACAAGTAGATGATATTTTCATTAAAAACGAATCTAATGATGTTGAGATAAAACAGTTAAAAAGAAAAATAGACGAGCTTAATAATAAATTATCGAAATATGAAAGACAGAATAAACCATCAGTAATTGTTTGTGAGAATAATAGTGTATCAAAATGTTGGTGGGACAGAGAGTATTTTAACACTCCTGTTGTTGAAATGCCTGAAAATTATTTGAATGGTATGTTTTTATGTTCAGGTAAATTCTGTAGTTGGGAGTGTATGATGGCATTTAATATAGATATTAATGATGAAAATATTGCGAAAAGAACATCATTAATAAATCTAATGTATAAAAAAACATATGGTCTATTTAAACAAATTAATCCAGCTCCTTCGTGGAAAATTTTAGAACATAACGGAGGAATTACTTCAATTGAAGATTTTAGATTAAATTTAACATTAAATGATGTTGAATATAATTATATAAAACCTCCAATGATATCGCGTATATCTTATATAGAAAAAATTCCATTAAAGAAAGACAATGACGAAAATATAAATTCAACCGATTTTATTTTAAAAAGAAATAAACCTTTAAAATCTTCAAAATATTCTTTAGAATCAATAATGGGTTTAAAAAAAATTGCACCTTCTAATAATTAGAATAATAATTAGAATAATAATTAGAATAATAATTAGAATAATAATTAGTATAATAATTAGTATAATAATTAGTATAATAATTAGATAGTTTTAGAAATGTATAAATTACCTAAGTTATTTGAAATTAATTTATCTAGAAAAAGATTATGATGTTCTTCAGTGATTGAATAATCTTTAGATGAAATATTGTACATAGGAGGAGTTTCAAGTGAAATATTTAATGTCTCTTGCATATCTGTATCAATAAGAGCTTTAGATATAGAGTCTTTAATATTTTGAATCCCATTACTTGAAACCATTTTGAATTTAGTAATAGGATTTGTATTTTTTACAGTAACATCTTTAATTAAATCTAATAGAAATTTATCAACATTACCATCTTGATGAATATCATCCATATTTTCAATAATATAATCAAATAAACATAATTCTTCTTTTTTTGAATCTAATGGATAAAAATTATTTTCCCAATATTGATTAAAATTATAATTATTTTTAATTGCATATTTTTTAACACAACTTAACAGAATTCTGTTTTTCTGCGTCGTTTCTTCAAAAATTTTATAATCATCTGATTTTTTATCAATAAAAGCCATACTAATAATAATAGTATTATCATCAGATACTTCTTCTACTGTTCCAACAAATGGTTTTAATAACGGAGCTAATGTATTTACATTCTTATTTTTTAATGATGTTTTTTGTGTTGCTAATTGAAAAGGCATAATAGCAGAAACATCATAGTCAGGTAAATAACATTCAAAACAATTTTCATGATGCTTGGTAAAAATAAAATTTACCATGCTCTTGACATCAGGACAGTTAGTACTATAAAAACGGAATTGGGAAGTCATTAATATATAATATATATATAATTATGTATATTTTATATCAATTTTTATTATGGATATCTATTTTGGATAGTAACATATTGTTGTTTTTAGTATTTTTATAATTTCCATATATTTAAAATCTGTGTTTATATTAATTTTATTGATAATTATATTAAATTTCTTAATATTATCTATTAATAATAATAAATCATCTTCGGTAATATTATTAGTTAGATTTAGATGATCATTTTCAATATAATAATTTAATAAGTTATTTATATGAGACATTATAATAATAAGTGACTAATATTTAAAATAAATTATGGAAAAATTGAAAAATATAATAAAAGAACCCTATATTATATTTTGTGTATGGAAGACTTTTCAGTTTTCAATGGTAATACATGCATTTTGTTATGTCTTGTTTATATACCTAATGATGAAGATGAAAATAAAGCGACGTGTTATTTAAGATATATGAGAACAGATAGGTTTAATCCTAATAATAGTAAATTTTTTAAATATTTTGTTAATGAAATTGATGGAATTAAATTATATAAATATAATCCAATTTTATGTATTGATCTTGAAAATCAAACAAATTCTCTACGAAAATCATTAATGGATAGTTTAAATAATAATGAAAAATTTGACAGAACCGAAGACAAGGCAATATCATATTTAGAACCATCTTCAAAAAACATTAAACAATTTATGAAAATTATCAATAAGCATAATATTATTATTAATGAGTGTAATTTAAAAATCATTAATAATGATTTATTTTTTAAAAATATTAAATTGATTGAAAATATTTTAGAAAATAGAGAAATAAATATTAATGAAGAAACTGATGAGAATGATTCAGGTAGTGAATATTCTCCTGATGAGGATGAATACACTGATGAGAATGATGATGAGGATAATGATGAGGATGATGATGAGGATGATGATGAGGATGATTCAGGTAGTAAATATTCTCCTGATGATAATGATCCTGATGTTATTACAGTTTCTGATGATGATGATCCTCCTAGTAAAAGGTCTCGTCGCGAATAATTATAACTTATTAATAAGAGCATACATACCTTGTAAAAAGCAATCTGCTAAATCATCTTTCTTTTTATGACTATTAAATTTATCAACCCATTCAGGGAATTGTTTTATCATTTCTAAACAATATTTAACGCCTAGTGATTTTGTTAATTTATAAGTTTTAGAATCATTATCAGTATTTTTTACTTTTACTAATTCTGCTTTATCTCCATTATCTGCTAGTTTTAATTTATTACTAGGTGCCATAAAATGCACTTCTTTTAATGGTGATTGTGAAATATGTTTATCAATAATACCACGAATTATATAATAATTATATAAAGTAACTGATATAGTTTTCATACGTGGATTTTTCATAGTTGGTTGATTTTCAATAAATACTGATTCACAATTTAATAAATTTGGTCTTTTATCTAATTCTTTAATTAATCTTAATAGAAAATCATCCATGCTCATTTTATCAATTCCTTTCTTTTTATGAGATATTAATTTATAGCTATTAGATATATTTGCATACTTACTTTTAGCATGAACATTACAAAAATATTCAGAATTATATTTATATTTGGTTTTCTTACCACAAGCACCGTTCTTACCTTCAAAAACACAAGTATTATCATTTGAATTACTAAATAAACTATCAAATTCTGGAGGTGTTATATTTGCATTTTTACTGTGGTTTTTACAGTAATAATAATCAGTAATATTTTGATAAAAACTTGGGTTTGCATTACATTCAGTGCATTTCATTTTTTCTCTATCAGTCAAATTTATAATATCCCAATCTAATATTTTAAAATCTTTAGTTTCTTTATTATAATCAATTAAACAAAAAGCCAAATTTATTATACCTACGTCCCAAGACAATACTTTCATATATTATAATCCAGGATTAATTATTTATATCATTTAATCTTAGTTCATAATTTATTTAAATATTCATATAATTATATAATTATATGAATATTGTTGAATATATTTGGTTAGATAATGATAACAACTTCCGGTCAAAAGTACGTGTAGTAGATGAACCATCAGATATAGATGCTTCGTGGAATTATGACGGATCTTCTACTAATCAAGCAACTACAGAATCTAGTGAAGTTATCTTGAAAGTAATTGATACATTTAATCATCCTTTATTAAATGGTAAATTAAATGTTTGTGCTACTTATGATATAAATGGATATCCACTTAATAATAATCATTATCATAAAGCAAATGAAATATTTAATAAAAAATTAGATGAAAAACCATGGTTTGGATTGGAACAAGAATATTTTATGTATAAAGATAATAAACCATTAGGGTTCAGTAATGAATTATCTAATAAATTTTATTGTAGCCATCTAAATCAAGACCAATTAGGTGTTAAAATAGCTCATACTCATTTAATGGCATGTGCGAAAGCAGGTATTAAAATTAGTGGAATAAACGCAGAAGTTGTTCCTGGTCAATGGGAATTCCAAATTGGACCAGTTGAAGGAATTGATGCTGGAACTCATATGATGGCTGCGAGATACTTGTTAGAAAGAATAGCAATGAATGAAGGTATTACTATTAATTATCATCCAAAACCAATTGAAGGAGTTAATGGAAGTGGTTGTCATATTAATTTTTCAACTAAATCAATGAGAGAATGTAATGGATTACAAATAATAATGTCATGTATTGAAAAATTAAAAAATAAACATACTTATCATATGGAAAATTATGGAAAAGATAATAATAAAAGAATGACAGGACATCATGAAACAGCTAGTTTTGATAAATTTACAAGTGGAGTAGGTAGTCGTAATACAAGTATTCGTATTGGTTATGATACACATAAAAATAATAAAGGTTATTTTGAGGACAGACGTCCTGCATCTAATATAGACCCATATTTAGCAACTAGTATTTTATTTGAAACATGTTGTTTATAATAATTGTTATAAAAAAATTGATTAATATAATTTAAATATATAATATTTATATATTTATTAATGGCAAATCTTGATATAATCATAGGGCCTATGTTCGCTGGTAAATCATGCGAACTAATTAGACGAATTCGCCTATTAAAAGTATTAAAAAAAGAATATATTGTTATAAAACCCAGTATTGACAATAGATATCATAATCTTGGGGATTCTAATATGATTGTAAGTCATAATTTTGATAAAGAACATTGTATTTTATTAAATAAAATGGATGATATTTTTAATCATGAATTATCTAATATTAATACTATTTTTATTGATGAAGCCCAATTTTTTGATGATTTAGTTAATGTTGTTAAAATTCTTGTAGAACATCATAAAATTAATGTTGTTGTTACTGGATTAGATGGTGATTCAAATCGTAATAAATTTGGTCATATTTTAGATTTAATTCCATTTTGTAATTCATGTACTAAAATTAATGCATCTTGTATTATGTGTCTGGATGGTACATCCGCTCCTTTTAGTTATAGAGTTACTAAACAATCAGAACAAATTCTAATTGGTTCTACGGATTCCTATATGAGTTTATGTAGGAAACATTATTTAGAAATGAATTCAATTGAATAAAAATTTTCTATTTCTTTTATTGTTTTGATTTTACGACGACCTTTTATTAATCTTTTATTATTTTTTGGATTAATACCCATTCTAACATTAAAATTTTCATTTGTTGGAGAATACATTATATTATCATAGATTAGAAATATTGATAATATAATTATTTAAAGATATATTACTACTTTAAAGAAGTAAATGGTAGATTGGAAAAATTATAACTACAAGCAATATATTGTTCCAGATGAGATGATGTTTAAATTACCTAAAGGTGTGTCAATATCAACTATGTGTGCTAAATGTAAATTAGGTACAGAGTTGAATATTGATTTTATTAAAAATCATATGAATTTATCAGAGGATGATATATTAACATTTAAGATAAATAATGATAATATGCGAACATTAATTGAGGCTAAAAAAAAGAAACGCCGAACGAAACGTAAAACCAAGACATCTAGTAATCCTTTTTATAATCAGATTACAGTAGTAATTCGTATTAACGAAGGTCCATATGAAAACATGCACGATGAACCTAAAATTAATTTGAAATTATTTAAGAATGGTAGTGTTCAGATTTCTGGATTAAAAAATATAGAATATGCGAACAAGGCTCTTAATAAACTGATTTATTGTTTATCACAGGTTAAGGGTAAAATGATTGATGGTAAAATTCAAGAAGTTTCGTTTGTTGAAGATAAAACAAAATTAGGTATTTTTGGTTTTGAGATTTATATGATTAATTCTAATTACATGGTGAATTTAATGATTGACCGGACAAAATTATATGCATTGCTATTAATGAAGAAAATAAAAGCATCTTATGAAAAATGTGTTCGCGCATGTGTAAATATTAAATATGTACCTCCAGAACACAATAATGAAGAAAAAGATGTAAGTGTATTTATTTTTGAAAAGGGAAATATTATTATTACAGGTGCCCGTAATTTTTATCATGTTGTAGCTACATATGATTATATCAATAATATATTATTGAATCATGTTGATGATATTATTAAAAAAGACGATGATTATGAAGGTGATATGATTCTAAAGATTTATGAAGATATTTACAAAGATAATAAGCATAAATTAACGATTAGTTAATTATTAATTTAATAATTAAGTTAATAGTATTTTTTTATTTTCATCTAAATAAACTGTATGTTCAAAATGTGATATTATATCTCTTGGTGTTCCAACTAAATCTTTTTCTGGAACAATTATTTTATTATTAATATAATATTCTATTTCTTCTTGAGGAATATTATAATATTTTAAATCATCATCAGTAAAAGTAAAATTTCTAAACAATTTATATAATTTTTTATTAGGTTTATTAATAGTAAATATATTAGTATTACTAGTATAAGTAAAACATGGATTTAAAATACATGAAAGTGGTTCTACTGCAAATATTCCTTCTTTAAATCTAGGATTATAACTACTTGAAGATAGGTTTATTAATTTATTATTAATTCTGGGTAATGCATGTAAATTAAATTGTTGAATACCGTGTCCTCCTAGTCCATTGACTAATTTTAAATTATGGATTTGTTTATTATGTTCAACTTCAGTTGATTCAATTATTTCTTGAATTGTTCTAGATACATTACTAATTGGAGCATCTATACCAATTTCTTTAATTCCACTCATTAATGCTTCTAAAGTTGCTTTATTTTGAACATCATGATTATTTATTCCAAAAGTAAAAGCAGAATCTACAATCCATCCATTAATATGAACACCATAATCTAATTTAACATTATCATTATTATTTAATCTTTCATTATTATTAAGTGGTGAATGATGACAAACTATATGATTTACACTAACACTTGGGGCGAAAGGCATACCTCCATTTATCTCTTGATTTGCTAATTCTCTTGTTAATAAAGCAATTTTTTGAGATATATCATGTAATCTAATACCAGGTTTAATCATTGGTAATATTTGTTTTTTAATAGTTTTGTGTATTTCGCCTGCCTTTAATAATGCATCTAAATCTATATTATTATTCATTATAATAATATATATTTAATAATAATTTTTTAATTTCTATTATTATTTCTATCACTTATAATAGTATTTTCTCTAATAAAATCTCTTTGAGAACTAGCTTTATAATCTACATTATTAATAAATGGATTAAATTTAAGTGTATCTGGTACATATTCATTAATAGCAGAACGCTCTTGTAAAATATTATAACCTCTTGTTTCAGGAACTTCCTCTACATAATTTACACCAATATTTCTAACTCTGTTCATAATAGGTCTGTCTTTTTCTCTTCTTTCTCTATCAACGTACTCTCCAATATTATCTCTTCCTTGTGGTATTCTATCAGTACCACCTCCCATTAAATCACGATTCACTAAACTAATTGAATTTTCAATAGAATCATTTTGTACCATATTCTTAAATTGTAATCTGGATTCATCTCTTGTTACAAATGCTATTTCTGGACCATTATAATCTTTTGCTAATACTTCTTCTACAACACCACTACGTGTTTTATCACCATATA